>Ga0209191_1000819_pt1 | contig 22149 bp, 23 predicted proteins | sample S_130626_EF_Meta_FD_187320 | JGI IMG/M metagenome (GOLD analysis project Ga0209191, IMG submission 187320) | Freshwater microbial communities from Lake Simoncouche, Canada to study carbon cycling - S_130626_EF_MetaG (SPAdes) (version 2) | ecosystem: Environmental > Aquatic > Freshwater > Lake ...
TTTTATTCAACATCCTAAACTGAATCGTACTTAAATCAGACACGATTCCGCTGTACCCTCCCAAAGCATCTATCTCTCTCACAATTTGACCCTTTGCAATACCTCCCATGGCAGGATTACAGCTCATTTGAGCAATGGTCTGCATATTCATAGTGATCAACAGGACTTTAGAGCCCATATTGGCCGCCGCTGCTGCTGCTTCAGAACCAGCGTGGCCCGCGCCTACTACTATGACATTGTATTTTGGAAACATAAGGATGCAAAGATAAGAGGGTTTTACTAAATTAATGACGTTCCACGTGGAACGTCATTAATTTATATGGAATATCAAACGCAGTGCGTTTTCTCGTGGAACGTCATTAATTTATATGGAATATCAAACACTTCGTGTTTTCTCATGGAACACTTTGTATTTTTTCCTCTATTAATAAGTGTTGTCTGTAATTATGCTTCTACATTGTTTAGATTGAGAAAATATACCTATCCCTTGGCTCTCGCTCGCTTTGCTCGAACGTTCGCTACGGAATAGTATATTATTCTCAATTACTTACTGTTTATGTAGTTTTGGTTTACTGTTTTCATTATTACCCCAAGTTGAATAATTAGAAAACAATACAAATATTCGACGAACTTTCGAGCAAAGCGAGCAGAGAGACGAATATTTCGGTATTTTTTCTAATCTAGTTCATTAAAGACAAAATTTTTCCTACGATAAAACACTTGCGTTTAATATTCCTATTATCGACCGCATGTTCCACGTGGAACATTCAAATAATTGAAAAGCATACTAGGCGATTGTTTTCAAATACGCCTTCAACCATTTGTCCTCCATGGAGCGCATTATCTTCTGGTCAGCTGGTTTTTTATCCTTATACCCACAAAAATGCAATGCGCCATGAAAAATAACCCTTAATAATTCATGCATATACAGATTCTCCTCTATTTTGGCATTTTCCTTCACGCGATCAATACTTATATATACATCTCCAATTAGCTGCCCCTTCTGCTCTGATAAATCAAAGCTGATGATATCCGTATAGAAATTATGATTGAGGTAGCGCTTGTTGATATCTAACACAAAAGCGTCGGAACAAAAAACATATTGGAGTGTTTCAATATGAATACCCTCTTTTAGACATTGCTTATTGATAAAGGACTTTAACTTGGTCCTAAACCTAAGGCTGGTGGCCTTATCCGCATTATTGAAAAAAATAGTATGGCCCATAATTCATTGAAACTGATTGTATTTATAACGAATTTTAATGCTCCATATTTCGTAAGGACTTAAATATAAACTATGGTATCTTTGTGCTCTATTATGAAGAAATTGTCAGATTTAAAAATTGGAGAATCAGGTATCATTCATTCCTTTGAAAACGATGAAATATTTTTAAAGCTGATGGAAATGGGCTGTATTCCAGGTGAAACAATTAGGGTTGAACAAATAGCGCCCCTTGGAGATCCTATTTCTATTTCTGTAGCAGGCTATCAATTAAGCTTAAGAAATGACGAGGCTGAAGGTATAATTATTACCTAGATTAGACATAACTAACTGAATATCAATACTTTGAGATGAAAATAGGTTTATTTTTCGGTTCATTCAATCCTATACACCATGGCCACTTAATGGTTGCAAGCTTTATTGCAAATCATACCGATTTACAACAAATCTGGTTGGTCGTCTCTCCTCAAAATCCACATAAAACACAGTCCAGTTTATTAAACGAATATGATCGGTTGCATTTAGCAAAATTGGCGATTGAAGATGATGCTCAAATTAAAGTAAGTGACATTGAGTTTAAATTACCGAAGCCCTCTTATACTATTGATACATTAACTTATTTACAAGAGAAATATCCTCAGCACCAATTTTATGTCATCATGGGAAGTGATAGTTTTCAAAATTTACCTAAATGGAAGAATTTTGAAGCCCTTGTCAAAAATTATCAATTCATTGTTTACAGAAGACCGGGTTTTGACATCACTGAAAAATATGGCGCCGATGTAACTTACTTAGAAGCACCGATGTTAGAATTATCTGCAACATTAATTCGCAATAATTGCAAAGATGGCATCACTATTCGTTATCTAGTACCAGAAGATGTAAGACTTGAAATAGAAAGGAATAATTATTTTAAAGAAGAAGGCGCGAAGGCGCCTGATGAAAAAAAGAATTATTAGGGAAGCCCTAAATGATAAGCCCTAAGGACAAACCCTTCTCTAATTATTTCTTTTTATAAACAGGAACAGTTGAACAGGGTTCCCCGTACATAATGCTTTTTACTACAGGTCGTAGTTTTTGAGTAATCGCAATGAATGCTGATTCTCCAATAGGTGTATCACCACAGCCTTTTACAACTACACGCTGATCTATAAAAGAAGCGGCGTCTATCTTTTGAATCTCTTCTAGTAAAACCAATTCTCTTGTTTTGTTTTCGTCTCCGAAATAAACAGATTTCGCAAAAGGAGAAAGGTTGGCAACAATAAGCATATTAGCCCACATTGGAATAATCGCATCTGTACTACAAAATATACCGACAATTTTATTTTCATATTGGGTCCAATCTATTGTAGATAAGCTTGCGCGAAAGTCTTTTTCTTTTAATATTAATTCCATAAACAAGTATGGCTTAATATCAAAAACAACAATTTCATTGTTTGGGATATATTGAGCAAGGTCTAAACTAATTAAACCACTTTCTGCTACTTTGTTGATGAAGGGCTCTGACATGGTGTAAAATTAAATCGTTTTTTAGAAACCTTAGCAACATCTTGTTTCGAAAAGCGAATAAAAAACCCCCGATGGTTCGGGGGTTTCAAAAAGTTTTAGTTGTGACTAATAAACCTTCATTCGATTATCTTTAATCTTAGCTACTTTTTTAAGTCCAATATTGGTTCTATAAATCACTGATCTAGTTCTATTAAGCAAGTCTGATTCAAAGCTTGCTAAGTCCTGAGTGGCAGCTTTTGCACCTTGAGATCTTACGCTAATTACAAAGACGCCAGCATTACCAGCAATTGGTGCACTTGGTTTGTTTAAAAAAGCTTTGTTAAAAGCAGCGCCTACTAATTTTGGTTCATTGCCAATACCAGGTATTAAAGAATAGTTGAAATTAATGCTATCTGCTGGTTGTATTATGGTTTTGGCACTCGCAGCAATCGCCTCCATTGTATTTCCTTTGAAGTTTTGTTTGATCTGAATTGCTTTCTTTTGATCTCTCAAAATACCTTCCACCTGTGGCCTTGCTGAAGCAACAGACGCTAGGCCAAGTTTTTCTTCGCCAGTGATAATAGCAACATAATAGCTATCTCCAATCTCTGTTGGTTCTGATACAGAATTTAAATCATTTTCATAAACCCAACGAACAAGGGTTCTAGATTCTCCAAGACCGGGAATTTCATAATCCATTGACTTAATGCCAGAAGCTGGGAAAGTTTGTTTGTTTAATTTAACCGCCTCTTGGTTGAATGACTTAATATCTTTACTTGCGCTTGCAAAAGCCGCTGCTGCTGCAGACGCTACGCCAATTGTTTCGCTACTAGGAAGAATTGCCTTAGATAAATAAGCAATTTTGTATGCAGGACTTCTTGGTGTTTGCTTTAACACCTCTATATAATGGTATCCGAAATCTGTTTTTACAACACCTTTGGAGCCAACTGTATTATCAAAAGAAAAATCATTAAAAGGTCCTACCATTTGTGCTTGAGGGAACATTTCATATTTTCCACCTTTTTCCTTACTACCCGCATCGTCTGAATATTTTAATACCATTTCATCAAACGAAACACCACCTGCTATTGCAGACTTAATACTATCAATTAATTTCTTAGCAGCACTATCGTCACGAATAATTTGTCCGTTTTGTCCTGCCGTTGCAATTAATATATGTCTTACACTAGCGCTATCGGGCCATTGTTTAACACCAATCACTTTTGCAATTGTATAATTTTTTCCATCCACATAAGGACCGTAAGCGTTGCCTACGCCCGAAGCAATAATTGCTTCTTTATTTGGAATCTGTAAAGATTTGCTGCTTATATAGCTATTATAAAATGGTAAATCAGAACCCGCTTTATTTAAAAAAGCTGCAGCATCTGGCGCTGCTTGGAAATCTGCTTTTAAAGCGTTGATTGAATTTAAAACAGCTGTAGAGTCAACGCTGGTAGGGGCTGCAGAAAATCCTACAAAATTAATAGACTTTGAAGCTTCTTCCACTTGGAAAGCTGCAGCGTTTTCTTTAATATAAGTAGCAACTTCATCATCGGTCACTTTTATTAAACTATCAGAGATACTAACATATGGAATACCCACAATATCAATATTTGCAATACTATTTAATTCGTTGTATTGTTTTTGAACCATCCATGATGGAACCTGAAGTCCTTTTACAACAAGTGCCTGGTATTTATTTCTCAATCTGTTTTCGATAGATGGCTCGATATACATCTTTTCTATTTGATTGATTTGTTCTTGGTTCTTGCTTTTTTTAACTTGCGCAATTGCTTGTTTGGCATCATTCACTTTAAATTCTCCAGTATTTGGATCTGTAAATTCTTGCTTAAATGGAGATTCTGTTCCAAATAAAACATCGGTAATTTCTTTGTTTCCAACAGTGATTCCTAATGCATCTTCTTCTTTAACATATAAAATACGATCAATTTCTTGATTCCATAGGAAACCAATTAATTGTTCACGCTTAACACCCTGAGAAGCATAATTCTGTACTTGGATTTCTAATTTCTCTTCGAAATTAATTTTATTAATACTAACCCCGTTTACGGTTCCTAAATCAGTAACTCCAGTATTACCTTGTTTACCAATTCCATCTTGTAATACAAAAGCAACCAATGCGATTACGATAATTGTAAAGATGATCCAAGCACCTTTATCACGAATGTTCTGAATAATAGACATATGTATCTTATAATTATATAGGCAGCAAATTTAGTATATTATATGAACGAAATTCATTTGGATCCTTAATAAAATACACAAAGGATAAGTGGATAAATAAAAAAACAGTGGATAAGCACCTTTTTTGCTCAAAAAAATGGGTATAAAAAAGGGATAAGGTGATTTGGAACTATAAATAAGTAGATTTTAGTGAAAATTATAGTCCACTTATACCCGTTAATTAACAGTGGATAAACTGTGTTTATTTAAAAAAATTCAAATAATAAATATGATTTAAAAATTATATAGGTCAAATACAACAGGAAATATGAGGACAAAAAAGGGGATAAAAAAGCTTTAAATAATTAAAACAATACGTGTATAACTTAGTTATTAAGATATTAACAGCCGTAATAGTATTAGTTGATTTATATAAATGTATTATAAAAGAATACTACGGTAGTAATGCACATTTGCCTTTTGAATGGTTATTTAAAAATAAACTACTTTTATTCGATACTATGATACACCCGTTTAAACCAGAAGATAAATACTTTAAAAAGAAAAAGCAATTAATACTAAATTTATTACTAAATATAAAAATATTATAAATAATTAAAAATCAATGTTTTATATAATAATTTAGATAAATTAAATAAAATAACTAATCAAATTAGTAAAATAATACTAAATATTTTAGTTTATTCACATTTTATCCCTATCTTCACATTCTATTAAAACGAAAACATAAAACGACAAGCTATGAGTAACGCAGAAAAATTAAAAGCCCTTAAGTTAACAATCGATAAAATCGATAAAGATTATGGCAAAGGAAGTGTAATGATGATGAATGAGCGCAGTCAAGAGCCTCAAGAAGTTATTTCTACAGGATCAATTGGATTAGACACTGCGTTAGGAATTGGCGGTTTACCAAAAGGAAGAATTATTGAAATCTATGGACCTGAATCTTCTGGTAAAACAACTGTGGCAATCCATGTGATAGCAGAGGCTCAAAAGAAAGGTGGTATGTGTGCAATTATTGATGCAGAACATGCATTTGATAGTGCTTATGCAAAACGCCTAGGTGTTGATGTAGACAATTTATTAGTTTCTCAACCAGATTATGGAGAACAAGCGTTAGAAATAGCAGATCGTTTGATTTTATCAGGTGCTATTGATGTAGTGGTGATTGATTCAGTTGCTGCATTGGTTCCAAAAAGCGAACTAGAAGGAGAAATGGGTGATTCAAAAATGGGATTACACGCAAGATTAATGTCTCAAGCATTGAGAAAGTTAACTGCAACAATTAATAAAACTGGTACTGTTTGTATTTTCATCAATCAGTTACGTGAAAAAATCGGTGTGATGTTTGGTAATCCAGAAACAACTACTGGTGGTAACGCTTTAAAGTTCTACGCTTCTGTTAGATTAGACATAAGAAGAATGGCTCAAATTAAAGATGGAGATGAAGCAATAGGAAATAGAGTAAAAGTAAAAGTGGTTAAAAATAAAGTAGCACCTCCATTTAGAGCCGCAGAATTTGAAATTATTTTTGGAGAAGGAATTAGTAAAATAGGTGAGATTATTGATATGGGTGTTGAATTAGAAATAATCAATAAAAGTGGTAGCTGGTTTAGTTATGAAGGAAACAAATTAGGCCAAGGACGTGATTCAGTTAAAACAATTTTACACGATAATCCAGAAATGGCCAATGAAATAGAGGCTAAAATTAGAGCTAAAATAGCGGCTAAAGTAGAAGAGGCTGCATCAAAATAATATAAATAAACGTGTTTTTTTAAGGTTAGTAGGTAATGACCGCATCATTTGTGATGCGGTTTTTTTATATTTATAGGGTGGTGAAATTGTTAAAAATATTAATACAAGCAGGATTATGGTTGTTCTGTAATAAGATACACCTTAAAAATAAACGACTTTTTAAAACAAAAGGACCATTATTAATTATTGCAAACCACCCTAATTCTTTTTTAGATGCTTTAATAATTGGATCTTACTATAAAAGAAGGGTCTATTTTTTAGCAAGAGGAGATGCTTTTAAAAAACCAATTCACCGATTTTTATTAGAATCATTGAATATGATTCCGGTTTATAGGCTTAGAGAGGGTAAGGAATTTTTACACTTGAATGACTATGCGTTTAGTAGATCAATTGAATTATTAAGTAAGGGATATGCAGTGCTAATTTTCATAGAGGGCATTTGTATTAACAGCAACGAATTACAACCTTTTAAAAAAGGTACTGCTAGAATTTTAGAGGGTATTCAAAAATTAAACATAAACCCAACCGTTCATTTAGTAGGAATTGCATTTAATCAATTTAGAGGCATTGGAAAAATTGTTAATCTGGTTGTTACAGAAATGACAATAGTACCCCGGGTTCAAAATAGTAAAGACCGCGTTGTATTTAATCAAATGGTTTTCGACCAACTTAAAGAAAACATTTTAATACCAACCACTCCCACAAAATTTAATAACAACTATTTGTTTTATAAAATACACCTACCTTTTTATAACCTAATAAAAAATTTCGTAGCGGAAAAAACAAAAAACACCGTGTTTTATGATTCTGTTTTATTTTCTGTGCTACTTTTTGCGTATCCTCTTTTTTTATTTACGCTATTTTTGTTTCTTAAATTATTACAATTCCCAAACACCATAATTTTAAGTATCTTGGTAGTATTGCCAATCATGGGAAAAAGGGTACAAGAATTATAATTAAATTTTTACAATGTCATCCATTAGAAAACTAGAAAAAAGAAAAAAAATTGCACTCATTGCACACGATAATAAAAAAAAGGACATCATTGAATGGGCGGTACATAATAAAATTGTACTATCTAAACATAGCCTAATTGCAACCGGAACAACCGGTCGATTAATAGAAGAGGCATTAGACCAACCCGTGGTTAAATTATTGAGTGGTCCACTTGGGGGCGACCAACAAATTGGTGCCATGATTGCAACTGGTGATATTGATATGATTTTTTTCTTTTTTGATCCAATGGAAGCCCAACCACATGATAGCGATGTAAAGGCCTTATTAAGACTTGCTGTAGCCTGGAATCTTCCAATGGCTTGTGATAGAACCACAGCCGATTTTTTAGTGACCTCTCCCTTTATGCAAGGCGAATACGAATATAGGCTTCCTAATTATATCAACTATTTAAATAGAAAAGTATAAGTTCTTTTTTAAGAAACATATTTAAGGTTTGCGCTTACCTTTGCCTATGCCTTTTAAAATTCATTCCAACTACACCCCTTCTGGTGATCAACCAACCGCGATTGCGCAATTGACCGAGGGTGTGCTGAATGGAGACCCACAACAAACTCTATTAGGCGTAACAGGCTCCGGTAAAACTTTTACTATAGCAAACCTCATTCAAAACGTACAACGCCCCACACTGGTCCTTACACACAATAAAACACTGGTGGCTCAATTGTATGGTGAGTTTAAACAATTCTTTCCCGACAACGCGGTAGGTTATTTTGTGTCATATTACGACTACTATCAACCAGAGGCTTATTTACCCACTTCTGGTGTTTATATTGAAAAAGATTTAAGCATAAATGAGGAGCTTGATAAATTAAGGCTTCAAGCAACAGCACAGTTATTAAGTGGCCGTAGAGATATTATTATTGTTGCGAGTGTAAGTTGTATTTATGGTATGGGTAATCCAACCGAATATGAAAACGGAATCATTCGAATTCATCAAGGACAGGTTTTATCACGTCAAGCATTTTTACACGCGCTTGTGAATAGTTTGTATCACCGATCTGTGACCGAATTTGATCGTGGAGCTTTTAGGGTAAACGGTGATACCATAGACATTCGTTTGCCCTATGTTGACTATGGATACCGAATCACTTTTTTTGGAGACGAAATTGAAGCCATTGAAAGTATAGAGATAGAAACAGGAAAAAGAATTGAGCCCATGGAGAACGCGGCCATCTTTCCTGCAAATTTATACATGGCACCCAAAGAAATGCTACAAGAAATCATTATTGAAATACAGGATGAATTACGCGCACAGGTGGAGTATTTTAAAAATGTGGGAAAACATCAAGAAGCAGCAAGAATAAAAGAAAGGGTTGAATATGATATAGAGATGATTAGAGAGTTGGGATATTGCACGGGGATCGAAAATTATTCTAGATTTTTTGACCGACGTAAGCCGGGTACAAGACCATTTTGCTTATTGGATTATTTTCCAAAAGATTTTTTATGTGTGATTGACGAAAGCCATGTAACCATTCCGCAAATAACCGGTATGTATGGCGGGGACAGAAGTAGAAAAATGAATTTAGTTGAATTTGGGTTTAGACTACCAAGCGCGATTGACAATAGGCCGCTTAATTTTAATGAGTTTGAAAGGGTGATTGGACAAACCATTTTTGTAAGCGCCACGCCAGGAGAATATGAACTAGAAAAAACAGATGGACTCATTGTTGAGCAGGTGGTGCGCCCTACTGGTTTGTTAGATCCTCCAATCGAAGTGCGTCCTACTAAAAATCAAATTGATGATTTGTTAGACGAAATTGCGATGCAGGTGGAGATGGGTGATCGTGTGTTGGTGACCACCTTAACTAAAAAGATGGCAGAGGAGATGGATCGTTATTTATCCAAAATTAATATCAAGTCAAAATACATTCATAGTGATATAGATGCATTAGAACGCTTGGAAATATTAAGAGAACTAAGACTTGGCGTGATTGATGTATTAGTAGGCGTGAATCTACTAAGAGAGGGATTAGACTTGCCCGAGGTGTCATTGGTGGTAGTCTTAGATGCAGATAAAGAAGGATTTTTAAGAAATGAAAAATCACTCACTCAAACATCGGGGCGTGCTGCAAGAAACGTACGTGGCCGTGTAATTTTTTATGGCGATAAAATAACAATGAGCATGCAACGCACCATGGATGAAACCAATCGTCGAAGAGCAAAACAGATTCAATACAATATTGAACACAATATTACACCCACCACTATTGTAAAATCAATAGAACAGGTGATGAAGCAAACTGCAGTATTGGATATCAAAGGATTTACCCAAGACAATATCAACATTCGTACGACAGATGCATTGAATATGGTAGCCGAACCGAATAGCCAATACGAAACAATTCCTCAAATGGAAAAAGCGATTTTGCAAACAAAAAAGCAAATGGAAAAAATGGCAAAGGCAATGGACTTTATGGAAGCCGCAAAGCTGCGTGACGAAATGTTTAGAATGGAATTACAATTAGAAAAAATGAAAGCATCCTAATCATGAATGATTTTTTGATAGCAGTATACAATGGTTTGCTTCAAACAACATGGATAGAAGCGGTGGCGGTGATCATGGGCATTGTGTCGGTTTGGTATAGCCGAAAGGAAAATATTTTAGTATTTCCAACTGGCATCATCAACACAACACTCTATATCTACTTAAGCTATAAAGGACATTTATTAGGTGAGGCAAGTGTGAATCTCTATTATACCGTCATGAGTATATATGGCTGGTATTGGTGGTCAAGAAAAAAAGAAGATCAAGTGACCAATGTATTGCAAATCACCAATAGCAGCAACACAGAACGACTGCAACAGGTTTTAGTGTTTATTGGATTTTATGCGCTCTTGTATTTTGTATTGCAATTCTTGAAAAACAATTTTGCCCCAGATGCAATTCCTTGGGCAGACGCACTAGCAAGCGCATCTGCCTATACCGCTATGTGGTTGATGGCAAAGAAAAAAGTAGAAAGCTGGGTCTGGTGGATCATTACGAATATTACAACGATACCACTATATTTTGTGAAGGGGTATGCATTTACTAGTTTTCAATTTATTGTTTTATTAATTTTAGCAGTAGCAGGTTTAATTACTTGGAATAAAAAAGCGAAACAAGCAAAATGAAACCAATTCAAAAAATAGTAGTACTAGGTCCTGAATCAACTGGCAAGTCAACACTCTGCGCTGCACTCGCTGCACACTATCAAACTATTTGGACACCTGAATACGCAAGAACATATTTATCTGAACATGGAACCAAGTATACTTATGATGATTTGTTAACGATTGCAAAAGGACAAATTCAAAACGAAGACAATGCCTACAAAAATTTAAATAAAACTATAATTGATCAACCCTCACAAAATATTTCGAATAAACTAATTGTGGATACCGATATGTATGTCATGAAAGTATGGTGTGAATATGTATTTAATAATTGCCATCATTATATTTTAGAACAAATTAATCAACGTAGTTATGATCTTTACCTACTCTGTGATATAGACCTACCATGGGCTGCAGACGAAATGCGCGAATATCCAGATGCTGGACCTAGACTCGAGTTATTTACCATTTATAAGGAACTATTGATCAATCAAAATACACCCTGGGGAATTGTTTCTGGAGCGGGTGCGCAAAGAACAACCAACGCAATACAGCTGATAAACCAACATCTTTAGTATTTTCAAAAATCAAAGATGAATACACAAAGCGCTTGGCTTTATGCACAATTATTTGTTTTAAATTAAAAATTGTGGACGAACCGGTGGATAAACCCGGCTATTTTTTTCTAATTAAATCTCTAACATCTTCATCCCCTTCCAGATTGTTCATTTCTCTCAATATTTGTGGATAACGCCACGCAACTCTTCTTGACATTGGTCGAGCTGTGAATTTCTTGGGATTAGGAAGGCCTGCAATAATCATAGCAGCTTCCGCGCGCGTTAAACTTTTAGCAGACTTTTTAAAGTAATGTTGCGCTGCCGCTTCCATACCAAAACAACCGGGGCCCGTTTCAATTACATTTAAATACATTTCTAAGATTCGTTTTTTACCCCAAATCAGTTCAATTAAAAATGTAAAATAAAATTCAGGGAGTTTACGAATGTACTTATCATATTTTCCACCCTGCCATAAGAATACATTTTTTGCAACCTGTTGTGTAATCGTGCTAGCGCCTCCTCCAAGCGGAATTCTAGATTTCTTTTTTTTCTTTTTTGGTTTGAAGCTTCTCTCCATGGCCTCCCAGTCTATTCCGATATGATCGGGGAAAGCCTGATCCTCGCTGGCTATGGCAGCAAGTTTAATATTATATGAAAGATCCTCCCAAGCAACATAATCTCTCTTTAACCCCAAGCCAAATACGTTGGTGAACTGTGTTATGGTAATAGGAGGAAATACAAAAAGCAGAACGACCACATAGAGTAATGAACTAATCAACAGATACCAAATGACGCGTTTAATTTTTTTAATCAAAATCTATGTCAATTATAGTTGAAGTAATTACTGTTTTTAAAATATATAAAAGACTTATAAAATTTCTACGCTAAATCTTTTTCCAATTGGTCGATAGGGCGGATTTTTTTTAGCCATCCACCTTCCAATCATATAAGCAACAAATCCACCACCAATAGCAGGCAGATTTTTTGAACTAAACACAGCTTCTTTATTGATGATAGAATTGGTGATGTTCAATCCGCTATATAAAACACCCCCAACTTTTAAAAAGGTACCGTTTGCAAAAACACTTTGGTATCGACCCTTGTCTTTTGCAAAAGCTCTAATTTCATTAATGTGTAAAGTCAGCGTACCCAATCTTAATGTATCTTGACCATATGTGCCATATTGGGTCATCATGGTTTGGAGTGTATATTGTTTAACCTGAAAGGAGTCGTTTTTAATCCATTGAATTTGTCCAGTAATCCATTGTCGATTACTAAATTCAAATTGAATGTAGTTATCTTTTGTAAAAGACTTAATCGTAACGCCCCTGTCTTTTAAGACAAGTATGTTGCCCGATTGACCTATAGCAAAATTCGCTTTAGCTAAAAGGAAAACACAGCATAACAAGAAGGTAAATTTTTTCACAAGTCCAAATTACAATAAAGCCAACTAAAACGAACTAAAAATGCATAAATGTTTGTAAAAGAAAGATCATTTTTTATTAATAGATCAATAGTGCACTATATAAAAGCACTGCGCTAAAGATTAAGATGATCATCCCCGAAATACGATTGATCCAAACTAAGTTTTTTTCTGTTAATCTTGGCCTAAGTTTTCCCGCTAAAAAAACTTTAATTAAATCCGACAATAAAACAAATCCAAGGCAGGTACCAAAAACAATCAATTTAAATTGAAAAGGATTATGCGTGTCCCCTGCGCTCGTATTGATGGCAGCAGTCCAAGCAAACCAAAATAAAAACACACTTGGGTTTAGCGTGTTCATTAAGAAACCAGAAAAATAGGAAGCAACAAGGTCTTTTATCCCTAGCGTCTTATGTACCCCATCCACACCCATGTTTTCTAATTTCAGTTTTTTAAAGAACAAAGTGTACAAGCCCATTAACAATAAAAATCCAGCACCCGCTAAAGCAATGCTTGATTTGTGGTTGAGCACAAGATTAAATAAGGAGGTAAAAAAATTGCAAATAAAAAGTAAAATAATATCACTACTCGAAACACCTGCTACAAAAGCATATCCAGAGGACTTCCCATTTGTTAAACTTTGTTTGATAATTGCGAAAATGACAGGTCCTATTGAAATGCTTAAAATCAAACCCAACAGTAAACCTTTTAAAATTGGTTCAATTACCATTAAGATTGATTTTGTATAAAATGCTTCCAGTCCGTTAACATTTCTCCTTTTAAAACCCTTGGAAATTTATGTTGACCACCAATTTTTCCTTTGCTTTCCATGAATCCCATAAAACAATTTTCTTTCAGCACAGAGACGCGAATGGATTTAAGTGCATTTTTTCTTTCAATCTCATAATCGTCATTGAGTTGAATTAATTTTTCATCTAATTTTTCTGCTAATAATTTTTCGTCAATAGCTTGATCACATGCTACATACCAATGATGTCCAAAAAAGTTGCCATGTGGCTCTCCGGTTACCGTAAACTCTGGGATGGATAAATTCAATTCTTCACTCACCAACTGAATGGCCTTGTTCATATTGTCCACGCTTAAATGTTCGCCTACAAGACTTAAAAAATGCTTAGTCCTTCCTGTGATGATAATTTCTGCATTGGCCTTGTCTACAAAACGAACCGTGTCCCCAATTAAATAGCGCCAAGCACCTGCGGGGGTACTAATTAATATTGCATAATCTTTGCCTTCTTCTACCTCGTGTATCATTAAAGCTTCTGGGTTTTCCACCATTTCACCGTTATCATCAAAATTTGTTTCATCAAAAGGAACGAATTCAAAAAAGATGTGTTGGTTATAGGTCAAACGCATTCCCAATGCGTTTTGTTTATCCTGCCAAGCTAAAAAACCTTCACTTGCTAAATAGGTTTCAACGTATTCAATCGGTTTTCCTAATAATTTTTCAAAACCATGTTTATAAGGTTCAAAACTTACTCCACCATGAACGAATAATGTTAGGTTGGGCCAAATTTCATGGATATTATTTAGTTTGTAGCGCTCTATCACCATCTCTATACACATCTGTATCCAAGCGGGAACACCCACAACAAAACTAATATCCCAATCGGGGGCCTTCTCTACAATCTCTTTTAGTTTTTTATTCCAATCGCGTTCCTTGGCAATTTTTTTACCTGGCTTATAAAAAGGCTGGAACCAAAAAGGAGATTTTTTTGCAGTAATACCACTTAAGTCCCCAGCATAATAGCCAGCGCCTTTTTGTAAATCGGTACTACCCCCAAGTGTCAGCCAACCTTTGCCGATGGCAGATAAAGGGATCTCACGATATTTAAACAAGCTAATCAATTGCTTGATCATGATGATTTTATTGCCCCTTAATAAGTCGTTCGTAATGGGTATATACTTACTGGCTGCCTCACTGGTGCCGCTACTTAGCGCAAAATAATTGATTTTACCAGGCCAACAGATATCCGATTGACCCTCGAGCGTTAAATGCCACCAGTCCTTGTAGATCTTATTATAATTATAAGCTGGAACGGTTTCTTGGAAATTTTTACCAATATGACGGTGTTTTAAAATCTGCTCGAATTTGAATTTTTGTCCAAAAGAAGTGTATTGTGCTGTTTTAAGTAATTTTTTTAAAACACGCATTTGTGCAGTTCTTGGGCTTTTTGTCGGAAGACCAAGTGCTTTAGAAAGGCTTTTTGGTAAATTAAATTCAAAAATGGGCATCTATAAAAACAGGTTTTTACTATTATGAAATTGAAAACAAAAATACGAATGTTATTCGAGCAAACGAACCTACTTTTGCCTTATGATTAAAAATACGCTAATTCAGGCTGTAGAGGTTGGAGCAAAAGAGTTGACTCGTTTTTTTAACGGTACTTTTACAATTGCTAGCAAATCTTCTATTAACGATTTGGTCACAGAGGCAGACCATGCTTCTGAAAAAGCAATTATTGGGTTAATTCAGTCTCAGTTTCCAGACCATTTTATTTTAAGCGAAGAAACAGGCGAGATGGCATCCTTATCGGATACAAAATGGATCATAGACCCAATTGACGGCACAATTAATTTTGCGAATGGCATTCCCATTTGTTGTGTAAGTATCGGCGTGGAGCATAAGGGTGAAATGATTTTAGGTTCAGTGTATAATCCATTCATGAATGAATTATTTTTTGCAGAAAAAGGAAAAGGCGCGACTTTAAACGGAAGACCAATTACCGTAAGCAATAAGGATTCTATTTTACATAGTTGTTTAGTGACAGGTTTTCCTTATCAATATTTAGATAGTGAAAATGGTCCCTTACAAGTTTTTGAAAAACTAGTACGCAAGGCCATACCAGTTCGTCGACTAGGAAGCGCAGCACTTGATTTATGTTGGACTGCAGCTGGAAGGTTTGATGGATTTTACGAACATAAACTTCAACCATGGGATAGCGCTGCTGGTTTTTTAATGGTAGAGGAAGCAGGAGGAAAGGTAACAGACTTAAAAGGAAACGCTTATAACCCATACCAGCCAGGCATCATAGCAACCAATGGTTTTATCCACGATCAATTATTATCGGTGGTCAATGGGGGATCGCTTTAAGAAATACTGTAGAAATTTAAAGGAAATAATAAAAGCAAGATTTATAATTTATGTCAACAGAAAGAACAGAAATAGAAAAACTAGGCGAGTTTGGATTGATAGATCGATTAACACAAAACTTTGAAACACTCAATGCATCTACTGTTTTGTCGATAGGTGATGATGCTGCTGTAATAGATCATTTTGGAAAACAAACAGTGATTACAACGGATTTATTAATAGAGGGCGTGCACTTTGATTTAATGTATACACCCCTAAAACATCTTGGATATAAATCCGTGGTGGTGAACCTTAGTGATATTTATGCAATGAATGCGCATCCTACACAAATCACCATGAGCGTGGCTTTCAGCAATCGCTTTAGCTTAGAAGCACTAGAAGAATTTTATGATGGGGTAGCTATCGCTTGTGATAAATATGGTGTAGACTTAATCGGAGGCGACACTTCTACCTCACAAAAAGGATTGATTATCTCAGTTACCGCACTGGGCGAAGTGGCACCAGATGCCTATATTAAAAGAAGCACAGCCGAGTCGGGCGATTTAATTTGTGTCTCTGGAGATTTGGGCGCAGCATTTTTAGGACTAACATTGATGGAGCGCGAAAAACAAATCTTTTTAGAAAACCCACAAATACAACCCAATTTAGAAAACGAAGATTATATCGTAGGAAGATTGTTAAAGCCAGAAGCAAGAAAAGACATCATAGAATTGCTAGAAAAATTAGAAATAAAACCAACGTCCATGATGGACATCAGCGATGGGTTGAGTTCGGATGTATTGCACTTGTGTAAACAATCTGAACTAGGCTGCAGGATTTATGAAGAAAAAATTCCTATCAACGAAGCGAGCAAGGCTGCTGCATTTAAGTTTGGATTAGATGCCACCGTGTGTGCATTGAATGGAGGGGAAGATTATGAATTGCTGTTTACCATGAAGCAAGCAGACTATGATAAAATGACAATGCAAGAAGAAATTAGTGTGATTGGATATATGTGCGATGCATCAGAAGGCAATAAATTAATTACAAAGGGAAATAATTTATTTGATATTACTGCGCAGGGCTGGAATGCATTTGGAAAAGAGGCTTAATTGTTAAAGACGCTATTTAAAATTTTATAATCTGCAGTTAAACAAAGTAGATTCGCTTTTTTATTGACTTCTATAGTACCACTTATATTTTTGTTTTGCATGACCTTGGCTGGATACAAACTACACATGCGTATTGCCTCGCCAAGTGGAATACCCACATGTTCAACTAGGTTCTGAATAGATTTTAACTGTGTTAAAGCAGATCCACTCAGTGTTCCAGCGGATTCATATTTATCACCAACCAGTGTATGTTGATACAATCCCGTGCTCGTTTCCGTAACGGCATCTGTAATACAAAACAAACGCTCCCCCATTATTTTTTTAGCAATTCGTATTGCTGCATAATCAACATGATATCCATCTACAATAATGCTGCTCATTGCAGTTGGATGATCAAACAGCGCGCCCACAACGCCCGGTGCTCGATGTTGAAAGGCGCTCATGGCATTGAAAAGATGTGTTGCAACAGGAATGCCATTATTAAAAAATTCCATCGCTCTTTCGTAAGTCGCATTGGTATGACCAGCAGAGACCACAACACCTGCATCCTGAATGAGTTTGATAATTGCTGGTGTACAAATTTCTGGCGCAAGCGTAATCATACTAATTAAATCTTTTCCGTATGCCAAAATAGATGCAACCTCTTCTAATTCCGGAACACGTATCACCGATACATCGTGTGCACCTTTTTTATTGGTATGAATCCAAGGTCCTTCTAAGTGCAATCCAATACAACCCTTTCCACCAGCTGCTTTATAAGCTTTTACTGCGTCTATAGATGCATAGATAATGTCCATGCTTTGGGATGCAATAGTGGGTTGAAAAAATCCCGCACCGCCTTCTATACAAAACTGATAAATTTTATCAATCGTCTCTTTTTCCGGAAACTCAGACAATAATTTTCCACCTGCACCGTATAATTGTAAATCTATTAGTGCGGGAATAATAAAAGGCATTGCGTTGTTGGCATCAAACCCTTTTTGATCTATTCCAACTACCAGATCGTTTTCAATATGTACCACTACATCATTCAACCATGCTGATCCAGTGAACAATGCTTTTGTTGAATAATTTAAAGTCATAAAAAATATTAGGAAGATTGAATCGTAAAGAAGTCTGCGTCCTTCCAAAATGGAAATTGATTTCTTGTAGTTTCAAGTTCTTCGCGATTGAGTGTAATTTGAAATACCGCTTCTTGATCCTGGCAGTGGTACATTACTTCACCCAAGGGACCTACTACCATTGAGTTTCCGCTGTGTGCTATATTGTTACCATCAAGTCCCACCCTGTTCACCCCAACAACAAAAGCTTGATTTTCTATCGCCCTGGCAACCAATAATGTTTTCCAGGCATGGCTTCTTTTTTCTGGCCAATTAGCTACATAAATTAATACATCATATTCGTTGTTAGATGCTTGTCTTGCCCAAACAGGAAAGCGCAGGTCATAACATATTTGTAAATTAATTTTCCAACCCTTTACACTTGCAATCAATCTTTTGTTGCCAGCTGTATAATGTTGGTCTTCTTCAGCGAAGGCAAAAAGATGCCTTTTATCATAATGACCATATTCGCCATTAGGCAACATCCAGATAAGTCTATTATAATATTGGCCTGCTTCTTGAATCATTAAAGATCCGGTAAGAATAATTTTTTCGGTCATAGCTATTCTGCGCATCCATTGAACACTTGGCCCCTCCATTGTTTCTGCATGCAATTCGGGCTGCATGCTAAAACCAGTATTGAACATTTCTGGCAGGATGACGATTTCAGTCGGTGCATCCAGGTTGACAATTTTCTGTTCTAAAAAAGCAAGATTAGCACCTTTGTCTTCCCAATGAAGATGGGCCTGTATCAATGTAAGTTTAAGTGATGACAAGGGAATCAATTTAAAAGTCTATGCAAAAAATGCTATGTAAATATAATGCAATTTTATGGATAGGCTTTTTACCTAGGGCTTATAAAGCTTCTGCACAATGGGTTGGTACAAAATCGGTTCAAATCCACGCTGGTGCAAGAATGCATATGTTTTAGCCATGCGACTTAGGCCTCTTTCGCCTTTTAAGCTATTCCATTTTTTGGTGGCTAGTTGTTCTAAGGTTTTAAGATACGCCTCCTCTTCAATGGCCTTTAAGCCAATTTTAATATTGTACTTGCTGACCCTTTTTTGTTGTAAAGCATGTTGAATTTTGACCCTTCCCCAGCCCTTGATTCTAAAATGTCCTCCCGCAAACTGAACAGCAAATCGCTCTTCGTTTAAGAAATTTTCGGCAATGAGGTCCGACATAATTTCTTCGACTTCGTCCATGGTCATTCCTAGTTCGTATAGTTTATCCCGCACCTCCTGTTGCGCCCTTTCTTGGTAGGCACAATAGTGTCGTATCCTTTGTATAGCTTGCTCCTTACCAATTCGAACTTTCTTCATAATGTCAATAAGAATTGCTAAAATAGCTTTTTAATCTTAAGATTTTACTTTAGTTTCGTTATAGTTATTCAAGGGAAATTAGTGACCCTAAAAATCAAAAATCGACAGCATGAAGTTTATTGTATCTTCTTCTTCTTTATTAAAACACCTTCAACAAATTTCTGGTGTTATTAATACTAATACTGTGTTACCAATCTTGGAAGATTTTTTATTCGAAATAGAAGATAAAAAATTGAACATTGTAGCGACTGATTTAGAAACAGTCATGCGCGTTCAAATGGAAGTAGAAAGCAAGGCGAACGGACGTGTATGTATTCCAGCAAAAATCTTAATCGATTCTCTGAAAAACATTGCAGACCAACCTTTGACTTTTAATATTGATAAGAACTATGCAGTAGAAATTACAAGCGATAATGGAAAGTATAAAGTGATGGGTGAAAATCCGGATAATTTTCCAAAAGAGCCTACAGCAGACGATACAACAGGCTTTAACATGACCAGCGGTGGTTTGTTAACTGCCATCAACAAAACCTTATTTGCCGTGAGCGGAGACGATTTGCGTCCTGCTATGACAGGCGTTTTCTTTGAATTAACAAAAGATAGCGTTCAGTTTGTAGCAACAGATGCACACCGATTAGTACGTTATAAAAGAACAGATGTAAAAGCCACTCAAAATGCTTCTTTCATTGTTCCTAAAAAGCCACTTAATTTATTAAAGAACGCTTTACCAGACAATGATGACGCAATCACGTTAAGTTTTAACAATAATCATTTATTTGTTGCACATGGATCTACTCAATTAATTTGTCGATTGATTGATGCAAGATTCCCAGACTACAAAGTGGTGATTCCAGCAGACAACCCTTATCGTTTAACAGTAAATAAGCATGATTTCCAAAATGCATTACGTCGCGTGAATGTATTTAGTAATAAAAGCACTAATCAAGTGGCTTTAAATATTACTGGAAATGAATTGCAAATGGCTGCGCAAGATATTGATTTCAGCTTCGAGGGTAATGAGCGTATGAGTTGTGAATACCAAGGAGAAGATATCCAAATTGCCTTCAACGCTAAGTTTTTAATTGAGATGTTGAATGCAGCAGATACAGATGAGGTATTTATTGAATTGTCTACACCAAGTAAGGCTGGATTGATCAAACCATCAGAGCAAGTGCCAGGCGAAGACTTGTTAATGTTGGTGATGCCGTTAATGTTAAATAGCTAATCCCTATCCTATACAAAGTCTTCAACAAGACTTAAGAATAACCCGGTGTATCTGATAACAGAACATCGGGTTTTTTATTTACATTTATGCATAAAACAAATTGCTATGTTAGAGGGGATAAAAACCTATTTTGAAACCATTCCAAGTTTGCACCGAGCGTTGTTATTGGCAGGAGGCATTACTGCTTTTTGGTTGGTAGAATTTGCAGTACCCCTATTTAATTTTAAGTACGATAAGTTGAAACATGCGGGGCTTAATTTCTTTTTTACATTCACCACAATTGTGATCAATTTTGCATTTGCACTTGTTATGGTAAAGGCGAGCGATTGGACAGTGCAACAACATTTTGGACTACTACAGATCGTTCATTTAAATCCATGGGTGGAAGCAATTGCAGGTTTATTATTACTAGATTTTATTGGCGCTTACTTAGTGCACATGATTGAACATAAAGTAAAATTTTTATGGAAGTTTCATATGGTCCACCATGCAGATACAATGGTCGATACTACTACAGGAAACAGACATCACCCAGGAGAGTCGGTGGTGAGAGCTGTTTTTGCAATTCTCGCTGTTTTTATTTTGGGTACACCTATATGGATGGTGATGTTGTATCAAAGTTTAAGCGTGGTACTTACACAATTCAATCATGCGAATATTCGTATTCCAACATGGTTTGATAAAACATTTGGTTACATAATTGTATCTCCAAATATGCATAGAGTTCACCACCATATTACACGTCCTCAAACGGACAGCAACTATGGTAATATTTTTTCTTTCTGGGATCGTCTTTTAGGAACCTACAATGATACGCCGATGGATCAGATTGTATATGGCTTAGATGTGATGGACAATACACAAGACGGTTCACTCTCTTATCAATTAAAAGCGCCATTTAATAAATCTATCAAATCGGATTATTAATTCATCTCTTTTTACATTCGTAAAAATTAAAAATATTCATGAGTAAAATCGGCGCATTTATACCAGCGCGTTACGCAGCTACAAGGTTTCCAGCAAAGCTGATGCAAATGCTTGGCGATAAGTCTGTCATTCGACATACTTATGATAATACAAAGGCAACAGGCTTGTTTGACGAAGTGTATGTGGTGACAGATAGTGAAATTATTTTTAATGAAATTGTTGCCAATGGCGGCAAAGCCATTATGAGTATCAAACAACACGAAAGCGGATCTGATAGAATTGCAGAGGCCATCGAAAATTTGGATATTGATATCGTAGTGAATGTACAAGGTGATGAACCCTTTGTTAAACGCGCACCATTAGAGAAAGTACTTGCTTGTTTTGAGGATGCAAACGTACAAGTTGCTTCTTTAATGCAGGTATTGACTAATCAGGCATCTATCGAAGACCCTAATTATGTTAAAGTAGCGGTCGATAAAAATTGGAATGCTTTGTTTTTTTCACGCAGTGTGATTCCTTATCCAAGGTCCACAGACAATGCGATTACTTATTATGAACATGTGGGTGTGTATGCATTTAAAAAACAAGCTTTAATAGATTTTACAAACT
>Ga0209191_1000821_pt1 | contig 22119 bp, 34 predicted proteins | sample S_130626_EF_Meta_FD_187320 | JGI IMG/M metagenome (GOLD analysis project Ga0209191, IMG submission 187320) | Freshwater microbial communities from Lake Simoncouche, Canada to study carbon cycling - S_130626_EF_MetaG (SPAdes) (version 2) | ecosystem: Environmental > Aquatic > Freshwater > Lake ...
GTAACATCATATTTGTAAAGTTCTGCATAAACATAAGGATTGTGATTATTTGAGTTCACACTAAAATAAAACTCACAATTAAAATTACCAGCTGGTACTTCTAATAAAGAAGGATCATTTGCATCTGTAATATAGTTAGCTATGTAACCATTAGTCGAAGCCGTAATATCAGTTCCAGCACCACTTATAGGTGTTTTGCTTAATTGTCTATAAGCATTACCTCCTATTGTACCTTGACTTACACTTGAATTAAGATAATAAGAAACAGAACTACCTCCACCTGTTGATGTTGGAAAGTCAGCTAAAGTACCATCTCCTCGTACATATTGAGTTGCATCTCCATCTAAAGCAGTTATAACACCGCTATTAGACACTACTGGACCTTGTATATCCCTAATCTTTGCTTCTCCTGTTACTTGTAATTGACTCATAATATTTTATTGAAATAATCCTCTAATATATTCCCCAGCTGCTAAAGGTCGACTAAAAGTAAGAACTCCTGTCGCACTCACAAACTTCACATCATCTCCTGTTGGAGTTCCAGTTATTAAAATGTTTTGTGCATCTACACCACCTCTTGAAACGTAAAGACAAGCATAACCAATTGTGTCCGCAAAAGTAACTGTTGTTTCCCCACCAGCAGCCGTGTAACCTTTTGTCTTAACAGGGTTTGAACCTACTATGATTACTCCTTCTGGGTCTACTTGTGTTCCTGTTGTATTGTATGCTCCTGTACCTTGTAGGCTCACGTTATATGTAGCCACATCTTTTTGAGGTGCGTTTATTGATAAACTTGTTATATTACAAATTCCATTAATAATAACCAACCCATCAACTCCATTGTCTACAACGAACTTAATCTCAATTGGCTCTCTTGCTAATTGCTTGTCTAACATAAACAAATAAGAAAAGCCAGTCAAAGTAATTAACCCATCACAAGTTACATTCCAAGTGGCTACATCGTTTTTATATTCTCTAAACCAAGCACTTGTTTGGCTTGTTACCTCTTTTTGATCTATGTTTACACTAAAAGTACAAGTTGTACTACACGCAAACGCAACATCCACTTCTGGGTCTACATCTGTCCTATGCCAATAAAGCATTACATTATTTCCAATTACTGCTGCCATATTACAAATTTACGCATTATTAAAATATCTTTTAGGAGTTTCTATGGTAACATCCCCAATATAATCAACAGTAGCAGTTGAAGCATTATCAACCATTGTAATCTCTAAAAGTTGTATTTGGCTTGTTTCACCCATATAAGGATTTGATGTAAGCCTATTTATTAAAAACTTCTTATTATTATAAGACAAAGCATTTGTACTTGCATCTTGAATAGTATAAGTTTTATCAAGATAAATAAACCCATTTGCTCCAGCTATTGCACCTAAATCGCCTTCTAAAGTAGCTATGTTCTTATTTAATAAGTTTGAATATTGTCGCATTACTAATTCAGCTAACATAGTAAATGCCTCTGGTGGATATCCATATCTGTACCAGTCAGTCCATATATCTCCATCTGATTGAAATAATAAACCTACATTGTTTCTTATTGGTGATGCTCCTTGTGGTGGGTAAATTGCGCTATAAGGTATGTCAATATCAGTTGCTATTTGTGATGTAGAACCAATATTTCTTGTTAAAACAACTTCTTTAATAGAAGCATCTCCTTGTGTTAATTTAACGTTTTTAATATACCCACCTATTGCACCAGCCGCTGCTTCAAACTTAACACCAATTAAACCTTCAATAGTTAAACTTAATGCTTGTGAAAATCCCATAGGTATTTCTATGCTATTAGTAACATAAGTATTAAATGTTGTATATGTAATATCAATAAAATGTGAAGTTGCACTCCAAGTATCATTATCTCTTAAGTAATAAGTTGTTCCACCAATAAAAGCCGTTATATAAACTCTTATTTTATCTCCAGCATTTGCTCCTTGTAACTCAAAAGACAAAGATGCACTTGTTCCATACATTTTAGGCAAATAAGAATAATCAACAGGAGATAAAAAATAGTTTTGTATGTAAGCATTCCCACCACCTAAATAAAATACTTCATACCTATTTGATTGATCTTCTGGTAATACAACTAAAGTTGCTCTTGATGGTGCAACCTCAAACTCACTCCATCCATTTGCCCTTAATGAAGCACCTGAACCTGTGGTAAATTTAAAAGTTCCATTATATATATAATTTGACGCATAATCATAAGGCAAAGTTGATTGAATAGTTGGATAACCTTTTTTAACTATTTTAGTTTGGTTATTATTTATAAAATGAACATTACCATCTTGATAAGGTAAAATACTAATTGTATTAGTTAATACTCCGTTCCCACTTACACTTGGAACATCATCTACAACATATCTTGTGTAATATATTGTGTCAGCTTGTTGATTCATTGGTAAAATATACCAATCCCCATTAGCTTGAAATAATCTACAACCAAATGTCTTAATTATATTTTCTAAAATAGTATAATAATCTAATTGATAAAAATCCCTTTTATATTGATAGGTTTGACTAAATGGCTCATCAGCACCAGCATCTCCTCTATCAAACATTCCGTCTGCATAATAAGAACAACAATCATAAATAAATATTGTATCATCAAATGGTAATTGATTTAAAGAAGTACCAATAATGTCAATTAATTTAATTAATGAATTTACATTTACATCTCCATCGTAATATATATATCTAAGAAAAGAAAGTCCATCAATACAATTTATACTAACTTCTTGATTTCCTGTTGTAAATTGAACTTGAATATAATCATTAAGTAAAAACCCTCTCCATTTAATTATACTATTAATAACTAACTCAACATAATACTTTGTTTCATCAAAGTTTAACAAGTCAGGAAAATTATCGTAATCTTCTTGGTCAGAAATAATAAAAGACACATTTAATTGAGAAGATATAATAATTGCAATTGGGTCTTCATTTGCTGCATTTGGCACTAAAGAAACATTTGTTCCTATGTATGGAGTAACAGTTCCACCAACATAACTTTTTTCGTATATCTTAACAATTAATGATGTTTCATCTCTTAACTCTTGAGTTATTGTATATCTTAATCCGTATGCCATTATGCTAAACTAATGTTTTGTCCTTTAAGATTAGATGCCTTTTGCGCTCTATTTGTAGCCAATAATAAATCTTGTCCTCTTAATACAAATTGACCTCCACCTTGAGTAGAGCCAAAATCACTTGCCAAATTAGTTAAACCTCCACCACCACCAGCAGTAGGAATTCCTAATGCACTCATAACTGCCTTAAATATTAATGCCTTTACAATCATTGTAGTCAATTGTATAATTATTTGCTTAAATGATTCTTCTAATGCCCTTCCTATATTTTCACCATTTGCCATAGCTTGAAACATTGCTTCAAATGCTGGTGTTACTGTATCAGTAATTCCGTTTGCTAATTGTAATTGTTGATTGTAAGCCTTTAAAGCAGCCTCATTTTTAAATATTTGTTCAGCCGTATATTGTTGAGCAAACATTGGCAAATCCTTACTTAACTTATTAGGTGTTGTAGGAGTTGTAACTGTATTTTCAGTTTCTATAATTTGAGTTGTACTAACCTTTAAAACTCTTGCTTGTTTACCTAATTTTTCAAGGCTTTCAGTTGCTTTATTAGTTGCCTTTGTTGTTTCATTTGCACCTTTAGTAAAAGTAAAGAAAGGGTCAACAGCAGCAGCAGTATATAAATTAGTTACTGATTTTCTTAAATCTATTATTTCAGTTTTTAATCCATTTGCTTCTTTTCTTGCATTCTTATTAGCATCAGCAGCACCATTTATTACATCTGCTTGACCAATTGTAGCATAAACATTTTGATTAATAAGGGCATTTGCTATTGCTAATTCCTTATAGTATTCTCGACCTGTTAATAATATTTTTTTATTTGCATCTGCTAAAGCAATTGTCTTATCTGCAAGTTCATCAATGTACCTTGTAGTTAATGCTTGATTTACTAATGATTGTGTATATAAATCAACCGCTGCTCTTGCTTGGTCAACATTTGTAATTGTTGATGCATATGCTTTATTTACTTTACCTAATTCCGTTATAACTGCCTTAAATGCTTCTGCCCTTCTTTCTTCGCTAACATTAGCACTTTCACTTATTGTTAAATATGCTTGTAATCTTATACCTGTTTCACTTGCTTGCGCTCTTGCATCATTTAAACTTTTTGCAAATTTATCTTCTGCTTCGGATGCTTTGTTTGTTCCACTTATGAAATTAGCTATTTTTGGTCCAAATGCAACAATTATAGATGAAACTGCACCCAATGCTAAACCAATACCCGCTGGACCTGATAAACTTGCAACCATAGCTTTTAAAGCACCACTTGTACTACCAGATTCAGTTTTTAATTTTTGGAACGATTCAAGTAATGGGTTTAAGTTATTGGCAATACCTATAAATCCATAAGGAGCATCTTGTGCAACTCTTGACAAATTTGATAAAGCATAAGTCGCTTGATTACTTACACTTGGCAACGTTTTAAATGCAGTACCCAATTGATTTGTTGCGGTAACTGTTTGTTGAATATTTTGTACCGCTTGTTGATTGTCTGCGGTTATCGTAATTTTTAACGTTTCTTGTGCCATTTTATTATTTTACTCCATATAACTTTAATGTCCTTGCCAATTGCTCTTGGGTCAGCTTTGGCTTATCATCTTCAACTTCATCACTTGGCAAAGGGAAAAATGATTTTAAACTCTTTGGACTTTTCTCACTTGTATTTACTTTATAAATCAAATAAGCCACCATCCTTGTCCTTTCCCATTCTCTTACCTCCTTATTCTGATAAGCCGTTTTATACAACAAAAATTCTCGCCACGTCAATTGCCAAAACTCGTTAATCGTTAAGCCAACTTCAATAGCGAGAATAATTATTGAGTCCCAACTATAAAACCCTAATTTTTTTTTTCGTCCGTTTCCTTTTCTGGCTTTAAATCTGGAGTCATTGAGTCTTGCATATAATTCATAAACTCAACTAATTGTCCATCTTTTGCCGATAACCCACCTACTTGATCTATCCATTCACACACATCAAACTCATCAAAATCAATAGGCTTTTTAAGGCTCTTGTACCCACTTTCTGCTGCGGCTTGAACAATATGAACGATTGTATCTAAGTCATAAATGCCACCAGATAAAACTTCAATTAGCTGCATTAGATTTTTATTCTCTAATTCGCAAAACCTTTTCATTGCCCAAGTTCCCCACTTTAGGTGGATTGTGTTGTTGTTGTCAGTCTTTAATTCGAACATAGTTTTTTATTTATTATGCTTGCTCTGTTTGAGTAATAGGAGGAACACTTACTACAAAAGTTGCAGTAAATTTAACATCATCTTTATCGTCAGCAGTTACACCAAAATCGCTAATAAATACTAATTGACCAGCACCGCCATAATATACATCTCCAGTTGTTGGAGTTGCTCTACCCATCTTAATTGCAAATAAAGTCTTTGCAGCGTGAGCAGTGTACAATTGTTGGTAGCTATCTTTAGCTGGAGTACCTGTTTCATCAATAGCAAAACCTTCACACTCAAATGATTGAGAAAAAGAAGGTGCTGGAGTGTACTGATTTCCACATTTAGATGTTGCATCTATTGTGTCATTAGTTGATGTTAAAGAGTTAGTAGTCAAACAAGCAACAGGCTTGAATGTACCATCATTGTCTATGTCAGCTAAGAGGATATAGTCTCTACCGCTTACTTTTGTTTCTGCCATTTTATTTAATTTTAAATTTGTGTTATTATAATGTTATAAGTTATTAATACTCTAAAAACGTTATCTAAAGGGTTTAAGCCGTCTAAGTTTCTTACACTTTCAACACTTAAACTTGATGCAGTAAATCCGTTTGCCAATGTAATATTGGTATCCGAATTGATTGCAGTCAAGACTAAATCGCTTATAGTTTCAGCACGTTTATAACCAAAGTTAGCATTTTTTGTAATAATATCAACTGTGATGCTAATACTATTTGTGTAACCTTCTTTGCCTTGATCTTGACTTGATGTCCTACCAGTTAAAACAATATACTCATTACCAGCACCCTCTGGAGCAAAACCATCGTATACAACCAATCCACTTGCACTTGTCAAGTTGGTAAAAAACCACTTCTTTATCTCTATATTAGGATTTAACATCTAACAATTTTTTTAGTCTTTGTATTAATTTTGGCTTCTCCGTCTCATACGAAGGTATTAAAAAAGGTTGAGGTCGCATTCCTTTTTGTAATATACTCCTTGCAATAACAAAAGCTAATCCTCTATTATTTTTGCCATCACCAATGCCTTTTCGCTTAACCCATAAAGTCAAAGCATCAACAAAGTCTTTAAATTTACCACCTTTTTGACCTTTAAATTGTGCTGCATATGATGTAAAGTCGGCTGGAACATTTACTTGTGGACCAGTACCAAATTCTACATAAGGTGAATAAGATGCCTTTGATTCAACCCCAAATGTTAATTGTCCTTCTTGTACTAATGCTATTTGATTCCTTAATTGACCAAAATTGACAGGAGCAAGTCTTTTAGCATCTGTTAGTATTTTTAAAGCGGATGCATTAATCTCATCGCCTACATCTTGCTTTAATTTTACATCAATATTCTTTAAAGCATCTTGAATGTCTTTTAGTCCATTTAAGTTTACTGTAAATGCCATTATCTGTAAATTATTAACTCTAAGAACCTATTTTGATCCTCTACGTTCTTAATGGAATGTATTGTGTATCTATCTCCTTCAACATCTACCTCATAGGAATCATCTATATTAACCTCAAAACGAATATAAAGCCTGTTCCTTTGGTTAAATTGCAATTCCGAGTCATCTACTGCACGACTTTGATTATCTGGTCTTAAATCGCCCCAAACTGTGCTTTGTAGGGCAAATGTAGTTGTATAACCACCTTGACCATCACTTGTCCTTGTTGGAGCATAGATTTCTACCTGACGAGTCATCGTGTTGGCATCAACGTAATTTGCTTTCGCTTTTCCTAACTTCATATTATAAAATTGGGCTTATTCTTGTCCATCTTTGACACGCTTTCCAAGACTTCTCACAAATACCTGAATCGCCATCTAATCCTCTATTCTCATAGTCATAGCTAACTTGGTCTAAAATGGCAATCTTTAAATCGTTTGGTATAATTGCATAGCCTACCACATAAGTAGCCTTTAAGTTTGCAAAATGAGGTCTTTGTAATTGTGGGAATTTACCACCAACTAAGAAGTAATCAGCAGCAACAATAGTGTCTCCGTTTTGATCTATTAAAGATGTAAAACTATTAACTGGACCAAAAGGAAGGTTAAAATTGCCATCCCAATTTGTAAACCAAACAACGGCAGTCTTTGGTATTAAACTCAATCCTGTACCCACTTCTATTGCTTCTCTTGCTTGTTTAATCATTAATGAAATTTGGTTATCATCAACGTTTGTAGTTACTCTGCAATACAATTTAGCCTCTGCTAATGTAACAGGTTCAACAACTGTACCTATGTCGGTTAAACTAAAATCGTTAATATAATTGGAATAAGACATATAACTTCTTTTTACAAATTTAGTTAATTTATTGCAATAAAAAACCCCCTACAAATGTAAGGGGTTAATTATTTACTAAACCTTAGAACTATACGTTACCTAAATCAGCGTAGATAGCAGATGTAGGTTGCATTAAGTTGATGTCTTCGTAACACTCAATACGAGCAGTAACCATATTTTGTTGGAAGTTACTTGCGTTCTCATAAGAGAACTCAATAGCCATTCCTTCAACCTCAACTCTTTCGCAGAAGTTGTTATCTAAAATAAGCACTTTATCGTCTGTAACCCAAGATGCAGCAATTACAGGAGTACCCCATATTGTGATTCCGCCATTAGGGTTAACAATAACACTACCAGCACCAGCATAATAACCAGCAACAATAGTTTCTTTCAATAAGCGACCTAATTGAGTAGGAGATACTAAAGCAACAGAAGATACAAAGTTTGCACTCTTTTGGTTGCCAATGTAGTCAACTAATTGCTTTAAATCAACAGTCTCAGCAGTTGTAGTAGAACCAGTTGCAGCACTAGATACAGTAGAGAAGAACGCAGCATTCTCAGCTTTGTAGAAATCTCTTGTTAACATTCTTGGTAAAGTTGTACTCAAGAAAGGTAAACTTCTTGCCATTTGCTTAGAGAAAGTTGAGAAACCAGCGATATAATCATTTACTACTTTCACTTCGCTTAATGCGTAACTATTTTGTCCTTTATCAGAACCTTCAGTTTGAGCAGCAATGTTGTTAGTTGTAGCAGTTTCTTTATAGAATACATAAAGACCAGACTCACTTCTTACAGTTGGTACTAAATCACGGAAGTTAATTGCTTGACTTGGTAAGATAGAAGCATTAGGAGCATAAGATGCTTGTGCATCTCCAGTTAAGTTACCACTTAAAGTCATTGCTTTAACATCTGATAAATCAATACGGAATTTTCCGTTAGATTTCATTTGTTTTTCCATCTCATCTAATTTACCATCTAACTTCTCAATGATAACTTCATCAAGATGTTTTACTTCACGCTTTGCAGCTTTTTTTGTTGCAGCAGCTTGAGCATCAAATTGTTTTTGTGCTTCATCTCTTACAACTCTAATCTCAGACTTAGTTTCTTCTAACTTAGCTTCGATGTTAGCTTGAAAACCTTTAAGGTTCTCAGCCATTTCGTTAATTACATTTTCCATTTTACTTTTTTAATATTTTGTTAAATTCTTTAATTGCCTTCAGGATTTGTTCATCATTATTTTTAATTTCTTCGATTATCGGCTCAGATGATTGCTCGGTCTGAGTGATTTCTTTTACGATTTCAATTTCTAATAATTCTGATTGAATCCTTTTTATTTCAATCTCCATCAACGCAAAGGTCTCATCTGTAAATTTACCACCTTTAAACGCTTTCAAGAGTTTCTCAAGCCTATTTGCTAATTGTTCTCTTTTAAATTCATTCTTTACTGAAATAGTTGGTGTCTCTGGGTTTGCTGCCCATAATACAGCACTACCTTCGTAAAGTTTAAGTTCTGTTATTGTTCTTACTCCATCTTTACCTACGCTTGAATTAATTGTGCTAAATCCAATTGAGTGTTGATTGATTAAACCAGCTTCATACATTTTAAGTACATCTTCTCCTGTTTCAGTCATTACGATTGGAGTGATAGCTATTAACATATCGCCTTCAACATATAATTGCTCTGGCTTACCAATAACTGCTTCCATTTCTGCACAATGATCTACTAAAGACCAAACTAAGTTTTTACCAGCTGGTCCTCTTTCTTTTAACGTTTTAGTAAATGCTTCTGGAACGATAATATCGTTATCCAAATCAATATTTCCTGTTCTTGCCCATACGGCTTTTACTCTGCGTTGTTCAGTATCAACATCCATTACTTCGTAACCAATGTCTTGCTTTTCAACAATAGTATCTTTTGATGAGTATGTTTTCATATTAACAAAGTTATTATTTTTTTTGTTATTGTGTTAATGTTGCTATAAGTTTTCCAATTGTTTGTCCGATTACATTTTGTAAGGCATTCCAAATAACTCCTATTCTACCCATTGGAGGATTGTCTGTAAGAGTTAAAAGTTTACCATTTGCACCTCTAACTGCTTCATATCCTAAAGTACAACGGCAATTACAAACATTAGATGCACTTGCAGATGAATCGCAAGGATGATCCATTGGGTCATATCTGCCATTTTCTCCCATTAATCTTCCTTTTATATTTGGCACTTTGAACTTTTCACTCATAGGTAATTTAACCCCATCCATAATTAAATGGTCTGTTTGATCTCTTGGTTCTCTCCTTGTTCTGTTGTCTCTTGCTGCTATCCATTCTTTCATAGTTACAAGTCCAGTTGCAGTTGCACCTACTTGGGAACCTATATTTGCTGCTCTACCTGTTTCCGTTCTTGCAATAAGTTCTGCTCTATAATCCGTAATGCCTGAAGTTCTAAGCAAAGCAATTGTTTGAGGCAATGTAATATTTTGTTCTGCTGACTGAATTAAGAATCTTCTTATTTGTTCTTTTGTTGTATCTGTAATATCTGCTGCTAATTTATCTAAGCCATCATTTTGTAGTACTTGTATAATAGCATATTGAAAAGCATCAGTCTTTTGTGATTTAAACTCAAAAGGCACATAAACCCCCTTAACAGACTTTTTAACGGCACTTTCGCTTATTTGAGCCATCTTAGTACCCATAGCCAAATGCAGCTTGTAAATGGTCTTTTTAAGGGCTTTATCGCTAATTGCATCATAGTCTTGGGTATCGCAATAAACATCTACTTGCCTTTGCAGTTCTTTCTTGAACTTTGGCGAATATTGTTTTAATGCGTTGGCATATAGTTTTCTATAATCTTGCCAAATCATTTTATGGATTTAGGTTGTCAGGAATATTCAAAGGTTGGAATTGGTCAGTAGGTTGCAATGATGAAGGTATATAAAGTTTCTCCATCTCCTCTTGTGGAATATAGTCTGGAGTTATAATACCCATTATTTCATTTTTTTGAGCTGGAGCAATCCACCAAGCCGTGTTTAACCAAGCAACTTGCTCAGTTTTATTAGCCTCTAATTCTTGATAAACTTGAATATCATATCCTACATATAATCCACTATTTCTATATCCCCAGTCAGTATGCAATTTCCTATTTAAGTTCTCAGTCAAAGAATCTAATAAAGGAATAGCACATCTTAAAGTCAATGCTTTCTCTCCTTCTAATTGATTATTGTAAGTCTTGTTATCTGAATCGTTTAATAGTTGAGATGGTACTCCGTAAATATTACAAAGTGCTTTCATATCCCATTTCTCTGATTCAATGATATTAAGTTCCACAGGACTGAGACCGATTTGTTTCCAATCTACCTTATAACCTGATACTGCAATAGAATTAAAGTTAGCTGCTCCACCTTTCTCGCTAACTGCTCTCTTTAACGCTTGTGCTTGTGCTTGTCCACTAATAGGATCAAATCTTTCATCGTTCATAAATAATACACCTGCTGGACCACCATTTTGGAATGATGCAACGGCAGCAGTTTTAGCTTCATTACTTCTGGTTAATGTTCTGGCAGCTGCAAGTAAAGGACTTTGTCCGTACAATTGTCCACCTGTAACTGTCCACTCTGGATTAAAGTATTTATCGTGTAAGATTTCTTTAGGGTCAAATGACCACATTGCTCCGTAGTATAATTGATAGCCAACTCTGGTAGGTGGGAAGACTTCGATATTTGCAATAATAGCCATATACTGAGCAGGTAAGGCAAATAGTTCAAATGGCTTACCTTGATTGTTTCCTGTTTCAATAAGTTTTCCATAAATAAATGAATTACCAGTTACTAACTTAAATCCACACCATTGCTCAATTAAATCTGCCCAAGTATCTTCTCCATTAGGATATTTTAATAGGTCATTTAATCTTTGGTCTCCTGTATATATCTCAAATGCTTTCTTATGTAAATTTTTTACCTCTTGCCAGTTGCTAATCTTATCAGGTTGCTTCATTAAAGATTTATATCTTTTAGCAGAAATTTCATCTACCACTTTATAAACGTGAAATGGAGCGAGTTTAACCTTATCAGTAATTAATTTTACTATTGAATATACTATGTCATTAGCAACATATCCATCTCTGACAAATGCTCTTGAATCACCACCTTGCCACGTAACAATACCACGTTGTATAGCGACACTTGTATCAAAAGGAATATTAGGTAATACTGTGTTAATCTTCTTTTTAGTTAAGAAGTCGAAAAATGCCATATTATTAGAATTTAAACAAAGTTAGTTATTTTATACTAAAAAACAGATACTTCAAATTTTAGTTTGGTTAAGTGAGTAAACACGGCATATCTACAAGCATCCATTAAGTCATCATTTGCCTTTACAGGTTCTTCTATTACATTATCGTTTTTATCCTTTTTCCATTTGTAAGACATAAACTCCCTTCTTAGGTTTTTGCTATTGTAGTGCAAGTTTATTGGATAAGACTTCATCTTAACTATTCCCGCCCATACATCCTTAACGGCTGGTTTAATGTTAAAACCTTGTCTGTATAGTTCCTCAATAGACTTAGGCTCGGCTGCGTCTGCATAAATAGTCGCTCGTTCAGGCAACTTCTCCTTAATGATTCTTGATAGATCACTAAGAGTTAATCCGCTTTGATAAACTATTTCCTCAAAGTAGTTTTGTCCTTCATAGTGAGTAACCTTAACGAGTGCAGCTGGATGCACATAACCAAAGTCCAACCCATAGAACACATCGCCTTCTGCAACTTCATCGTATTGTTTCCATTGAGTATAAATGATCTCTTTTGCTTTGCCTCGTTCTCCTAATCCGTAAACCTTCCACATAAAGTCATCTGGTAAGTCTTTGTATTGCTCAATGTTTCTTACTTGGCTTTCACTAAGGTTTGATATGTTGTTTAAGTATGTAGAATGTATGCGCTTGTTTTTTGGGTTATCAGCTACCTCATATACCCAAGAAATAAAATCAGCTGGATTCCAGTCTAAGAATGATTGTCCAGTTGTACGAATTAAAAGCTGGTCAAACAATGCCTTGCTAATTAGGTTTGCTTCGTTTACAAATAGTATGTCTCTTGCTGGTCCTTTTGCTTTGTCAGGGTCTTCTAATCCAAACAACTCAATATAAGAGCCGTTCTTAAATGTATAAATAAAATCAGTATATCGGAAATCCTTTTCATCCCAGATATTCCATTGCTCCAATATATTTTTAAAATCCCTGTAAACTCCTCGCTTAATATGTGGTAGGGAATGAGATACCATTGATATCCTTGTATTAGGATTGCTTAACGCAATATGAATTAACAACTGAACAACTGAATAACTTTTGCTTGACCTTGACCCACCTTCATTGCATATTACAGGATAACCATCTTCGTATGCCTTTTTATTAGCATAAAAGACAGGAGTTGCCTTAATCTTTAATTGGTTGACAATCTGCATCTGGTTCTATTGTGATTTGCACATTACCCTTAATGTCAGCGGTGATGTCGGTTGTTTGTTTAGGTCTTCCCTCTAATCTATCTAAAAGGATTTCGTAAGCCTTTAAATCGCCTTTTCTCGCTTTTGCTATGATTTGCATATCTAATTGTTCGGCTATTGTAAACTCCTCATCTTCGCCTGTTACTGGGTTGCGTACCTTAGTAACCAACTCCAATAAACGTAAAAGTCTTGTCTTGCTATTAGGTACACCTTTACCCCTTCCGTTTGGGTTTCTTACCTCTCCCTTTTGTGCTGGTATTAAATTATGTTCGTTTGCCATATTTCTTAATATTCTCTAATTATTACAAAGCTACTCCGTTCTTTTTGATAACCAATGAAGGGTCAAGTTTTTTCATCCTATCTACAATTACTTGACAATATTTTGGGTCTAATTCCATACCATAGCATTTGCGTTTAAGTTGATGTGAAGCTACCATAGTTGTACCACCACCTAAGTATAAATCAGCAATTAAATCATTATCCTTACCCCATTTATTAAAGAACCAATTAGCTAATTCAATAGGTTTTTGTGTTGGATGAACTCTACCTTTTGTGTCTTGTGATGGCATACCAAATATACCAGCCCATTTAACTCTTGCTATATCTCTCTTATGCTTATTCTTAGACCAACATAACTCAAATGTACTTCCATACATCTTATCTGAACTTTTATCCTCTGATATATCATCGTTTCCATTTGCTCTCTTATCCCATACAACCCAGCTGCCATCATTTTTATTAGGTAATAATTCTGCAAAGTAATCTGCTCCCCATATAAATATCTCCTTGCAATCATTAAAACAAGCAAATATTGTGTTAATTAACTCTTCGGTAAAGTCATCGTGATCTCCTTTTACATTATCATATTTCTTACCACCAATACCACCTTTAAATATTTCGCTCTTCATACCACTATAATCAGCATCTAACTTCATTCCATAAGGAGGGTCTGTAAATACCATATCTGCCTTTTGTCCATTCATTAGCTTTGCCACTTGGTCGCTATCTGTACTATCGCCACAAAGCAACCTATGTTCGCCTATCTCAAATAAATCGCCTAAAACAATATCCGTTTCTGTTCCGCCATCTGGAACGGCAAAGTCATCTTCTTCTGCCTCTAATACGTTTGCATCAAAGTTTGGTATATCAAGACCCCATTCAGTAAGTAGTTGATCATCCCAATTATTTGCAAGATCATCCCAATCCCATTCTCCATATCCTACGTTATCCTTTACTATAAATTCCTTCTTTTGTTCTTCGGTTAGTTCTTTTGCTTGTTTTACAGGTACATCTGTAAGTCCAGCTTCAATACAAGCCTTTAGCCTCATATTTCCACCTAAAACTATATTATTTTCATCTATGACAATTGGTCTAAGTTCAAGCATCTGTGGGAAGTCTTGAATTGACTTTACCAGCTTTTTAAACTTGTCATCCTTAATAATTCTTGGATTGTTGGGGTTAGGTTTGATTTCGTTGATGTTCATTATCTGTTTTTTGTTGGTGTTCGTATTGATGGCATTTGTACAATTACTTTCTTTTTTAGTTGCTCAAAGCCTACCATATCGCCACACTTATTGCACTTAAATTGTATCGTAGTTAGTTCATTCTCCCACGCATATCCTTCAACTGGTGATTTGCACTTACACGTGTAAATTCTTTTACTTAAAGTATTTTTCATTATCTGCCTTGTTTGTTGTAGGCTTTAACTGGTTTATCTTTAGGACCAGATGTCTTTTTATACTTTCCTGTCTTTCTTTTACCAAATGTTACTTTGTTTCCGTTGCTAACTTTCGCCATATTTATTTATTAAGTCTGCCATATAATCAAATGCCTCCTCCTTAGTTTCTCCAAAAATATAATGCGTAGTACCATCAATCACAAAAGAATAGCAAGAATATCCAGCTATAACTTCCTCTTTGCACGTTTCAAATATGTTACTTGTATTTATCAATTAATTCTATTAATTCAGTTCTTTGCCATTTTTTAACTCTATTGTTAACCGCCTCAAACTCTAATTCCTTAATCGCTTTCTCTCCAATCCTTTCTACTAAGCCTATTCGGTACATTGCTTGGTTTCCGTGCTTAAACATATTACACCCAGCACATTGCAAGTGTATGTTCCATTCGTTAAACCTTAAAGCCGAATAACCTTTAACAGTAAAGTAGTGTCCAGCTTGATTACCATTGTAGCTTCCGCAACTAATACAAGGTAACCCTTCATCTCGTTTTCTTATGTACGCATTAACTACCTTTTGGGTCTTTTCTAACAACTTGGGTAAAGGTATCAATGACATTATGCAAAATTAGGGTTACTTTTTCAATCTAACAACACATAATCTATCGTTATGCTTATATCGTTTTTTGTTAATTGGGTTCATATAAGTCATTATGGTTTTATAGTCAGTACCTAAAAACCTAACTGCTTTAGCTATTGATCTAAATTCTATCTCCTCTTTTGTATCTATGTAAATTAGTCTTACTTCAATGTTATTGTCTATACCTGTCATCTGTTAATTATTTTGTAATATAGTTGTTTCAATAGTTCCCAAGCTACTATGGTTATAAATATTTTAAGCATAATCTTTTTATTTCAAAATATAAATGTGCGGTTAAATAAATGCAACAAGCCAATGGAACACTAATAAGCGTGAACTTTAGCAATTCGTAAATAAATGTTAATTGTTTCATAGTTGGTTTTGTAAAAATAGGTACAAAGAATATCTTTTGCACTCGTTTTTTATAAATATTTCATTATTTAATTTCTCTAAGTCCTTTGGGGTTTTAGCCGTTACCTTGTAATGTGCTATTATCTTTTTCTTTATTTGATCTGCCTTCTTTGGACTTAGATTCTCCTTGTTTAATTCTTTACGTTTCCATAGTATGTCAAAAGCCATCGTATTTAGCAACTCCCAGCCTCTTTTAGCAGATTTCTCCCAGTTTTCATACAATGCCTCAATAATTTCATCATCTTGGATTTTAGGTATCTCTACTGCTTGTGGTTCTACATAAGTCTTTTGTCTTACTTGTAAAGCAATTGGTTTATAAGCAGCCATAACATCACCAAAGAATTTAGGAGTAAACATAATCGCCTTATCAACTGATAATTTCCCCATTGCGTAAAGTTCAAAAGCTACTCCAAGTTCCTTTAGTTTGTAATTTCCGTAATTTTTAATAACAAATTCACAAATAAACTGAAATACTTCTATTGTTGGTGTTTGACATCCGCTTAGTGCAATACAGGTCTTTAAGTGTTCTTTTACCTCAATTGGTGAACATCGACCAACACTCATAGTATCTAAAGCAATTACAACCTTTATTTCATCTGGTTCAAGTTTGTTATAGATTTCTAAGTGCAATAGTTTCTCGTTCTGAGTAAGAGAGTTTATGGATTGGGGTAATACTTCGGTTAATGATTTCATCGTTCCAAGATTTGTTGTTTAAAAAAGTTTCTGGGTTTTTACGGAATTGTTTGTCTGGTACTGATTGCTTGTAAAGATCAAGATAATTCATTGCATTTTGCCTTTCTTCATCTGTTAATTTATTCCACTTCTTTTTTAACTTTTGCTTATCACCTACCTTTTTATCATAATCATTCCAAAACCAATCAAAATCTATATTTATATTTTTATCTTCAATTACATTTACATTTTCATCTTCCATATGGGTGGTCATATGACCTATCATATGTTGATTATTACCTTTAATATTATTCCTTCTTGACTCACTAAAAGCCTTTCTTTTTGATTTTTCCACATCTAAACGCTCATTATACCATAAACCTTGTTCATCTTGTATAAATTTACATTTAATTCTTTCCCATATTTGACCTACACAATGACCTATCATATGACCATCCATATGACCTCTATTAAATTGTAACATAAGTAATTCAATGTATGCACCTTTTTCCTCAAAAGTCATACCCATAGTTCCCCCTATGTAATCATTAGGGTAGAATAAAAACGCTGGGTCTTTAGCCATAAAAATAAAAAAGGCTCTCGGCTTCCACCCCAGTCGGATTAGGGTTTCGGCTTTGAGCCAATAAGTTAGTATAAGGTATCCGACACCTTTGTACAAAAATACATTAATCTTTCAATAGTTCAAACTTTTCTATTGCCTTAAAAATCTCATAAGCAACTTGTGGAACAATTGCATTACCATATGCTTTTAATGATTCGTTTCTCCACTTAGAAAAGGTAATTCCGTCCACCTCTCTGGAAATCCCATCATCTCCTCCACAAATTGGGGGTTTAGATGGGAACCTGCTAAAATCCCTTCTCTCAAAAGTAGTCCTGCTAAATTTGTTCTCTTTATTTGACTGGGAGGCAATGTGCTGTTCGTATACTCTTGAAGAGTTGGAGTTGGCAATAATCCCATCGCTATTGTATGTGTTAAATACATTCCCCTCGTTTTGCCTCCGTAAATTTCCTTCCTTTTGTTTACTTCTTCTATTGTTGGAATGTTTATTCTCGTACAATTTGGAGTAGGCAATAAACCAAGTTCGTTCTCTTTTATGAGGTGCGTTTTTGCCACAAGCTGGAAGTATATACGCTTGTACTTCGTACCCCTTATTTTCCAAATCAGTTTGCACCTCTTCGAATACCAATCCCCCTCCCCAATTAACAATTCCGAGAACGTTTTCGCCCACGACCCAAGTTGGTTCAACTTCTTCAATTGTTCTAAGCATTTCTGGGAAGAGGTGTCGCTCATCTTCTTTACCGAGTCGCTTTCCAGCACTTGAGTATGGTTGGCAAGGGAATCCTCCTGTAAGAATGTCGACTTGTCCTCTGTGAATAGAGAAGTCTGTTTTAGTAATGTCATTGTAACTTATTGAATTTGGGAAATGATGTTTTAATACTTGTTGACCAAATGGATTCCATTCGCAATGAAATAGATTTTCCCATCCCATCCATTCCGCTGCTAAATCAAACCCACCGATTCCGCTAAATAATGATGCGTGTGTCATAATGAATATTGAGCAACTTGCTTCTTGTTTTTTAACTTAACAATAGTTGTTTTTATATCCATTCCATCATTTCTAAGGTCAGCTATTCGTGCTGCTAATCTAAAGCATCCGAACTTGTTTAAAGCATCAATAGGGGTTAATTTTTTACCTTTATTTAGGTAGTTTGCGATTTGTGTTGTTTGGCTCATAGTTGTAGGTTTTAAATTTGCGCTTAACGTTTTCGCCCAACGAGGGGTTGTTTTAGAATGGTAAATCATCTTCTGATTCCTGTTGGTTTACGGCAAATTCCTTCTTAGCAGTTGGTGCATTATAAGAAACTTGTTTACCTCTACCACAATAGTTTTTCTTTGCCTTTTCGGCTCTTTCCTCTTGGCTTTGGTTGTTCCATACTGTGTGGGTGTTTCCTTTGTCATCTGGTTGTTTTAAGAAGTCGGTTGCTACGTTTGCGTAACTTTTGCCGTTCTTAGCTTCTTTCCAGTTGATCTCCTCTTTGCAGATGTTTAATACAATCATTGTTTTTAGTTTAATGTTTATTTAATTGTTCTTGTTCTAATGCTATTTCATTTTGTCTATCTTGTTCTAATTCTTCTTCATCTTCTTCTTCCTCCCAGTCGCAATGTTCTAAACAATCTGGGCAGATGTCGATTTCTTCCATTGTGGTATGCGCTCCGCAGCAAGTTGAATATGGCATAATTAGTCGTTTAAATAGTTTTCAAATACTTCAAATTTATCTGCCAACATTTGATAAGGTATGTAATTCCTTTTAGGTTGGTCTAATAACTCTGGAAAATATCGTTGTTTATGTAATTTAAGTCTATACTTAGCAGCATCTAATTTATATATCATTTCCGCTGCATTTTGAGGGTAGCTTGTTTCTACTTTGTAATTCCAGAACTTAACTTCCTCTCTTAAATACCATAATTTACTTAATGGTGTCATAAAGTTTGTTTTTTCTTGGTAAATAATTTAGTTACATCTTTAGTTGCAAGTTCGTTATTTAATGCGTAAAGTTGGCTTAACTCGGTTGTATTTATACATAAGTCAATTGCTAACTCTAAGTCATCAACGCTATCGTGAGTCTTAATGTAGGCTGGAGTTTCTTCAGTAGATTGTGCCATCTCATCTCCTGTGTAAAGACCGCTTAAATCTTGTGGGTAAGCCTTTCTCAAAGCTAATGCCTCTGCTACTTTACTTAACATTGTATGTGGCATCTTAGCCCATAAACCCATTGGTTTGCCATCGTTTGTTCTTTGGCAATATTCATCCCAGTAAGCTACTCCAACGGCTGCCTCATACCTTGTTTCTCCGTGAAATCTAAATACTGATACCTTACAAGAAACTAACTTACCATCTTCTTCTACAAAGATTGGTTCGCTTTGCCCGCCATAGTTTCCGCTACGTTCAGCGATAACTCGGAAGCCATCAATACTTGTTTGGATTGTCATTTTTTTACCCCATCCGTTTGGTGTTTTTACGTTCCTGTGGATGCAATAAATTTGTCTTGATAACGCATCAAGTCCTGTGCGTTGGGCTTGATAAAGAAAGAGTTTTAGTTCATCAACTGTTGCCTCTGGAGCAATCTGTGATTTTACTAATTCTACTTGGTCTTTCGTGTACGAAAGTTGTGGCTTTTTAGCCAGTTGTTGGTCATTCATATTGGTTGGTTTTAGAGTTTAAAATTAGGTAGTTTAGTGTTAATAACCAAATTAAACAAGCACATTTAAGTTGAAAATGTCATTTTTTATGGTATCATCGAACTTATTTGATAGCTGACCTTTAATCTTTGAGATTGAGTGTAAAACTGTTGTTCTATCCCTATTGAAAATTTGTGCTATTTCCTCGCCATTTAACTCGGTTTTTTCCTTAGTCAAATACATAGTCATTTGTCTTGCTAATGTAACTTCTTCTCCCCTGTATTTAGACATCATTTGACCGTACTTAATTTGGTAGTAATTACACACTTTTTCGGCTATTTCAACCGCATACTCTTTTTGTTGTTCTTTGTCCATTCTTGTTGTTTTTATATTTAAATGTTGGTCTAATAGGTCTTTAAGCCTGTTAATTTCTTTCTTTAGTTCTTTGTTTTTATCTCGCAAAACCTCTATTTCAAGTTCTGCCATATATGTTTTGTGTACTTCTCTCATTAGAAATGTAAAAGGTTAATTGGGAGCATAAACTCCTCTGTTAATGTATATAAGTCAAGAATTAAAAAATGGTAGCTTTTAAGGATTCTTCTTTGGATATCATTCATCCTTGCAATCTTAATTAGTAAATCTTCTTCGCTAATCATTGTTCTTGTAGTGTCTAATCCTCGCCTCCATTCCGATAAGTCAGCCTCAAATAGATTTTGCCTTCCTTGTGCTTCCTTTAGCAACTGGAGTAGTATTGTTGCTCTTTGGTGCAACTTTAGTTGTTTGGCTTGATAGATTAGTTTGCTCATATTGTTTTAGGATTTTGTAAACCAACTTACTTAAGGTTATGCCTTTAGAGTCGGCTTCGGTTTGTAGGTTAGTTTTAATTTGGTTCGTTACTAATGTCGTTATTAGGGTTTTCATAGATTGATTTAATGCCTCTTGCTAAATTTAAACAGGCTTGAACTGTTTCTCTTACATAACCTTCTGGCATATTAATTAATTGGGTTTCTAATGTTTTGATGTAAATGTTAATTGGTGTCATACTAAATGTTTTGAAGGATTGCGGTAATTAAAAATGCAATGCATACAATGATAAAAGCATACATAGGTTTGATGCTTTCTTGAGCGTAACGCTCATTTGCTTTCTCCTGTTGTGTTTTTAGTCTGTTCATATTGGTTGTTTTGGTTTATGAAATCAAAGATAGGGTATAAACTTATAACTTTATCAAACAAGCCAATTATTTTAAATAAATGTGATGAACGGCAAATAATAGGGATAAATGGCATAAAAAACCACCCCAATAAGACTAAAGGGGTGGCTAAACCTAAGTTCTCCAATATGAATTGCAAATATATATAAAAAACCCCAGCTTTTTAGGACTGGGGAACTATGAACCAACAACTATTTAGAACCATCTTGTAATGGTGTATCATTAGAATTATCTACCATTCGGTATCCTTGCTGCCAAAGAACCTTACATAAAGTTACGCTTTTCTCAATAATGGCTTCTTCTTCATCCATTGGATTGAGTATATGTAAGCACTCGTGCAATAGGATTTCAAGATGCTTCTTGCCCTTTAGTCGTGAGTCAATATAAACTACACCATCACTTTCAGCAATGCCGTGAGCCTGTTCCCTTCCTAATTTCCTATGTATTACTTTAATTTTCATCTTTCATTAGTGCTAAATCTGGTCTATCAATCTCTTTAAATATTAATACTTCTCCACCTCTGATTTTACCTAATGTAATTTTAATCTCTTGTTCCAATTGGTGTATTTCTTGTAGCTTAGAAACCAGCCATTGTTCTTGTTGTAGTGAGTTCAATTTTGCAAAGTTTTTAGGGTATCTCATTTTAAAATACTTTATTTTTTATTATTCTATGATTGTTTACTCTATAATCTCCATTGTTTTCTTTTTCTATAAGAGCAAAACCTTGATTGTATGAATCAACGTGCTTACAATACTCTACATTAGGATGCATTAAATGACCAGTTGTATAAGTTGTAAATATCTCCTCATCAAATTGATTCTTAGTAGTAAACTCGCTGGTCCTGTGAACATGAGATGCAATAGCGGATTGCTTAACTCTATCATATAATGTCTTTGCTGGACTTACACCACTTCCTCTCCTGAATGTAGTATCTCCGTGAATGATAGGTAATTTGCCAAATTTAACGTGATCTATATTCTTAATAGGTATGATGTTAAAAGTATTTAGCATTAATATTTCCTCAATCTCAAACTTGCCGTTTAAACCTAATAATTCAGGTGCTTTGGTTCGCATATACCTTTCATACCTAAACTCGTGATTTGCATCTAAGTTGTAGTAAATAGGAATCAAAGGAAATGTAGCCCTAATAAATCCAAGCATCTCAATAATCGCCTCATATTCTTCATCAAACTTTCTTACTCTTGGGTCTTTCTGGAAGTCGCTTAATTGATAAAAATCAACC
>Ga0209191_1000825_pt1 | contig 22064 bp, 22 predicted proteins | sample S_130626_EF_Meta_FD_187320 | JGI IMG/M metagenome (GOLD analysis project Ga0209191, IMG submission 187320) | Freshwater microbial communities from Lake Simoncouche, Canada to study carbon cycling - S_130626_EF_MetaG (SPAdes) (version 2) | ecosystem: Environmental > Aquatic > Freshwater > Lake ...
GACGAACCCTTCGGCAGATAGGCGGCAAGTTCGGCGATAACCGAACGACCCATAGAAGACCAGCCAATTACCAAAATGTGTTCGGCTTTGCGAACGATTAGCTTGCCCGCGGTGAACTTCTTCTTTGCGAGATCTTCGCGAACACCGGTGTAGATGATCTTGTCGTCGTCTTCTGCAATGGCAATAAGTTTTGTGGTGGCGGTCAGTTTGGTCTTCATGTCTGGGTTGATCTTGGTAACACCCTTGTCATCGACCAATCCAATAACCGATGCTTCGTTGAAAGCCAGCAGTGCATCGCCATAGGTTTTGCCAGCAAGTGCCGGAACCGTGCTGAAGTAAATCTCATCGCCGTCGAAGTCGAGCAGGTCGAGCACCACTGCGGTTAGACCAGGCTGACGCGAAGCTTGTGCTGTAACGCGAGCAATGATGTCGTGCGAGCGAACTGATATAACGCGACCGTTGGTTGCAGACTGCAACGCCTCTGCGGTGTGTGGGTCGTCGACCTCAGCAATGATGCGAGTGTTTGGGTTCGCATTGAGTGACTTCACCGACAAGACGGTCGAAACAATAATTGCATCGCCGCTCTCGTCTTCATCGAGAATGATGATCGACTTTGCGCCGGCAACGTTTGCGCGAGCAAGGTCTGCAGGGTTGCTAACATCACCGGTTCTGGTAATCACCTTTAGCTTGCCAAGGTTCTCGGCGCGGGTAGCGATCTCGGCGTCCATCTTTTCGCGCGCAACGGCTGAGAAGATAACCACCTTTGGCTTGCGCTGGTTCTCACCCGCGATTGCGAGTTCTTTAAGAATTGGAAAAACACGGTTCGACCATCCAAGAATCAAGGTGTGATTTGATTCGATAACGGCGCTCTTGCCGGCCTTTAGGCGTGCAACGGCACGAGTGATTGCCGCCGAAATGAAACCGATTACGGCACCGCTGATGGCAACGCCGATTCCCCAGTAAACAAAGTTGATGATCTGAGTGCCCCAGGCGTCGGTGCTACCGGTGCCGAGAATCTTCGTGAAGGCTGCCCAGTACTTGATGAAGTAACTGTCTGCAGGCAGCGGGTCGCTGAGAACCTTTATGCCGGCAATGACCGCGGTCAAAGTCGTCATCACGAATGCTAGAACGATTATGGCAAGGAACACGTAGCCGACGAATGCGCCCGCCTTAGAGAGCGAGTTGTCGAAGTTGTAGCGAAGTCGCTTGCGCAGACTTACTTTGACATTTATCGGTGCGTCGGGTTCGCCTTGAGCGCCCTGACCGTAGGTGCGAGTTTCTTTGTTTTCAGACATGGCAAAAGTTTAGCCAAATGGCCGGTCTTTTTCTTTTGGCTAAAACTTCGGCGAAGGTTACTTAGCGCGCCAAAGCATGAGCGAGGTGGCTCGGCTCGGTCGCTTACCTCGACTCAAACTAACCACGCCCTGGTCACCGGCGGCAAAGACCCGCGCACCAGGTCGGTTCATAAGTTCATTTGCCAGAGCCTGTTCGAGATCACGAACACGTTTGGCCAGTTCGAGGTTCGTGTTTTCGAGTTCGAGAATTCTTCGAATGCCCTCGAGGGTTATGCCCTCGGCACTCAGCCGTGCGATTTCGCGAAGCTGAGCGATGTTCCGCATTGTGTAGCGACGTGATTTTCCGCCGGTTCGCCCTGGCACAACCAGACCCATGCGGTCATACTGCCTTAGGGTTTGCGGGTGCATGAATGCAAGCTCGGCAGCTACCGTGATTGCAAACATTGGTGTGTTTTCGTCTAGCTGCTCCACTTTTACTCCTTAGAGAAGTCCTGCTCGAAGCAGAATGTCTGCGCGCGGATCTTCTTCGGGTAATTCAGATTCAAATTGTTCCAAAGCCTTCTTGGCTTTGTCGCTAACGTGGCTCGGCACAGCGATTTCGACTGTGGCAAGCAGGTCGCCGGTGTGCTTGGGGGTCTCAACTCCGCGGCCCTTGACGCGCAAGACTCTGCCGTTTGGGGTGCCAGGAGCGACCTTGAGTTTGACGGGCTCGCCACCAAGAGTTGGCACCAAGATTGTTGCGCCCAATACGGCCTCTGAGAAAGTCACCGGCACAATCACTCGGATGTTGTCGCCATCGCGGGTGAATACCGGGTGCGGCTTGACAGTGCAGCTAATGATTAGGTCGCCGGCAGGGCCGCCGTTCGGGCTTGCTTGACCTTTGCCACGCAGCTTGATCTTCTGGCCATCGCTAACTCCGGCTGGGATATTGACCGAGACATCCTTGCCGGCGATGTTCACCTTTATAGAGGTGCCTCTGACGCCGTCAATAAAGTTCAGCGTGGTGGTCATGGATAGGTCGGCACCGGGTTGCGGGCCAAAGGAACCACCGAACGGGTTGCCGCCGCGACCGCCGCCAAAGAGGTTCGAAAATACGTCTTCGAAACCTCCGCCGCCGGCACCGCCAGGAAATCCTCCTGGGAATCCGGCACCTGGCCCGGCACCGCCGGTAAAGCGAGCGCCGCCACCCATTGCTCGAACCGCGTCATATTCCTTGCGCTGCTCTGCGTCAGAAAGGACACTGTAAGCCTCACTGATTTCTTTGAAGCGCGCTTCGGCCTTTGCGTCACCCGGATTCGAATCCGGATGAAACTGTCTGGCTAGCTTTCGGTAAACCTTCTTCAGTTCAGCATCAGTGACGCCTTTGGCAACGCCAAGGATTTTGTAGAAATCCTTATCGAACCAATCCTGATTAGCCATCTTGCCCTTTAACCTTCAGCTGGAATGAAAACCGCAACCATCGCTGGTCGCAGAAGTCGATCGCCGAGCATGAAGCCTGGCTCAACAACGTCTGCGATAACAGTCTCGGTCACTTCTGCACTTGGCGTTTGAACCAGAGCGTTGTGTAGCTCTGGATCAAACTTGTCACCTTTTGCTGCAAAAGTCTTGAGACCAAATTTGTCTCCGGCATTTCGCAACTTGGTGACCACCGCGAGAAATGGTGAGTCTTCGAGGTCGCCGTGGTTCTCAGCACGAGACAGATCGTCAAGAGCTGGCAAGAATGCACGGATGACCTCTGCGATTGCACTGTTGCGTGCAACATCACGATCGCGTTCGACACGGTTCTTATAGTTGACGAACTCGGCCTGCAATCTCTGCAGGTCGGCAATCAGCTCGGCCTCTTTGTCTTTTGGTGCAGCATTAAGAATGTCTTCGACGGTCAATTCATCGGCAGCAGAGGATTCCTCTGCGCCTTCATTTGAGTTCTCGTCAGACATTACTTCTTGCTATCCTCGTCATCAACAACTTCTGCATCAACAACATCTTCGGCCGAGGCCTCTGGTGCTGCTTCGCCTTCTGGCTGCTGCTTGTAAATTTCTTCGCCAAGCTTCTGCTGAGACTGAACGAGTGCATCGAATGCAGCCTTCACTGCATCAAAATCTTCGCCCGCGAGCGCGGTCTTGAGAGCATCGACGTCTGCCTGCACAGAAGACTTCACGTCTTCTGGCAACTTGTCGTCATTGTCTTTGATCAACTTCTCGGTCTGGTAAACGAGCTGCTCTGCGCTGTTGCGAGTTTCTTGCTCTTCGCGGCGCTTCTTGTCTTCTGCAGCGTGCTCTTCGGCCTCTTTGACCATGCGCTCGATGTCTTCTTTCGGCAGCGATGAGCCACCGGTGATTGTCATCGACTGCTCTTTGCCGGTGCCCTTATCCTTGGCGCTTACGTGCACAATGCCGTTTGCGTCGATGTCAAAGGTGACCTCAACCTGAGGCACTCCGCGTGGTGCAGGAGCGATTCCGGTTAGCTCAAAGTTTCCGAGTGACTTGTTGTCTTTGGTGAACTCGCGCTCTCCCTGGAATACCTGGATAGAAACCGACGGCTGGTTATCAGCCGCGGTGGTGAAAGTTTCTGAACGCTTGGTTGGAATTGCAGTGTTGCGTTCGATCAACTTGGTCATGATGCCGCCCATAGTCTCGATGCCGAGAGATAGCGGAGTCACGTCGATAAGTAGAACGTCTTTGCGCTCACCCTTCAACACACCAGCCTGTAGCGATGCACCAACTGCAACAACCTCGTCAGGGTTTACACCCTTGTTCGGTTCGCGTCCGCCAGTTAGCTGCTTTACTAATTCGTTGACCGCAGGCATACGGGTTGATCCACCAACGAGAACAACGTGTGCAATGTCAGAAACCTTTACGCCGGCTTCTTTGATTACGTCATTGAATGGTTTGCGAGTGCGCTCGAGCAAGTCGGCAGTCATCTGCTCGAACTGTGCGCGAGTGAGAGTCTCATCCAAGTTGGCTGGGCCATTCTCGGTTAGAGAAAGGTAAGGCAGCTGAATGTTGGCCGTCATCGACTGAGACAATTCTTTCTTTGCCTGCTCAGCTGCTTCTTTCAAACGCTGAAGTGCAATCTTGTCTTTCGATACGTCAACGCCGGTGGTCTCTTTGAACTTCTTTACCAGGTGCTCGACTACGCGTGCATCCCAGTCGTCTCCACCCAGGCGATTGTCACCAGAGGTTGAGCGAACCTGAATGGTTGAGAAGCCTTCGTCTTTTCCAACTTCGAGAAGTGAAACGTCGAAGGTTCCGCCACCGAGGTCGAACACGAGAATTAGTTCGTCTTCTTTGCCCTTGTCGAGACCGTATGCCAATGCGGCAGCGGTTGGCTCGTTGATGATGCGAAGAACGTTTAGTCCGGCGATCTCGCCGGCATCCTTGGTTGCCTGACGCTCTGCGTCGTTGAAGTAAGCAGGCACGGTGATGACCGCGTCGGTTACTGGCTCACCCAGGTAGGTTTCTGCGTCGCGCTTGAGCTTTGCCAATATGCGAGCCGAAATCTCTTGTGGGGTGTACTTCTTGTCGTCTACTGCGAAGGTCCAGTTGGTGCCCATGTGACGCTTGACCGACGCGATGGTGCGGTCAACGTTGGTGACGGCCTGGCGCTTGGCGGTCTCGCCGACCAGAATTTCGCCATCTTTGGTGAAGGCCACCACGGATGGGGTGGTGCGAAAGCCTTCTGCGTTAGCTATAACGGTGGGTTCTCCACCTTCGAGCACGCTAACCGCGCTGTTGGTGGTGCCAAGGTCGATGCCTACTGCACGTGCCATGTGTATTTCCTCTTTCTTTTTGGGCATTTAGCCCTCTTCTTTGCTGTGTTGCCCAGAAACCTGAGCGTTGTTGACTCAAGTTTGTGTCGAATTTTTGAATTTGTCAACCATTTTGGCCAAAAACTTGAGCCACTCTCACTCAACTCTCAGAATTGGTCTGATTTGTTGACCGAATCGGCGAATTTGCCGCCTAGCCTGCTCTAAGTTGGCGTTATGACTTCCAAAGACGCAAGCACAAAAAAACGTGGCACCTTCGCATGGGCACTCTGGGACTGGGCCGAACAGCCTTACCCGACCATCATGCAGACCTTTATCTTTCCGGTCTACCTGGCTGGGGCCGTCGCTGGTCCCGGCGATCAACCAGACTCGATGCTCGGCGTGGCTACTGCCCTTGCCGGATTTGTTCTGGCGCTAATCGCACCGGTTCTCGGTCGCAGATCAGACGACAACGGTCGTCGCAAGTTTTGGTTGATGTTCAACACTTACCTGCTCGTGATCATCATGGTCGCCAGCTTCTTCGTTAAGCCGTCACCAGAGTTCTTCATTCTTGGCTTGGTGCTCTACGGAGCCGGAAGCGTTATTCAAGAGTCGGCGTTGATCAATTACTACGCAATGCTCAAGTCGGTAACCACCGAGAAAAACATTGGCCGCGTTTCAGGTTATGCCTGGGGACTTGGCTATGCCGGTGGCATTGTGTTGCTTGCAATTTCACTTGTCGGTTTCATCATGGCCGAGGTTCCTTGGTTTGGAATTGGAACAGAGGATTCAGTAAACATTCGCGCGGTCTTCTTGTTCAGTGCGGTTTGGACACTGGTCTTTTCGATTCCGCTTATGCTGCGAGTTCCTGAGATTGCCAAGAAACCAAACGCACGTAAAGAAACTATATTGCAGTCATACAAATCAATCTGGGCGCAACTCAAGTCACTTCGCGCTCAAGCTCCTGAAACTCTGAAGTTCTTGATTTCGTCAGCAATCTACCGTGATGGTCTTGCCGGTGTATTCACCTTCGGTGCAGTTCTCGGTTCACTGGCTTTTGGTTTTAGCCAGACAGAGATAATTATCTTCGGTATTGCAGCGAACGTAGTTTCTGGAATTGGTGCGGTAATCGGCGGTCGACTCGATGACGTCTTCGGAAGTCGTTCAATAATCATCTTCTCGCTAGCCGGATTGATTGTCGCCGGATCATCCGTGTTCTTCTTCTACGACTACGGGGTCACCACATATTGGATCGGCGGCTTAGCTCTCTGCTTGTTCGTCGGCCCTGCTCAGGCATCGAGCCGAACCTTCGTGTCGAGATTTACACCGCACGGTCGCGAGGGTGAGGTCTTCGGGCTTTACCAATTCACCGGACGAGCAATTAGCTTCTTGTCAGGCACCTTCTGGGCGCTTTCAATTACTTTTGCCAACACGGTACTAGGACTCAAGGATGCAACAATCTGGGGCATCTGGGGTTTGATGATCATTCTGGTCGTCGGTCTTTTCCTGTTGACCAGGGTGCACCCGAGACCAACGGTTCTCGAAAGCAACTAGCTCAAATGAGAATTGCCCACCAGAAATGGTGGGCAATTTTCTTTAAGCTCTACTGTTCGAGCGGTTCGTTTCCGACATCCGTGCGATAGAAGTTCAAGTGCGAACGCGAAGCGGTTGGGCCGCGCTGACCTTGGTAACGGTTCAAGTATTTTGCTGAACCGTAAGGTGTCTCAGAAGGTGAACTGAGCTGGAAGAAGCAGAGCTGCCCAATCTTCATGCCAGGCCAAAGCTTGATCGGCAATGTTGCCATGTTTGAAAGTTCGAGAGTTACGTGACCGTTGAAACCCGGGTCAACGAAACCTGCGGTTGAGTGAGTGACTAGGCCTAGGCGACCGAGCGAGCTCTTACCCTCTAGTCGAGCGGCCACGTTGTCTGGCAACTTTACAAATTCATATGTTGAGCCAAGAACGAATTCACCCGGGTGCAAAATGAATGGCTCATCTGGAGCAACTTCGATGAAGCGGGTGAGTTCTTCTTGCGGCTCTGCCGGATCAATGAACGCGTACTTGTGGTTGTCGAAGAGTCTGAAGAAGCGGTCGATGCGCACATCAAAAGATGATGGCTGCAACAAAGTCATATCGAGCGGCTCAAGGCCGATGTGTCCGGCTTCAATTGATGCGCGAATATCGCGGTCTGACATAAGCATGAGTCAAGATTAGCGTCTAGATTTGTTCCATGAACTCATCCAAATTGCTCGAAGAATTTGTCGCTTACTCAAACCGCCTTCGTGATTCACTGGCCACTCGAGATGAAGTGTTCGGTTTGATTCTGGTCGGATCAACCGCAGATCTGGGCCGGGTTGATGAGTGGAGTGACCACGACTTCTTCGTGGTCACCAAAGCCGGTTTCGCAGAGGCTATGCGACAAGACTTGACGTGGTTACCTGAGCATGAAGACATCGTGATGCGACCTCGTGAGACAGATCACGGACTCAAGGTGGTCTATGCCAATGGTCAGGTTCTCGAATTCGCCGTGTTTGAAGACTCAGAACTCGACAATGCTGGGGCCAATGCATACAACGTCACCCTAGATCGCACCAATATCACCGAGCGCATGGCTGCCATCGCTGAGCGCAGCAAGCCAAAGCCTTATGACTTCGACACCGAATTCGAGGTCTTCTTGGGCCAGATGCTCATCGGCATCGGCCGAGCCCGCAGGGGTGAGACCCTGATTGCGGGTCAGTTCATTCGCAGCTACTGCCTCAACCGCCTGCTGGGCTTCATGCGCGCCTGGGTCAAGCCGTTGCCCGGAACAGAGCCAAAACAAGACAACCTAGATCGGTTTAGGCGCTTCGAGCAGCAGTACCCAGAGTTGGGTGCCGAAATCGAGGGCATTATTCAGCAGCCCGTAGAAGCTGCCGGCAAGCACCTTATCGACCTTGTGGTTCGGGTTGGCCACGGCCACCTGAGCGAGAAGCACCTGAGCCAGATTCACGTGGTGCGGGCTCGCTTCGGCTGGATCTAGTGGTCTAAACCGAGTTTGTGATAAATCGCCTTCATCCACTTCGGTGCCCACCAGTTCAGGTCGCCGAATAGGCGCATCAGAGCAGGCACCAGAAGCGCGCGGATGATGGTCGCGTCGAGCAGAATCGCGAAAGCTATGCCGATGCCGAGCATCTTCATGATTGTCACGCTCGAGGTTGCAAACGCAACAAACGAGAACGCGAGTACCAGTGCGGCAGCTGTGATGATTCGACCCGATCGCTGAAGTCCGATAGCCACCGAATCAACGGTCGACATTCCGGCATCGTGCTGTTCCTTAATTCGACTCAGCAAGAACAGTTCGTAGTCCATCGAAAGACCGAATACCACGACGGCAATCAGAACAATCGATGACGTATCAACTGTGCCGGTTATAAAGAAGTCACCGAGCAACCACTTTAGATTTCCATCAATGAACACCCAGGTTAAGAAACCGTAGGTTGCACCGAGCGAGAGAATGTTAAGCAGCACAGCCTTGATTGGAAGCAAGACCGAGCCGGTAAACAGGAACATGAAGATCAAAGTGAAGGCGATGATCCAAATCACGACCGTCAGTAACTGCTCGACGATTCCATCTTGCGAATCTGTGTAGATTGCAGCCGTTCCACCGATCAAAACTTGGTGGCCATCGAGTTTCACTTCTCGAATGTCTGCGGTTAGCTCTTGGCCCGCGATTGCTCGCGGCTCGACATTGTGGATTGCCTGAATTCGCTGATAGTCGTTCTGCGCGTAACTCGAGAACATCGGCGCGTAGCCCTGATCAATCACGCCGTCTTGCGCGATTCCTGCAGAGCTCTGCACGCGAATTATGTTTGGCAACTTCGAGAGTTCAACCACATAGTCGAGCACATCTGCACTGCTAGCGCCCTTGACCAAAATTTCAACCGGGCTCGCCTCGCGACCGCTGAAACGATCACGAATTACGTTGTTGGCAACCACAGCTCTGCTCTCTTGCGGCAGAACTCGGTCGTCAACCTGGCCGAACTGAATGTTGCTAGACAGCGACATCAGCCCGCCGAGACCAATCAGGGCCACGAGCGCTATAGCCAGCGGGCGCTTCATCACGAAGCGGGCGGTAGAGCCCCAGAGGCCAGAATCCTTGCTCTGGGACTGACCGCGACCCAGCTTGAGCTTGTTAACGCGGTCACCAAGAATGGCCAGCATCGCAGGCAGAGCGATTAGCGCACCGGCCACCGATAGAAAGACCACGACAACGCCACCGAGAGCGAACGACTTCAAGAAGTACTGCGGAAAGAATGACAACGAAGACAAAACGATTGCGACAGTTATGCCGCTGAACAAAACTGTGCGACCGGCGGTAGCAACGGTCGCAACAACAGCGTCATTAACCGACTTGTTTTTTGCACGTTCTTCTCTGAAGCGATTCACCATGAGTAGCGAATAGTCGATTCCCAAGCCAAGCCCGAGACCGGTGATGAGGTTAAGTGCGAAGACCGATGTGTCGGTGAATTGTGCCGACACCCAGATAAAGAAGAAGCTGCCGACAATTGCAAGCCCACCGATTAGCAGCGGCAAGCCAGCTGCAACAAGCGAACCGAAAACAAAAACTAGAAGTAGCAGAATTAGCGGAACCGCTATCGCCTCCGCTCGAGCAAGATCTTCGCTAATTGTCGAATTGATTTCTGCGCTGATCGCCGCAAAGCCAGCGACATAAAGTTTCGCGCCGTTGTAGTCACCGGTGAACTTATCCGAGATGTTTTTTCCAACATCAGACTGAACCACGTCATCTTTTACTTTGACAAAGAAATATGCAGCTTTGCCGTCAGTGCTTCGCAATGACGGTGGCGAACCGAGTGTGTAATAACTTGTCACGCGTTCGACGCCATCAATCGCTTTGAGATCGTTCAGCAGGTCGCGCGCAATTGTCGTGCTATCGGTTGTGTCGACAAGCGTTGGCATATCTGCAATCAGAACAACTTCTGGAGTTTGCGTGTCGAACTTGGTGTCGAGCAACTCGGTGACTCGACTCGAGTCGCCGTTTGGGTTGTCATAGCCGCCGGCCTTCAGAAGGCCGAAACTTTGGAATCCGAGAATAGAGCTGAGCAGAACCACCGCAACAAAGAGGTACAGAGAAGAGTGCTTGCGGCGCACGACGAGTTCGGCCCAACGTTTCATTGCGATTTCCATTCTTGGGCGTGCGATGATTCCTTTATGAAGAATCAGCGTGCAACTGCCGTCTTTTATCTAATTCTCTCAGGTATTGGGCTGGGCACGGCCTGGTACTTCAACACCGCCGCCATCATGGGCCAAGAGAACCTGCTCACGGCTTGGTTCACAACCAACGCCGACCTGGTGCTTGCCTTTGACCTGTTTATAGTGGCCTTTGCCGTTGCGCCCTTTATCTTGATTGAGGGCAAAAGGCTCAAAATGAAGAATCGCTGGCTATACATTGCTCTCTCGGGCATAACCGCCGTCGCCTTCACCTTTCCGCTGTTTCTGGCCATGCGAGCCCTCAAGCTGCAGAGCAACTCTTTGGCCGGGGGTCGCATTGAGACGCACACGATTCACAAGCATCGCGTCGACGTGTGGGTTCCAGCAGACCTAAACCCCGAAACACCGGTGCTCGTTATGCACGACGGCAAGAACCTATTCATGTCTAAGTTCTCTACCTTCGGAGCGACCTGGGGTCTACTTGACGCCCTTCGACCTGACGACCGCGGCTATAGGCGCATCCGTGGTGAGCGCACGCCGATGATTGTGGGGGTGTGGCAGATTGACGAAACCACCCGAATCAATGAACTCGGCCCGCAAGCGCTGGTCGACAACAACCCAGAAATTCTCGACATGTTGCCGCCGGGAATGCAACCTTCGAATCGAGTCATGTTGAGTGACGCCTATCAAGCCATGATTGTGGAAGAGATTTTGCCGTTTCTCGCAAAGCGCCACTCACTAAAACTCGATAGCAGTCGCACCGCGATTGCAGGTTCAAGCATGGGTGGGCTGGCATCGCTTTATGGGCTCGCAAAATATCCAGAGGTCTATGGCACCGCACTCGCCTACTCAACACACTGGCCATTCGGAATGCAACTTGCAGTTGACGGGCTTGCAAAACTATTGCCAGATGCTGGGCAAAACAGAATCTGGACAGACTGCGGCACTATCGAACTCGACGCGCTTTACCCGCCGATGCACGAAAAATTCGTTGCACTCATGAGAGCTAAGGGCTACACCTCCGACGAGCAATTCATTGGGGCAATTTATCCGAACACCGGGCACAGTGAAACATGGTGGGCTGGTCGAGTCGAGCATCCGATCAACTGGTGGCTAAACCCAAACGAACCGAAGAGCAACTTGACTGACCGCGAATGGGTCGGCTTACCACAGTAGGAAGTTATGGAACGCAAAGAAATTCTCGGATACGACGCTGTGCGAAGCGCCGCAAAAGATTTTGATACCTACTCGAGTGATTTGCTCGGTGACCGTGACGTGCGAAGCTACCGACAGCTTCCACTCGAAGCTGACCCACCGCGACACACAAGTTTTAGAAGTGCGGTTCAGCCACTTTTTCTAAGCGCCACAATTGAACCGAAGGTTCCACAGTTTGAAGCTTTGGCAAAAGAGTTAATCGCTAATCTCTCGGCTAAAGGCGGCGGCGATGTGGCGAGCGAAATCTCTCTTCCCTTTGTGATCGGCTGCCTCACAATCATTTACAACCGCCCGCAAGATTATGAAGAGTGGCTGGCTTGGGGTCCTGATGTCTGGACCGCCGAGTCACACAGCCAAGGGCACGCCGAACACAAGCGCGATGGTGCCACCCTGCAGGCCTATCTAGACAGGGTCTTTGATGCTGCCCAGGAGCACGTGGTCACCGATCCAGATAGGCAAGATGTCTGGGATGTGGTCTCTCAATTGCAGGTCGACGGTGGCCCAATCTCTCGCGACGAGATGCAAGGCATCGCCAACGTCTTGCTGGCCGGCGGGCGTGACACCGTGATCAAACTGCTCACCGGTCTCACCTGGCACCTGGTTGGCAGCGAGGCAGATCGCGAATTCTTGAAGTCGAATCAAGACTGGTTCAATCGAACAATCGCAGAGATGGTTAGGTTTCTCTCACCGCTGCCGAAGATGGAGCGTGTGCTCGAGGCAGACAAGACCGCCAAAGATTCCGATCGCGACCCGAGCAAATACGTTTTGCTAAGTTTCGTTTCGGCCAATCACGACAAATCAATCTGGCCAGATGCAGATCGCTTCGACCTTCACCGCGAGCGCAAACCACACCTGGCATTTGGTTTCGGACGTCACTCGTGCATGGGAATGAACATCACCGAACACGAAGCCGGCGCATTCTTGCGCGTTCTGCTAAACGAGTGGCCGAACTGGGTTTTCGATGGAGAGCCAGATATTGAGTGGGCTAGTGCTCAGGCCGCTGATGGATCCGAAATCAAGTTCATTGATCGTTTCAACTCGTTGAAGGTCAAGACCAACTAAAAGATTGGCGCATCGTCATCTGGCAAGAAGTCGCCGTAATCAACATCGTCGATGCCCGGAGTCTCGGTGTTGTGGTGCCCGTTCATGAACGAAAGGACTCGAGCGTCGACCTTTATGTCGGCCATGCGAATCGCACGCGTTAGATACAAACCGTCAAGCGAACGAACGCGGCTTAGACCAACATAGGTTTGCCCGGTCGCGAAAGCGCCACTGCCGAGATCAATCATTACCTCGTCGAAGGTTTGACCCTGCGACTTGTGAATTGTGACCGCCCAAGCCAAACGCAAAGGAAACTGTCGATACTCGGCAATAGGAACCGAGATGACTTTTTCTTTTACCTTGTTGGTGTCTTGATCGAAGTATTCTTCGAGCTCGTAGCGCACCTGTTCCCAAATGGCCCGACCAACATCGTGACGAACGCCATCGGCTTCGACGATTATGTGGCTGTCGCTCTTGAACTCGACTACCTGGCCAATGGTTCCGTTGACCCAGCGTCGAATTGCCGAGCCGTCTGAGTCTTTGAAAGGGCTCGAGTCATCGTTCTTGATGAACATGACCTGCGCACCTTCTTTGAGCTCTAGGTTCTCTTCTGCCGGTTTGGTGTTCTCGAATGCCTTTAGGTCTCCGCTAGCGTGGGCCTTGAAGAGCTTCGGCTTCGCTGGCAATTCGGCAAGGCGATTTCGGTTAACGCTATCGACCATGGCGTTGACTGTGGCGAGGCGAAGAACATCGTCGTGAGCAACCGCTCGCACGGCCTGCTGGTTCAACTCGTCAAGCATCTCTTGGGTAACCGAGCCATCGCGAATGGCGTTCAAGATGTCTTTAAAGCGACCGTCTTTCTGCCTAAAGATCTCGATCAGTTCGTAACGCTCGAGCCCGGCATCGCGCCACACGTGGGCATCGAAAAACCAGAGGCTCTGATAGTTCTCGCCCATATATGCGATCTCGTGCGGCTTGCGTGGTGGCACAGGGGCCAACTGATAGGGGTCACCAAACATAACGACTTGGGCGCCGCCGAAGGGCACTTTGCGCTTGCCGCGGGCGACTCCCATTGCTCGGCTGATGGCATCCATGGTGTCTGCGTTGACCATCGAAACCTCGTCGATAACCAAGAGGTCGATTGCGGCCAGAATCTCGCGGGTATAGCGGCGCATCTGTTTGCCAAAGTCGACATCGTGAAGCAGGTCAAAGTGAAAGCCAAACAGCGAGTTGATGGTTCGCCCATTCACATTCAGGGCGGCAATGCCGGTTGGTGCAACGACAGCAACAGACTTGTCGGTGTGCTCAACCAGATAGTTGAGCAAAGTAGATTTACCGGTGCCGGCGCGGCCGGTAACAAAGACGTGAGCCTCGGTTGATTCGATGTATTCGAAAAGGCGTTGCTGTTCTTCAGAAAGCTGAACCTGTATCACTAAATAGACCCCTGGTCTCGGTCGGCGAGTTTTGAAAGCATGGCGTTGTAGTTCTCTAGATCTTTGTTGCGCCCACGGTCTGCTGCGCGATCTAAACGACGAGCGTCGCGAGCATCTGATCTGAACCACTGAACCGAGACGATAATCGTAAGCGCTGCGGTCGGCAATTCACCGATTCCCCACGCTATTGCTCCACCAATTTTTTGATCTTCAAGCGGAGTTGGCCCCCAGGTGCGACCCATCGCTCCGAACCACTCGGGCAACAACAGTCCATCGCCGGCCATAAGTGCCAAGCCAAAGAACGCGTGAAATGCGAGTGTGCCAATAAGCAGCATGATTCGCAGCGGAAACTGAATCTTGTGTGGGCCTGGGTCAACACCGATTATCGACTGCACGAACAGATAGCCGGTGATCAAGAAGTGCAGCACCATCCACTCGTGACCGATGTGCTCGTTTGTTGACCAACCAAAGATTGGAGTGAAATAGAAAACCACCAACGAACCTGCAAACATCACGGCGGCAATCACCGGATGTGAAATGACCCGAGCGTACTTTGTGTGAACCGCCCACAGCGCCCACTCGCGAATTCCTCTTGAGTCATCGCTTCGCTTCTCAACCGCGCGAGATAGCAGAGTAATCGGAGCACCGGGCACCAAGAAAATTGGCACCGCCATGGTCAGCAGCATGTGCGCAACCATGTGCACGCTGAATAGGTATTCCTGATAGGCATTGAGAGATCCGCTCGTAATGAAGGCAAGCAGAAGCATTCCAGTCACCCAAGACACGGTTCGACCGAGCGGCCACTTGTCGCCGCGCAGACGCAAGCGACGCACTCCCAGCAGATAGGCCACGATCGCAGACACGGCCACGACCAGCCACAACAGGTCTGGCTTGAACTGGGTGAAGAAGGTGGTCAGCGTGAGTTCGGGCGGCAGCTTCTGACCGGTGAGTAGTTCGGCCGGGGTTGTGCCAACCAGCTCGGTGGGGTTCACCGGCGGTGCCGTGCGGCTCAACCCAGCGGCTAGGCCGATGGCGATAGCCATGATCGCCAGTTCTAGCCCAACAATTCGCCAGAAGGTCTTAGGTTTGCTCGATATCGACGCCACCAACTTGCGTCGGTAGGCAGCGCCAATAATGCCAAGCACCGCGAGTGCGGCCATTTTTAGAAGCACAAGGATGCCGTATTCGCTCATCCAGTTCTCGAGAGTGCCGATGCGAAGTTGCGCATTGATTAGTCCAGACAAGAAAACTAGCCCGAAGCTCAATAGCGCAAGCGACGAGAACCTGCCGACCTCAACCTGGCTCACGCCCGCACGATAGCGAACAACAGTCAAGGCAATTAGGCCACCGACCCAGATCGAGATTGCCAGCAAATGAAGGCCTAGCGAGTTCACGGCCATTCCGTGATTTGCGGTGCCCGATGCGTGGCCGGTGAGTGCCATCGGCACCAGCGCTACAAACGCAACCGCGGCGGTAAGCGCTGCCGAAGTGAGCCGCTGTGAGGTGATTGCGAGAATCGAAACCACAACGCCACCGGCAAGGTTGAGCAGCTGGTATTGCCCCAGTTCAATCTGAGTAACGAATAGCCAGAATCCAGATCCCTGGGTTTGATCAAATGAGAACGCGGTGCCGGTGACATTCAAATAGGTGAAATTTAGTGCGAGTAATCCGCTGATACCCCAGATAACGCTGGCCGCTGCTGCAGTATTCATAGCGGTTCTAAGTTGTTTGCTTGACTCTGCAAAAACAAAAGCCGCAATCACCAGCGCACCAATCGCAGTTGCCATGGCAACATCCATTACTGCACGCGAAATAGGAAGGCCCCAGCGAACCAAATCACCGGGGTCTAAGAGAGTGAAGGGCTTTGCGCCGCCGCCAATTATTAGAGAGATTGATGTGGCACTGACTAGGGCAACAAGAAAAACAGCAGACAGCAAAACTATTTGTTTGCTTAGTGTTGCTTGTTTCTCATTCACTCACTAAGCCTAAGTTAAGCAAAAAGGCGCCGACCGAAGTCGACGCCTTTTCTTGAAGCAGATAATTACTTAACAGCTGCCTTTAGCTTCGATCCTGCTGAAACCTTTACAGTGTTTGAAGCTGCAATCTGAATGGTTGCGCCAGTCTGTGGGTTGCGGCCCTGACGTGCATTGCGGAAACCTTTCTCTACTGACAACCAACCTGGAATGGTGACCTTGTCACCCTTGGCTACGGTCTTTGCGATGGTGTCGAAGAATGCGTCAACTACACGGTTGACTGCAGCCTGTGACTCGCCGGTCTGCTCAGCGATTGCTGCTACGAGATCGCCCTTGTTTAGTGCTGACATTGTGTCCTCCTGGACTTGTATGCGTTATTGACGTTCAGTCAAAAACAAACTACATGGATGTAGTTCTGCGCCAATGCTAGCCTGTCGGCGTGTTGCCACGCGGATTTCAGGGCGTTTTGTGGAAAAAATGGCCGAAAATGACCAAATTCACCGATTTTTGCCACCGCTAGAGCCCTTTATTTGCATGGGCCCTAAAAGAAAGAACCCGACCAATGGGCGGGTTCGATCAGAAGTTTTGGATTACCAAGAGCTCTTGGTGATACCTGGCAACTCGCCCTTGTGTGCCATGTCGCGGAAGCGAACACGAGAAACACCGAACTTTGCGAGGAAGCCACGTGGGCGACCATCGATTGCGTCACGTCCGCGAACGCGAACTGGCGATGCGTTGCGAGGAAGCTTCTGCAAGCCGAGGCGTGCCTCTTCGCGCTGCTCGTCGGTTGAGGTTGGGTCAACCAAAGCCTTCTTGAGTGCTAGACGTTTCTCGGCGTAACGCTCAACAATTACCTTGCGCATCTCGTTTTTTACGATCTTGCTTTTCTTTGCCATTTCTAGCGCTCCTCGCGGAATTCGACGTGCTGACGAACAACTGGGTCGTACTTCTTCAACACGATGCGGTCTGGGTCGTTGCGACGGTTCTTCTTGGTTACGTAGGTGTAACCGGTTCCCGCTGTCGAACGAAGTTTGATGATTGGACGAACGTCCTTGTCTTTCTTAGCCATTTGCTAGATCTCCTAGATCTTCTCGCCGCGAGCTTTAATCTCGGCAACTACGGCCTCAATGCCGCGAACGTCAATTACCTTGATGCCGCGAGCTGAAAGGGTCAGGGTTACGTTGCGTTTCAACGAAGGAACGAAGTAAGTTTTCTTCTGAATGTTCGGGTTGAAGCGACGCTTGGTCTTGTTCTGAGCGTGCGAGACGTGGTGGCCGAACTGAGGTCCGGTCTCAGTCACCTGGCAATACGCAGCCATTTGGTTCTCCTTTAGAGGGCAAGCCATCAGAACAGAGAGTTCAAAGGCTTGGTGAATTCGGTCGCAAGAGCAACTTTGCAAGTTTAGGCGAAAAATCGGGGCTTAAGCAAGCCCGCGAAGAAAAATATCAACCAATTTTGGCCTTAATTTTTCACGGATTTATTGACAGCTCGAGCAGGTGCCAAAGATGTCGATTGTGTGGCTCGGCTGGGTGAAGCCGTGCTCTTTGGCTACCTCGTCTGCCCATTTTTCAACCCGCTCGGCTTCGATCTCGATGGTCTTTCCGCAGGCCCGGCAAATCAGATGGTGATGGTGGTCTGCGGTGCAGGCCCGGTAGAGCAGTTCGCCATCCTTGGATTGAAGGGCATCGGCATCGCCGCTGGCCGCAAGGTCGGCCAAGGCGCGATAGACCGTGGCCAGGCCGATTGTGCTGCCGAAGTTTCTTAGCACCAGGTGCAGTTGCTGAGCGCTGACGAATCCGATTGCCTCGCCAAGGGCGTGCCTGACGGCATCTTTTTGGCGGGTGTTCCTGCGCTTGGACTCATCCATGTTTGGGGCCTTGTTGACTGCTAGCTCTTGTGGTCGTCGTGGTGTTCGATCGCGTGTTCTTTGTCGAACTTGTCGTGGAGTCTAGGCAAGATGACTTTCTTCCAGAGAGTTCCGTAGAGCAACCAAATCAAGACAACGTCTTGGATAACGGTCCAGCCGAGTTCGGCCATGATGTGTGATGGGTCTGTGAAGATGCTCCAAGCTTCTTCAAAAACGCCCATGGTGCCGTGGTCTGTTTCAGCCATAATTTAGCCTCCTGATTAGAGGCCAAGACTACCGCTTATTGATAACGATTGTCAATAAGAGCTAGTCGAGCAGCAAGGCCGGCTCTTCCATGACCGAGGCCACATCCTGCACGAAGCGCGAGGCTACGTCGCCATCAACTACTCGGTGGTCGAAGGTTGCGCCGATTGTGGTCACCTGGCGAATCACGATTTCGTTGTTAACCACCCATGGCTTCGGGCGAATCGAGCCAAGGGCCACGATTCCCACTTCGCCAGGGTTCAATATCGGGGTTCCGGTGTCGACACCAAATACACCGATGTTGGTGATGGTGATGGTTCCGTTTGCCATGTCGGCAGGAGTGGTGCGACCCTCGCGAGCTGTGGCCGCCAGCTGCTCAATGGCTTTGGCAAGTTCAAACATCGACATCTGGTCGGCATCCTTGATGTTTGGCACAATCAAGCCGCGCGGCGTCGCAGCCGCAACACCGAAGTTCACGAAGTTGTGAACAATGATCTCTTCGTCTGTCCAGGTCGAGTTGACGGTTGGGTTTCGACGAACCGCCCAAATCATGGCCTTCGCCATAATCAACAGCGGGGTCACCTTCACGCCGGCAAAGTCTGGCGAAGCCTTCAAGCGCTTCACATACTCCATGGTTCTGGTTGCATCGACGTCAACAAAGATGCTCACGTGCGGTGCGGTGAATGCCGACTTGACCATTGCGGCGGCGATGGCCTTGCGAACACCCTTAACCGGGATGCGCTCCTCGCGCTCGGTTGGTGCTTCGGGAGTCGTCAGGTTTCTGAAGACGCTGGCCTGCTGCGCTCCGGCGAGAACGTCTTCGCGAGTTACCTCGCCGGCCATGCCGGTGGCAACCACCTTGCTCAGATCTACTCCGAGGTCTTTTGCGAGTTTTCGAATTGGCGGTTTTGCGATGACCTGTTCGCTCGATGCCACGACACTGATTAGACCGGTTGCGGGCGCACCGGGAATTAGCGGTATCGCACTGGTCTGTGGAGCGACAACGGCAACCGGATCAGCGACACGCGCGCGTCGACGTGATTGTCCCCCGTGATTTGCTACGCCATAACCAACCAAAGGTTTTTTGGTCTCTTCTTGAGATAGCGAGGCAGCTGCCTCGGCAACCGCTTCGTGCGCGCTCTGCGCGAGCTCTGGTGAGATAACCGGAATGGCCGATGTGGCAGTTGCTCCGACGGCTCCGTCAGAAACGGTAGCCGAAATAATTGGTCGACCAACTTCAACGGTTTCGCCCTCTTGCGCAAAAAGTTCTGCGACAACTCCCTCGAATGGGCAAGGCAGTTCAACCAGTGACTTTGCGGTTTCAATCTCAACGATGATTTGGTTCACGGTTACGTGATCGCCGGGCTTAACTTTCCACGAAACAATTTCGGCTTCGGTTAGACCTTCGCCGACATCTGGCAAATTGAAATACGCGAGCTGACTCATGTTGTCTCCTAGTAAGCCAAGACTCGGTCGATTGCATCGAGAATGCGATCTGCGTCTGGTAAAAACTTCTCTTCGAGTTTTGCCGCCGGGTAAGGAACATCGAAGCCACCGACTCGAATTGGTGGAGCCTCGAGGTGATAGAAAGCGAGTTCAGAAACTCGCGCGGCAATCTCTGAAGAAATAGAAACGAAGGTGCTCGCCTCGTGCGCGACCACGAGACGACCGGTTTTCTTAACCGACTCGACGATGGTCGCGAAATCAATTGGCGACATCGAACGAATGTCGATGACCTCAATGCTCTTGCCCTCTTCGGCACCGAGGGCGGCGGCCTCGAGGGCAACGTTCATCATCGGGCCGTATGCCACCAGGGTGACATCGTTGCCGTCAACTAAAACGCGCGCCTGGTGCATTGACCCGGGTGATTCGTCGAGATTGACCATGCCCTTTTGCCAGTAGCGACGCTTTGGCTCGAAAAACAGAACCGGGTCGGTCGACTCGATGGCCTGTTGAATCATCCAGTAGGCATCGTTAGGCGTGCTCGGGCTAATCACGCGCAGGCCGGGTGTGTGTGCGAAGTATGCCTCTGGGCTTTCGCTGTGGTGCTCGACCGCGCCGATGCCGCCTCCGTATGGCACACGGATAACCACTGGCATCTTGGTGAAACCCTCGCTGCGGTTCTGCAATCTTGCGAGCTGAGTTGTGATCTGATCGAAAGCTGGAAAGATGAAACCGTCAAACTGAATTTCGGTTACGGGACGGTAGCCGCGCATCGCTAAGCCGATAGCAGTTCCGATGATTCCGGCCTCGGCAATCGGTGTGTCAAAAACGCGGTTCTGACCAAACTCTTCGAACAACCCTTCGGTAACTCGAAACACTCCACCGAGTTTTGCAACGTCTTCGCCAAACATTAAGACTTTGTCGTCCTTGCGCATTGCTTCACGCAGGCCGGCGGTGATCGCTTTTGCAATTGGAAGTTCAACCATGTTGCTCATTACTGCTCACCGCCGAATGAGGCTTCGTAGCTTTCGAGCCAGGCGCGCTGCTCGTCGATAACGGGATGCTGTTCTGAGTAAACGTGTTGGAACATATTTTCGATTGGCGGGTTCTTGAGTGCAAAAGTTGCCTCGCGAATTTCGGCGCTGAGAAGTTCGCCGGCCTGTTCAACCTCGTCAAAGAAGTCTTGAGCGATTCCGTTTCGACGCAAGAACTTTTCGAAACGAGTGATTGGGTCACGCGCCTTCCAGTACTCGACTTCTTCGTCTTCACGATATCTAGTTGGGTCATCAGAGGTTGTGTGCGCACCGATTCGGTAGGTTAGGGCCTCGATGAGAGACGGGCCTTTCCCGGCGCGAGCGTCATCCATGTGTTTTGCGGTAACCGCATAAGACGCAAGAACGTCGTTGCCATCGATGCGAACACCTGGAACACCAAATCCGTCACCGCGCTGATAGAGCGGAACTTTTGTCTGCGCGCTCGAGCGCGATGAAATTGCCCACTGGTTGTTTTGGACGAAGAAGACAATTGGCGATTCGTTTACCGCGGCAAACAAGAACGCTTCGCTCACATCGCCCTCGGCGGTAGCGCCATCGCCCATGTATGAGATCACGGCCAGGTCTTCGTCTTTGTTGCCGGTGCCGACTTTTCCGTCGAACTTAACGCCCATCGCATAACCGGTCGCGTGCAGCACCTGGGTGCCGAGCACAATCGCGTAAAGGTGAAAGCGGGTCTCGTCTGGGTTCCAGCCTCCGTGGTTCACGCCGCGAAGCATCTTTAAAATCGACATCAGGTCGATGCCGTGGGTTAGCGCAACTCCGTGCTCTCGGTAGCTCGGAAAGATGTGGTCGTTAGGGCCAACGCCGTAGCCAGAGCCAATCTGAGCGCCCTCTTGGCCGATGGCCGGCACCCAAAGACCAAGCTGGCCTTGGCGCTGCAGGGCGGTGGCCTCGTTGTCGAAACGACGGATGCGCGCCATGTCGCGGTAAAACTTTAGATAGTCGGCCTCGGTGAGGTTTTTGAGGTATTCGCCATACTCTGCCCACTGCGCGGGCACACGAACTTCGCCCTCCATCGAGAGAAACTGCACCGTTGGCAGGTCAGTTGGGTCTTGACTCACAGGGTCAAATCTACTTGTTTATGGCAGAATCTGAGCATGGTTCGTTTCTTGCTAAACACAGTCTTCAACGCAATCGGCCTCTGGGTCGTCACAATGGTTATTCCCGCGGTGAAGCTAGCTCCCTATGGTGGCGACTCTTTCTGGACTCGCATTGGCTCATTCATTTTGATTGCCGCGATATTCGGTTTGGTTTACGCGATTATCGGCCCGATCATCAAGATTCTGTCGGCACCTCTATACATTCTCACCTTCGGTCTAATCAACTTCGTTATCAACGGTGCCCTCTTGCTGTTCGTAGCCTGGCTGTCTCAACTCATTGGTTCGCCAATCTTCAGCATCGACGGCTTTGATCGCGAGGGTCTCGCAATCACCTCACTCGGATGGGCAATTCTCGCCGCACTTATCATGAGCGTGATTAGCGGCTTTGGGCGCATCGTTTTCAAGAAGGCGCTCAAGGGCTAACGCTGACCCAATTCGAGATAGCTC
>Ga0209191_1000830_pt1 | contig 21991 bp, 23 predicted proteins | sample S_130626_EF_Meta_FD_187320 | JGI IMG/M metagenome (GOLD analysis project Ga0209191, IMG submission 187320) | Freshwater microbial communities from Lake Simoncouche, Canada to study carbon cycling - S_130626_EF_MetaG (SPAdes) (version 2) | ecosystem: Environmental > Aquatic > Freshwater > Lake ...
TACAGTTATAATTTCTGTAATATTTTCAAAAAGTAACGATGTCGTTGATGCCGTTGATGCCGTTGATGTTGATGAGTTCATAGATTTGCTGCGATTATTTAAATAATCAATAAAATCAATTTTTTGTATTGTCTTGGTAGCGCATTTGCTCAAATCCGCAACTTTACTTTCCAATCTATTGCATTTCAATGATAATTGCATAACTATTTGATATAATTTTTTTGAAGAAATAGAATCATCTAACGAGTCATCCATTTCATAATCGTTATGATGCTGTTTTTTTGTCTGGTGTGTTATTTCACATAAAATTAAATGTTTCTCTAGATTCATTCTAGTTTTGTAACTTTTTCCACAGTATATACAACACATTGCAGAGTGTTTAATTTTATTTTTTTCATCTGTTTGCATTTAGTTGTAATATTTTATTTGTAGTAACTATCTTTGTTCATATTATAAAATTTTCAATTTTTTTAATAATTATTATATTATTTAATAGCATTATATATATAAATAATGATATTAGGTAGAACAGGAATTATATTTAATGGAAATACTTATAATCCATTTGCTGTAGAACCGTATGGTTATAGATGCAGAGGATGTAATAAAGGTTTGAATGGTAATACACCGGCAGATCAATATCAAAAACAAAAAATCATACAAAATACGGTGCGTGTTTATGCATCTTTATACACTATGAATTTAGGCTCATTAAGTTCTTATGTAAATAAACCAGTTGATGTATATCGTGTAGGTTGGAATCAACAAAGTGATAGAGCATATCCTAGTGTTCAAAAAGGGAGTGTAAAAACGGGTTTTTACAATTCTTTGAATGGTCGTCATCATTCTTTTACTTCTAGTCGTCCAGGAACTCAAACCCCAGGGGGAGTAGGTTGTGATATTAAACATAATTCATATGATAGATTTTTAAATAAATTAAAAGGGAAAAATGTATTGCGACGTGGTGTTATCCCACCAACATTTGGGCTACCTCAAATACCTTTTAACCCAGCATTTCCTGTTTATGGAGGTAAGCAATTTAAGACTTCCATCGTTGCCGACTGCAATTGTCCTTTGGACGAAAATGTTGCTGTAAGTGATGCTAAATTGTATAAAAATCCTTATTTCCAAGAGGATATTAACGACGTTGTATTTAAATACGAAGTTGGTATGTTTGTATACGCATTCAATGATATTTTGAACACTAGAGTAAGAGCGGAAATTATTCAAGATTTAGGAAATGATACCTTTATAATAAAGTTTGACGATGGAACAACCAAAACTATGACAATTGCCGAACTTTTGCAAAATTACCCATGTAATTGCAATGAAATTACATTTAATTCATCTTTGGATGTTTTAGCAAATGGTCTGGATTCTGTATGTTTTCTTCCAAATTACTGTGCTATCAAAAATATTTAGTTGCTAGAAAGTATTTGAATTAGAATTAAAATATTTGTATTATTTATAATCAATGCCATACAGACCATCTGTCTCTATTAAAATGGATGTTAGTTCCGGTTCACAATCAAATATTTATAGACAAGCAATGATTGCCAATTTAGTAAAAACACAACAAGCTCAACAAAGAAATGCACCATCTGCTTTAAATAGTTCAATGATTAGTCGCGTTCATAATGTAAGACCTGGCTGTGGTTCTTGTGGTAAATAAATCCATCCACCTTTTAGAAAGGTGGAGCCAAACTTTTGCACCACTTTTTTGAAAAGTGGTAAGGTGGAGCCAAATATCAACCTTTTTGTAAAGGTAAAGTTTTTTGGTTTTACCTTTTTCTAAAAGGTAAATTTGCAAAATAATATCAATAATTATAGTTAAAATATTGCTATTATTATATTAATGTCATCCTTAATTTTTAATAATAGCAACAATGCTTATTTTAGTAATGTAAAAGCATATCCGTCTAGTAGTTTACATAAAAGTAATAATTTTAAAACACTTGGCGATACAGCTGTTTTACCCTATAATATTTCATACGATAATTGTAAAAACACGCTGTGTTATACACACAGTAAAGGTACCTTTATTTACAAACCACACACTGCTTATGGTATGGTAGGTAGAACATCGGCTGGTTATTTATCTCAAAGAAGACGGCTCTAATCCACCTTTTTCCACCTTTTTCCACCTTTTTCCACCTTTGGAAAAGGTGGAGCCAAAAACTTTACCTTTTTCTAAAAGGTAAAGTTTTTGGTTTTACCTTTTTCTAAAAGGTAAAAGTAGTAAATTAGTAGTATGTATATTATAATAATTATATGAGATATACATGCCCATTATGCGCCTTAAATCCCCGTTCTCATTCTCTAATAGAGGTTGCAGAAAAAAATAATACTTTGTATTATTATACGTGTCCTTCAAAAGCAGAATTATATTTTGATCTAAAAAGTATAATTAGCCATTATGATGGTGTATTCAGTGAAATTCCAGAAAATAAACAATGGGTTTGGATTTTTGACGGAACTGATTTTAATTTACACCCTTGAAGATTTAAAATGGGACAACTTTAAGTTGTTTCAAAAATAAATAATTCAAGGTTTGCCCTTCGCAGAGCGTGTAAATTTTGATTTTACTGGTTCGTCTAAACCAGTTGATAAATTCTTGCTTCTGGATAAATAATTTGGTCTTTCTTTATTATTTATCGCATTATAAGCAATTTTGTAAATATTTGTAGCACCATTCACATCTCTATTCCAATAACCGCATCCGTTCTTACAACAAATCAGTCCATGGACGATAATGTTTCCATTTCTGTATGGTTTTGGATTTTCCCTAACCATCGTCTTTTTACAAATACCTATTTCACATTTAGAACACATACAACTCGTTCTAAATTCATCTACTAAATAAGTTTGAAATCCTGCTTTTCTAAATAAGGTTCGCATTCCTTTTCCTTTGGTTGCTTCTTTGAATTTCATATGTTGTTTTTGTTCGTAATCACCAAAACACACAACTACATCATTTTCATTACCAAATATTTTCTTGAATTGGTTAATCATTTTCTGTTCGCTTTTCTTGGTATTTCTATAACTTTGTAAGCGCAATTTTCTAAAAATATAGGTTTCATAAAATTTGTATAATGTGTTATTTATTTCACTCTTTTTTTGGATATACTCCTTAAATTTTGTTATATTAAGTGATTTTCTATTTAACTTTGATAATTCAGTTTCCCATTCTATAATCGTTTTACCATTTATCTTTTCTTTTTTCAGTTCCAATTGAATTTTTGAATACTTCTTTTTCTTGGTTTCTTTTCTTCGTTGGTCTTGTGAATATCTAAATTTATTTGCGTCTTTATTATCATGATTTACACAATAAATTAAATCACATTTTCCAGGGTCTATTGCTACAATTTTTTTATTTTGTAATTGAGTGTAATCAGTTAATTCATCAATATATGTTTCTGTTAATAATCCTTTTTTCATCATAGGTAATTTTTTACCAATCAAATCCTTACGCAACAATAACAAAGAACAACTAACACCATCTGTTTCTATCATATGATGAAATTCATAATATTTTTTATGAAACATCTTTCTTTCTGTTCTAAAAAAGAATTCCCATATTTTATCTTCTTTGCGTTTTAGATTTCCTTTTGTTAAAAAATCACTTTTATTTCCTTGTTTCTTTGTCATAAGTAAATGAACTAATGTTGTTGTATCTAATCTTATGTGTTTTGGTATAACTTCATTTCTCATAGGAAATACATTGCTAATTGTTTGTTCTTCTTTTTCAACTTGTTTCATCATTTTAATCATACAAGGAAAATAGTCCATAGGACTACACATTAAGTCATAAACAATATTATTCTTTTTGTAAGTTGTTTTATTTGGTGTAATGAATTGTTTTTGTTGATTAATCCATGTATGATACATGGAATGAGATTTGTAGTTTGTCTTTTCAATATTCAATAAATCGTTTTTTATTTTTCGCAATTGACTGCATAAATTATTTACTCGTTGTTCCTTTTCTTTTTGTGTTATACTGAGTTTTCTTATTTTACTTATAATAAATTTCTTTTTCCAAACCACATTTACATATCGTTCTAGATATTCAACATAATGGAATTTAATGTTATTCTTATACATCGTAATAATATCAATAGTTAAATAATCCAAAATAGTATTCATATGAGTATAATCCAAGTTTTCATTTTGGATAATTGGTTGAAAATCGCTTTTGTAAAATGCAGTAAGTGTATCTTTTAGTTGTTTGATTTCATTTTTAGGTGGTCTTCCAGTTGCTTTTTCATTACACAAAATTTTCATACAAGAATTTATAAATTCATCGTTTATGATTGGTAGTGTATTATATTTCTCATAATGGTCTAATAAAAAAAGTTTCATAAACATTAATGTTTGAATAACAATTTTATTGCACTTAATCACAGCATTTGTAATTTTTGGTAAATTTACATCAGGATGTTTCAATACACTTTTCAAAGAAATCTTAATTCCTTTGAAAAAGTCGTCAGGAGGTTTTTCTTTTATAGACATTCTATATTATTCCTAAAGATTTTATTTTAAGTCATTTTACGCAAAATATAATTTATGAATATTTTTATTGTTTTTTATGAAATCCTCGTCTGTTATAGTTTTATTATTTATATATTTTGAATATATTAGATATTCTATCATTTTTTTTAATTTTTGAAATTCACATTTTACATTCATATATTCATTCGTCAAAATGTTAAATAAAACATATTCTGTTTTTCTATTGTATAATTTTATTTCGTCATCTAATTTAGTAGGTGATGTTATTAATTCTTTTTGTTTTTCCTTTTCATCTATTAAATTATTGGTTTTAGTTAGTTCTTTGGATAATATAGATAATTCATTATTAATATCAGCAATTTTTATTTTTACATCATTAATATCAAGTTGTTTTATTACAGACAATATTAATGTTTTTGGTATATCAATATTTTTATTATTACTATTTTTTACTTTTACTTTTCCAGTTGTTTTATATATTCTAACTATTTCGCCAATTTCCTCGTTAAATATTTTATATTTAATTTTATCTCCAATTGAATATTCATTTGTTTCTTCATTAACGATATTATTGTTATAATCTATTAATTTTTTCTCATTGATACGTATTTTTTTTATTAATTGTTCTTTATTACATATTAAATCTTTGATAGAATGATTTATTGTTTCATAATTTATTTCTTTAATTTTTTTTATCTGCTTTATTTTTTCTAACTCATACATATACATATAAAATGCTAATTGTAAATAATGTTCCTTTTCTAATTTTTGAACACACTTAAACTCATATACAATATTATTTTCTTTATCAATACAATCAATAAATCCAATTAACTTACGATTTAATAATTCAACCTCATTTTCAGTTTCTAAACTATATTCAAATGTAGAATTTATTGATATATTTAGTTCAGTTAATCTATTAACACATTCATTTAATTTTTGTTGTTCTAACCAATCGTAATTTGTAATTTGATAAATTTTAAATAAATAACCATTTTTTAGTGTATTCCAACAATTAGATATATATAACATTTCTTGTGATGTTAAGTTTTTTATATTGATATCATTAATATTATATTTTTTTTGTTTAGCTTTATTGTCTAGTTGAATTAAACAACCATTATTTCCGTTATTAATAATGTTTTCTTCAAAATTTTTGTCAACTAATATTTCAAAAATATTCATTTTATTTTTAAGTTTTAATTCAAACATACTTGGTATAGCAATACCAGTAATTTCACTTACGCACTCGGTAGTTTCATCATTAGATATTTTTAAAGGGATGTTAATTTTGTTTATTATATATTTACTATTTTTTGTTTTTTCTAATTTATTAAAACATTCGTCTATAATATTTTGAGGCAGAAATTTAATAACATCTGTAATTGAAGTGTTGATATTTTTAAGAAGTTTGGTTTTTGGTTTAATAAACATCTCTGTATCTTCAAAATGACAATATGTTTGTATATTATTTTTATCTATGAAATGTAAATATTCATTATTATAATGATGAAATAATGTTAAATGCTCTATTCCTCTTGTTGTAGCAACATATAGTTCATTAGAACAAATACATGGATTCGCGTCTTTTTTATAATATTCAAAATAAGAATTATCAAAATTAAATATAATTACAACTTTTCTTTCCAACCCTTTTGTTTGATGAAATGTTGAAAATATTATTTTACCTTCTAATAATTCTTCATCTAATTTTTCATCATCGTTAGTTGGCACATATACCATTACATTTGGCATTTCTCTTTTAATTTTATTTTCTAATTGTCTAACAGGAGTACTTCCACTTTTAATAGATGGTGCTAATATAAATATATCATTCGGTTTATAACCCAAGTCAAAATAATATTTAACTTCTTCAAAGGTTCTTGACGATGTTCCTAATGTATCTCCAAAACAATCACATATTATGTATCTTGGTTTATTATTTGTTATTTTATTAGATATAATGCGGTCTTCCTTTAATAAGCATTTATTGATAAATAACGACATTTCATATGTAATTCTAAAACTAACAGGTAAATTACATCTTATCCAGTTATAAGAATTAAAATTAAATAAATCTGTTGCGTATTCAATAAATCTTTGGTCTGCATTATTAAAATCAAATATACTTTGTTTTTTATCACCAAAAATACAGATTTTTGTGTTTATGTTTTTATTATCTTTATAAATTTTACAAATAAGTTCATAATATAAACTAGTTATATCTTGTGCTTCATCTAGAACAATTAAATCAAAACTAAATTTCTTTAATCGGTGTTTTAAATTTTTTATTATTTTGTTTATTATAGTATCAGTAAAACATTCATTATCATAATACTTTACACAAAAAGAATGATAACTATGAACTTCTATATTATTAATTCCTAATTTTTTTGATTTTTCCCTTGTTTCTAACTTTAATTTTGAATTATATGTTAATAATAGAGTATTCATATTATTAAAATGTTTTGCTATATGTAAATTAGTTGTGGTTTTTCCACTTCCTGCAACACTATCAACAACAACATTATTATTTAATGATAATTGTTGAATAATATTATTTTGTTCTTTTGAAATTTCAGGTAGTTCCATTTTGTATATAATATAAATGCTATTAATTGTTTATTAAATAATTAATTCAATTTTATATTTATGTGTTCTAACCTCTACACCATTATCAATCATTCTATAATCAATACTTACAATATTATATTTTGATTTTATTAATTGTTTTATAATACTTAACCAAGGTCTTTTTCTTTTGCTTGGTTCGCCAACTGCTTTCATATTATTAAATGAAAACCATTTTCTTATTTCAGGTATGAGTTCCATGATTTTATTTTGTATATCTTCATTCTTATCCAATTCATAAAGAGTATACTCTGTTTTGTTTTCCAAATCCAAAATCTTTACAATCTTATCAATTATTTCTTCTTGTTCTTTTTTGTATAATTCACTTTTCAATCTCATATTCACTATATACTTAAAGTATCTAAATTTTAAGTATATTATTTATAAATTTTTATTTTTCTTCTTCGCGTTGATGGTATTCTTTTCATTTCCATTCCATCCTTCAAATTATAAGCATATTCAAAATAATTCCTGTAATTTTCAGGTTTTACTTTTTCTATTGCTTTATTTACATTCTTTTCTAGTTGTTGGTAATTTTCAACATTTCTATCTTTCTTCAAAGTATTTTTTATTTGATTAAAGTATGCCTCTATTGGTAAGTTGCTACGAGGTGTATAAGGCACCGCAAATAAATATGTATTACCACTCTTTGTTATAGCATTTTTTATTAGTTCGTTATTATGACTTCCTGCATTATCTAAAATAATAAGATGGTCTTTGTATTTTGGAAATATGTATTTCTGTAAAAATTCTAATAATCGTTCTTTTGTCATACCACCTTTTTCATACATTTCTCTTCCAACACATTTTGAATTATTTACTGCTACTAATAAAGTAAATTTACGAAAGACAAATTGATTACTGGTTTTTATTATACAACGCTTACCTAAATTACACCGACTATAAGTTGGTTTTAACGCAGAACCTACACTTGTTTCATCCAAACAAATAATTTTATTTATATGAAATTTACGAAGTTCAGTAAAAAAGTTATTCATTTCGGTTGCCTTTTCAATTGGTTTCTTGTATCTTTCTTTTGGAAAATGCTCGTGTCTTGTTCTTTTTCTTGTTTGATTATTATCTCTAACAACCTGTCCTAAATGTTGAGGGGTAATATCAAATTTAGGGTATAGTTTTTTCATATCAACAACTAATTCTTCCATGGTTATTTGTTCGTTTTTCTTCAACAATTCTAACGCAGTTTTCACTTGTGGTTTAGTAATCTTATAGGATACATTTTTCCTATTTCTTCTTGTAAGATTTTTAGTAGAATTATATCTTTGTATCCATCGTTGTAATGTAGATTTCTTACAATCAAATATTTTACAGGTTTTTCTAATATTATCTTTATTTTTCAAATAATATTTAACTGCTGAAATTTTATAATCTTCGCTTTTATGTGTCATTTCTATAATAAAATTAGAAAAAACTTACTCATAATTTGTCCCATTTTAAATCTTCAAGGGTGTAAAACATTTTTTACAATTACAAGTGGGAATAGAATTGTCAAAACTAATTTCATTAAAATTTAGTAAAAATTTAAAAGCAATAATAGTTATTAATCCAACTTTTTATATTTCATCTATCTATAAAATTATCAATATTTTTTTGGATGAAAAAATAAAGTCTATTATTGAAATTAATTATGAGCATAAAACAGTAGATGAAATTATTATTTGATTTGACATAAAATAATAATAATATTTATATATGAATAAATATTATTTTTATACTACATTAATTTTTTCATTCATTGTACAAATTTTTAGTGGATTAATAGATGTAGCTACTCTTTTTATAAAAGTTGATCCTGCATATGATATTATAAAACAATTATTGGCATTAGAAGTATTTGTACAATTAATACAAGGTTCGTTTTATTTATGGTTAGTTTGTAATTACAAGGAAATAAACAATGTCACACCAAAAAGATATATTGATTGGGTTATAACAACACCGTTGATGTTAATTTCATTAATTATATATTTGATTTATTTAAAATATAAAGAATCTGGTCTTGATACATCAAAACTAGAATTATTTAATTTATTACGTGAAAATTCTAGCACAATATCCTACGTAATATATCTAGATTGGTTAATGTTAATTTTTGGTTATTTAGGTGAAGCTAAAATAATTAATACAATAACTGGTGTTATTTTAGGATTTATTCCATTTTTGATATATTTTTATGTAATATATGTAAATTATGTGCGTAAAACAACAACCGGATGGAAATTATGCTTGTACTTTTTCTTTTTCTGGTCACTCTATGGAGTATCAGCTCTTCTACCTTATTACATCAAAAATACATTTTATAATATACTGGATTTATTTGCAAAAAATTTCTTTGGTTTATTTTTGAGTTATGTTATACTATCAAAAAGCAACCTATTATAAAGTAAAAGGATGGTTTCGTTCAATGTGTCTCACATGTGGATGGATGAATAGATAAAAACTATCCCAATCAGCATTTATCATTAACGTAATTGCTGCTATTTTAAATAATATATTTGTTTTTAAATCTAATATAACTCCTTTTTTATCAGCTGGTCTAAACAATATAAAAATCAAAATAGCAATTAAAATAGTAAATAGAAAATCCAAAAATTTTTTTATTTTACTATTTCTTAGCATTTTTTCTTTGTGGTATTCATTTTCTTTTGCATTTTCCATAGTTGTGTCATTTGAAATTATTTTTTTATGATAAGATATTATTATACCAAAAAATATAGATGAAAACCTCAGGAAAAATAAAAAATATATTAAAGTATCAAATAATGTCATTTGTAATTCTATAATATATTATATAAATATAAATATTATATTTATATACATGAGTTTTTCAAATATTTTTAACAATAATTTAGTTGAAACACCTGTTAATGTTGCTTATCAATTTAATACGCATAGTGAATTTATTAAAAATATGAAGATGCCGGTTTTCTCTCCTGTTTGTATTTTTTGTTCTTCTAATGATTCAATTTCATTAAATCAAGATGGATCTTTTAGACAATGTAGAAAATGCAATAAACAATTCAAATCCACCTTTTCCACCTTTGGGAAAGGTGGAGCCAAATCTTAATCCACCTTTGGGAAAGGTGGAGCCAAATCTTAATCCACCTTTGGGAAAGGTGGAGCCAAATCTTAATCCACCTTTGGGAAAGGTGGAGCCAAATCTTAATCCACCTTTGGGAAAGGTGGAGCCAAATCTTAATCCACCTTTGGGAAAACTTTTTTTGGTTCCACCTTTTTTACACCTTTTCTCATTTAAAACGCCCATTTTATTATAGGTAAAAATACGAAAAAGCGTAAAACTAATATAGTAGGTTTATTTATAACTATATTTTATATATAATGTCAGATTCACTTAATGATATGATGATTTCAGAAATGAGTAACATGACTAAAATAAACAATGGACTACTTAAAACTATTAATTCATTTTTTGCAACTATTTCAAATGAAACGATTAGAAGATATTACAATACCGATGGAGAAACCATGTTTGAACCACTTCAAAAAGACTTAAATAACTTTAGGGTTGTAATTCCGGATAATTTAGAAAGAATTCGTAAATTGAAGCAGAAAGATGGACTAAATACCGAACAAATTAAAAAGTTAAATGAAATTGAAACATTAGCAGATGACGGTTTAAAAATACTAGATAATACACAAAATATTATTAAAAATATAATGGAAGAAAGGTTAAACAATGCAATTATGGGACCAACACTAGAAGATCTTGCACGTGCAACAATAATGGAATATAAAATTCCACCAGAAGATTATATGCAAAGTGCAGTTCTACATAAATCATATGGTGGATTTCGCAACAGGAAAAATAAAACAAATAATAAGAAATATGCAAAAAAGACAACATATAAAGGGCCAAAAAAACGTGTATCCAAGAAAAATAAGACACGAAAAATCAAGAAGAATTATTTATAAGTTCTCGTATAATATGGGCGTTTTAAATGAGAAAAGGTGTAAAAGGTGGATTTTAAAAGGTGGATATATATATATATAGATAGATATGGTATGTTCTGTTACTTGTTCCATAGCGGCGGCTTTTATCATAGGTAAAGTTTATTTTTATAATGCTACAACAAATAGTCAAGTTGTAAAACATTATAGAGAGAAGTTACCTACAGATCTTAAAATACTATATGATAAATTGTCAAATGAACGTTTGATTATTTCAATATATGGATATGTTTTAGGCTTTATTCTGTCTTTAGTCATCATCTTTTATAATTTAAGATTGAAGAGAGAAAAATTAAATAATACATCATTGGTATGTATTGTTATAGCAACATGTTTTTTAACGAATTATTTTTATTATAGATTAACACCAAAAAGTGACTGGATGTTGAATCATATTAACAATGGGGAACAGGCTAAATTATGGTTGCAAATGTACAAGACTATGTCAGTTTATTATCATACCGGTCTGGTATTAGGGATCATTGCAGTGGGAATTTTAGCTTTTGCATTTAGATGTTAACTAATATTATTAACTAATATTATTAGTTAATATTATTCTTATTATACTATATAGAAATAGGAATGATGCATGATAATAGACTAATGGATATTATATTAGATAATATTGATTACACGGAATATAACTTGAATGAAGATGAAAAAAAATGGATATATAAATTTATAAATGAATCGCCTGAAACTTTTATTGAACTTGATACAGACATAAAAACTATTACAGAAGATAAATCTATTAAAATAGATGATATAACGACTATTATTAAGATAATTGCTGATACGTATTATTGCGCACTTTGTAAAAATAATAGTTTAAATTCAAATAATCTACCTAATTTTATAAAATACACAATACATGTTATTTTAGATTCTGAATTACTCATTTTATCTACAAATGATGATAAAGAACGTTTGAATAACATTATTGATTCTTCAATGATTTTATTAAATATGAATTTAACTGTTGATAGAAATGAATATAATAAAAAAAATTGCTTTAATTGTTTTTACAATTATTCATTTTTTGATTTAATTATAAAACAACTTAAAAAATATTAATTATTATAATATGTCATTTAGATGAAACTATTAATGACATGTATTTAATGAAGGTAAGGAAAGGACTATTATTACTATTGCTACTATTATTGTTATTACTAATTATTATTATTATTATTACTATTATTATATAAACATGTGTTTTTCAAAAAATGCAAGTATTGCATCATTCACTATTGGAATAATTGGTGCAATATTATGTATTTCGCTGGGAACTATTACTGATAAAATAGTAGGTTATTTTTTAGGATACGTAGCTTTAATGCAAGGTATTGAATATTTACTTTGGTCGCACCAAAAATGTGATAATTATAACAGATTAGTTTCTATAATTGGTATGGTATTGAATAATATGCAACCACTAGTACTTGGTATAATTATTTTAGCTTTAAATCCAAAAATACGTCATATTACTTGGTTTTATTTTTTTATATTATTGTATTTATGTGTAGGGATACCATATTCACTCAGTTTTATTAATAATAAAAAAATTCAATGCACTATAAAAAATAACCAATCACAGCATTTAGAGTGGAATTGGAATATTATGAACAATTATACATTGGTTTATCTTATGTTTATTATTAGTGAATGTATGATGTGTATTTTGGGAATACCAAATCCTAAATATGGATACGTTTTCGCTTTTGCTATTGTATTTACATTTTCAACTAGTGCGTTATTATATTCTAGAAATGTTGGCGCATTGTGGTGTTATTACACTGCATATATACCGATACTATATTATCTTGTCCGTTCTGTCTTTGGCTCCAAACCTCTACTTTTTAAAAAGTAGAGCAAAATTACCTTTATAAAAGATGGAATTTTAGCTTTGTTAGCTCAGTTGGTAGAGCGTAAGGCTGTTAACCTTAAGGTCATAGGTTCAAACCCTATACAAAGCGATATTTTGAGTTATTATAAAATAAAATATTAGGAGTTTATTTTCATTTAAAAAAATATTTTCATTTTTATAAATGAAAATATTAGTTACTGGTGGCACAGGTTTCATAGGAAGTCATTTATGTAGAAGACTTGTTAATGAGAATAATTTTGTAGTATGTTTGGACAATAATTTTACAGGTGATATTAACAACATTAAAGATTTATTAGGTAACCCAAATTTTAAATTTATTGAACATGATATTATAAATCCTTTTTATTTGAGTGATCATGATTCTAATGGGGATATTGAACAGATTTATCATTTAGCTTGTCCTGCTTCGCCAAAAGCATATCAATATGATTCTATAAAAACATTAAAAACAAATTTTTTGGGAACTTTGAATATTTTAGGGTTAGCAAAAAATAAAAAAGCTAGAGTTCTTTTGACATCCACATCAGAAATATATGGTAATCCTAATGTTCATCCACAAGCGGAAGAATATTGGGGAAATGTTAATCCAATTGGTATTCGTTCTTGTTATGACGAGGGTAAACGAATATCAGAAACTTTAATGATGGAATATAACAGAAATCATAATGTAGATATTAGAATTGCACGGATATTCAATACATATGGCCCACATATGAATAAAGATGATGGACGTGTTGTAAGTAATTTCATAAACCAAATGTTAGAAAATAAAGACATTACGATTTATGGTGATGGTACTCAAACTCGTAGTTTTTGTTACGTTGATGATACTGTAGAAGGATTAATACGCTTAATGAATAACAATGAAACTAAGGGTCCTATCAATATAGGAAATCCTAATGAAATTACTATAAAAGAATTAGTGGATATATTATTAACTATGATAAACACCGAATCTAATATATCATATCTTGATTTACCTAGTGATGATCCAGAAAAACGTAGACCCGATATAACAAAGGCCGATAAGTTTTTAAATTGGTCTCCAGTTATTGATTTAAAAGTTGGTTTGAAATATACAATTAGTTATTTTCAAAATAATTAATTATTTTATGGTTTGATCGTTTGAAATTTTGAAATACATTCCCAAATTTTTGCTGATTCATCAATTGTAAAGACACCTCGCTTGTGTGCTATATTTAAAAAACCTACCATTACGTTTAAAGCGGTATTCTCGTCATTAATTGGAATATCAACCAAACGTACTTCTTTTTGTTTAGATTGTTCTTCTAAGGGTTTTTTATTTTGAGTTTCATCTTGTGTTGGGTTCATTTGTTATAATAGTAGTCAGAATATACTTTTAAATTATTATTGTAATTATTGTAATAATTGTAATAATTGTAATTATTTATTTTATAAAAAAAATTGAAATCAATAAGATAAAATAAATCATGTAATAATTTATATAAAATGTCACAATTTACTGTTAACATTAATGATTTTATTTGTCAAAATGATTCTATGATTCAATTTGATAAAGATGTTGTTTCTCAAGATTTTACAAATATGGATGTTATTAATCTAGATATGAATAAACAAAATATGAATTTTGGTATTATTAATTTAAAAATAAAAAAAACAAATCCTAGTACACAAAAACGACATTTTGTTTTTAGTGTTGATTGTTCAGGTTCAATGAATGATTTATGTAATGATGGAAGAACTAAAAATGATCATAGTAATCACACATTAATAAATATGATTACTTATTTTGCAGATCATCCAGAACTCATGGTATCTATAACTGTATTTGCATTTGACGGATCTATTTATACTATTATTGAAAATCAGGATGTGACACAAGAAAACTTAGATAAACTTATTCAAGATATAAAAAAAATTAGACCCAAAGATATGACAAATATTGAGAAGGCTTTAATAAATTCTAGAGAGTATATTGTAAATTACTGTACCGAGAATATGGATTCTCATGTTACACATATTTTCATGACAGATGGAGATGCTACGCAAGGTAATACAATACCATCTATATTAAAAGGTTTTGTTTGTTCATTGGTTTCAAATATTTTCATTGGATTTGGTATTGAACATAATGTATATTTATTGAAAGAATTGGCAAGTGATAATAAAAATAATTATTATTTTGTTGATGCGCTTGAAAAGGCTGGTCTTGTTTATGGTGAGGTTTTACACTCTATTATTTATAGAGTTTTAGAAAATACAAGCATTTATCTTGTTAACGGTTTAGCATATGATTGGAAGAAAAATGTTTGGGTTGATAAAATTGATATGGGTGATTTAGTTAGCGAAAGTAATAAAATAATTCATGTTTTAACTGATAAACCAAACGAGCTTTCATGCATGGTTCAGGGCAATATTTGTCTTTCAAAAGAACCATTTGAATTTACTGTTCAAAATACGATTAAAAAAGTTCATGATGTTGATAATTTTGATGGGTTTATTGATCTTACTAAATATAAATATCGTCAAAGAACTCAACAACTTTTATATGAAGCAAATTTGCATAATTTTGATAATTTGAAATGCAAAGATCCTTTAAAAATTTCTCCGTCTCATATTGATGATTATGATGATTTTTGTAAAATACATGATGAAAATGGGAAATTATTAAAAGCAAAAATGAAAGATTTATTGAAAGAGATGCGGCAATTTTTAGATCCACCTTTTCCACCTTTTCCACCTTTTCCACCTTTAGAAAAGGTGGAGCCAAATGATAGAGACTTTTGCACCACTTTTGCGAAAAGTGGTGAGGTGGAGCCAAATGATAGAGACTTTTGCACCACTTTTGCAAAAAGTGGTGAGGTGGAGCCAAATGATTGTGGATTCTTCAAACTTTTATGTGATGATATTTACATATGTTTACACACATTCAACACTAATCATGGTGCGATGTATTCATGTGCTCGCCAAACATCACAAGGTGCACAAAGAGCTTATAGTGCGACATATACTCCCAAAATTGAAAAAGACAACGATTTTGATGGTTTGGGAACTCCTTCTAGATTCATGAGGAGGTCTTATGCAATTAATTCTACATTACCACCACAATTTCCTGATTTTACATATGATGATATTAATTTGACAAGTTATTGTGATAATTTTTATAAAATAAGTGATGATACTGACAATTGTAATAATGATGATGAAGAATATACGGTATCGGATCAAATTGATAATCCATATTCTACGTTATCTATTTTAGAATTGATGAGATCATGTAGTGCTAGCGTTGATGATAGTAAAATGAATTAGATTAGCTTTTTAGATTGTTGTTGTTATATTGCTTATATGTAAAATTTAAAATTTCCATAAATAATCCCAAATTGGGCTAACGCCTTTTTGTGTGCCGCGTATATTTAATTCAAATGGGCAATTATAATTAGGAGGATTTTTTAATGCTTCACAAGGATTACATGGTCCTTTTAAAAAAGAAAATCCTGGTATCAATTTTTCCAAATTGTTGTAATCTACTGGGCTTATTTTTTTGACATGATTGTAAACTATCCCGTCATTTCCCTTGTATTCTATCTCTTGTAAAGATAATTCATCACCTGAATTATCAGCAGATTTAGCACCGTTTTTGTAACCACATTTGATGACATTATTATTTTTTGATATTTGTTTAGAATTGTATGCATAATCACCCCAACCATTTGGTAAATCTTCATAAGGATTTTTCTTATCAGTATTTATACTAACACCATTCAATAAAAATTGTCCTTCTTTTGTTTGCCATGATAACATTTGTAATATAGCTTTTTCATTATAAATAGTACTTATTGTATTGATAGCATCTTCCGGACTTGTTCGTACGTAAGGATTGTTATTTAGTGATTCTTTATATAATTTTTTTACTTTGTCTGACCATGGCCATTGACCATGGTCATTAAAATGATCAACTTCTTTTTGTGTTGCTTGTTTTTGGATTTCAGGTGCATTAAATACAATTTGAGGATTGATTAGTTTTTGTATTTCTAAAAATTTATTTGTAGAACCTTGATTCCATGTAAACCCTTCTTTTTGGTTTTGGTTTTGGTTTTGGTAATAGTTTGAATATGACGATAATGTTATAAATCTATAAATAATAATAAAAGTGAATAATAATATCATTCCATAGTACAAGTTTTTAAAACTTACTAATATTACAAATAATATTAAAATAGCTTTACCTAAAAAAGTATTAAATAAATTTACAAATATATTTGGTATAAGATACAATATTATCCAAATAGCTATCAAAATAGTTATTAATCCTATTATCAATAGTTCATTGTCATTATTAGTGCCAAAGTGTTTTATTTTTTCACTAATTTTTTTCAAAATTAAATTTATTTTCATATTATTTTTATTGTTGTTTGTATATATATTTTAAAATATAATAATAATTCTATCATTGTTATTATATTATTTTGTATATTTCTTGTATTTGTTTAGTTACCTGTAGAACCAAAACCACCAGAACCGCGTTCTGTTTCATTTCCTAATTCATTTTCAAAATTTACAATTTCTACATAAATAGGAAGTAACCCTGGAGCACAAATTTGAAGTAATCTATCATTTACTTTTGCGTAATAGTCAACATTTATTACATCAAACATACCAATTAAGTTTCCACGATATCCTGAGTCAATAATACCAACACTATTTGCTAAACGTAATTTGGTTTTAGATAAACTTGAACGTGGATACATGTAATATCCTGTGTTGAAAATTTTGCCTGTATCACAATACATTTGAGCAGAACATTTTAATTTAAAGTCTACTTTGTTCACATGATTTGCCTCCAACCCTTTCTCAAAGAAACGAACTGTTTCACCCCATTTATCTATTTCATTTGGATCTTCATTTTCAGGTAAAAATAAATCAAACCCTGCATCAATGAATGTATTATTTATTAGATTTTTGTTATGTCTGTCTACTGCAGCGTAGTACATATTTTTTAAATTGTTTGATCCGGTGACAAATATTTTCAAATACATAATTTTATCGTATTTTTTTAATAGTTGTGTTAGAAGTTGATTCGTTTGGATTTGGTTTTGGATATGTGTTTGTATTATTTTTGACATATTTGAATATTTATGGTATGATATTTTTAAGTCCTTTTCCACCTTTTCCACCTTTAGAAAAGGTGGAGCCAAAACCCATAACTTTTTGGCTCCATCTTACCACTTTTACAAAAAGTAGTGCAAAACATTTGGCTCCATCTTACCACTTTTACAAAAAGTAGTGCAAAACATTTGGCTCCATCTTACCACTTTTCAAAAAGTGGTGCAAAAGTTTGGCTCCACCTTTTCTAAAGGTGGAAAAGGTTGCTTAGTTTACTTGCGCATTGTTACTGTTACCATTACTTGTATACCATTTTGGAGGAGCAACATAATACAATTGAAGTTGATTACATGTGCTTCCACTAGTTGCGTATGGAAATGGTTTTTGATTTCCTGTAGGGTGTGCACATTTACGTTGAACTCTTGCTATTTGTTCGCTAGCATCTAATGGTTGATACAATCTCTTTGTATACAGTGAATTTCTTGCTACATCGTTGTATTTGAAGAGAGCTGGTGTCGTGTGACAAGTGGTACCACCACCATTTCTAATAAAACCTACATATTTATCCACTTTGTTAATATCTTCCACACAAATATTAGACACTGTTAAATCATGTAAATAATTTCCTTGACTTTTTGTATCACTCTGTGTCGTTTGTCCATAATTTGGTTGGACCCAATAATTTGGATACTGTCCATAATACGCCCATTTATATTTTTTTCTCAACATTGCAAAATTGGAAAGAACTGTTGGTTTCACATACATATTTTGATCTCCTAATACTATTACTTCATTTACATTATATACAGGTTGGGTTGGAATGTTATATTCAAGAGCACCTCTTTTACTCCCTAATTGTGAACCACTACCTCTTGCAAATACTCCTCTAAAAGGGGTCCCGTTTTTTGAAAATTTATAAGTTTTTCCAATATAACCAACATTTCTATGAGAACCATTTAAAGAAAATCCTTCCGTGGCTGGTGATCTCAATGCAATAGATAAAAAATTAGTTGAATTACCAAAAGGACCTTGGGGTAAAAATATACCACCAGGAGGCTTACCGGAAATTTTTGTAGCACTGGAATATCTATTTATTGTTTTTTTTTTAAAAGTAGCGAGTGACATTATATAACATAATATGAGATAATATGTTATATTGAAACTTTTAATTATATGTATAACAAAAATCTTTTTTCAGGTTCATTGTACAAACATCTTTTTAAAAAATAATATAATTTCGTATCTTTTATGCAAGATAATTTGTTTGCTATGTTTGTTTCTTCGTTTGTTTCTTCGTTGCTAGTTATATTGTATAAAATGAAAGATCCTAAACTATAAAATATCGTTTTATAACTGACTAAAATTGGAATTGATTTTGCATTTTTTAATTCAGGAGATAAATAACCGATTGTTTTTGAAATAGGTCTATAGATTATAATTTTATTTTCTTTTATATCATTCAAATCTTCATATGATAAGTATATAAATTTACAATCATCAATTACCAAAATATTTGAAATATCAAATTTGTAAAAACACTTTGATTCATTTTTTAATAAATAACTTATTTGCTTTGATAATGAATAAATTATCTGTAAAATAAATTTGTAAGGTATTGTGTTATTATTATTTATTTTATTTTGTCTTTCTTTAAATTGATTAAATGATTCTACTGATAGAGCTTTGAAAAATATAGATTTATTTGTTTCATTTTCTCTTAATATAGTTGCATTATTTATCAAGTTTGTTTTAATTATAGAATTTAACAATGGATTGAACAATTCTGTTGATGTATTCTTACTATTATTTGTAATAGTAAAAATTGTAGTTTTTCTTTTATCCTGATAAATATCAAATTCGTTTGTTGAATAAATAATATTCATTTTATATGTATCTTTATATATTACTTATTTCAGGTAAACTAGCTATTAATTGTGTTATACCTAACTTATCAACAAGTGTCATGTTTTCAAAAAAACATTTACCATAAATTACTTCTAAATCTAAATCAAAATATTCTCCTTTGTTTTCAAAAATATCAATTAATTTTATAAAATAGTCTATAAAAAAGGTGTTAGATATTTTAAAAAAACTTGTAAAATAATAATCTCTATCGGTAATATTTATACTTTTTTTAAAAATATTAAAACTATTGTCGTAGATATTATAATTAAATTCATTGTTTAAAAAATATCTTCCACTTATCTTGAAAAAATTTTTTATTTTCGCGTGATCAATAAATTTTAAAAAATAATAAAAACTATTTATTTGTTGAGACAAATCAGCTAAATATTTATATTCACAATTATTAGTATAATAATTTAATGTCTCATTATTTGTTATATTGATAAAACAATCTACATTTTGATTTAATAATAAATTTTCTTCTTCTGTAAAATTAGAATTATCAAAAAGTATTATGAAATAATCAGGAATATTTTCTTTTATAGTTGAAATCGTTTTCAATGTTTGCGTAAATCGTTCTTCAGAAGTATATAAACTTCTAGTATTTGAATAACTAAATTTTGTACATGAAACATAAATTTTTGATGTAATTAAAATAACATTTTTGTCACTTGCATCCTGTATTTTGTTTATGTTAGATTTTATGTAATATTCATAATTGTTACAAGGATTTGTGATAAAATAATCATTCCAAAATTTATTAAAATAAATTATTGGTTGTATTGTTTTTAGATAATTTTGTTTGTTATTCATTATCAAAAGAAAAAACTCATTTAGATTTTTAAAATATGTTTTTTTATCATAATTTTTAATTCTATTATCAATAACACCAAAATATTTTTTTTTTAATATTAAAATAGGTAATTCAGTTAGCATTGACAAAGTTAATGTATAGCTATAAGTTTCAGGCCATAAACTACATTCTAATAACATATTTGGTTTATGAATTTTTAATAAATTATTTAAATCATTTATATTATCATATGGATAACAATGTTTATAATTAAAATTACTAAGTTTACCAAATATTACTATTTTTATTTTTGTATACTTAAAACATTTGATTAAATATCTTAAAAAATCAGAACCTTTAATATTTGATATATGACCAATTACTCCAATTACAGTGCATTCATTATTAGTAATTATTGTTTCATCATTTACTTTAAAATCTGGAAGTTCTGTAACTACAATATTTTCAAGATGTGACCAATTATTAAATAAATATAAGTTTTGTTCATTTTGAGTTATAATATTTTCAAATAAACTAAAATGATTTTTGAATGATTTGTTATCAAATATATAATTATTTATTTCATAATACATCAATTGCGTTTTATCATAATCATTGAATAAATAATGATCGTGGGTAATAACCGAAATTTTTTTATTCAAAGAAAATAAAAAATTTATTAATTCTTTTGAAAAACCATATGTATGATTGATAAAAATTTTAATTATTTTATCTTGTATTTTGTTTAATATTTTTTTTGTAGTAGTGTTATCATATTCAAAATTAAAAAAATAATTGTTATTGATATTGATTTTTATCAAATCAATTTTTGTAGGGCGTAAAATTAAAAAATTTTGTTTATTCTTGTACTTATCTACTATTGAATTAATAAAAAATCTAGTGCCGCCGTAAAAATGTTCGGGTAAATCAAATATTACGATAAATGAATCGTATATATTTGAAAATTTTGTAAATTTATAATCAAAAAATGTTTTATTTGACAGTTTTTTACAACTTTCTACGAAGATATTAAATGAAGAATATAATGATAAATCTTCTTCAATTTCAAATTTATTATAATTAATATCTGGAAATAGTAGCTTATTATTTTTATAAAAATTTTTTTTAGGTTTTATAAAATTATCACTTTTTGTAACATTATTTTTAATAACTTCATTTAGTATTAC
>Ga0209191_1000832_pt1 | contig 21973 bp, 22 predicted proteins | sample S_130626_EF_Meta_FD_187320 | JGI IMG/M metagenome (GOLD analysis project Ga0209191, IMG submission 187320) | Freshwater microbial communities from Lake Simoncouche, Canada to study carbon cycling - S_130626_EF_MetaG (SPAdes) (version 2) | ecosystem: Environmental > Aquatic > Freshwater > Lake ...
GAATCATTGCCGCTGCCATGGTGTCCACTTGTTGTTCAGTGAGGCATTGATTCATAGTCATTTCCCAAACATGGAATATCTCATGGAAGATAGTTTGTAGTCTAGGCCAGCCTGTGAGATCTGGATCTATAATAATTGTATTTGTTTTTGGATCACATAAGCCAAGGCAGTCAACTAGTTCTCGGGGCTCGGCATCTCTAATAGTCCATGTTTGTGACATAAATGTTATCTGCATATCTTATCCTTTGTTTTATTTATCTTATTTGTCATTTATTGATTTGTTCAAGGAATCTTACTAAGTCCTAAAGGACTTAAAACTCATCAATCACTTCGTTGTCACTTCGTTCATTGACTTCGTTTTTATTATAAGTTATTTCTTTCAAAGGCAAATTATAAGTTTAACTTAGAAGTAATTAAGATATCCTGATAGATTTAGAGCCAAGACGGGACCGACCTACGGGTCCCGCTTGTTTGACATCCTGATGAGTTTGGTCACCTGTCTCGGGTATAGGTATTTTTTACCGATATGCTAAAGGATTCTGTGCTTCTCCTACCTATCACGATACACTTTATAGTGCTCTAAGCCTCGTCCCTAGTGCTTAGATTTTTATAGCTCGGTTTTTCGTATGCTAACATTCATACTATAGTAACCTGTTGAGTATCCTGGTTCTCACTCTCAAACTCGCTTCCATTTTTCAGGATAGTTGGATTTACCAACGGGAGTAGATCACTATGTCATGTGTGCCGTTTCTTACGCGGCCTTTTCCACAGCAGTATTATAATCTGGCCTGCCAACCTTAGGTGTTAGTTATCTTTGTTTGTATTATGTGCTTAGTAGCGTTGTATTGCCTGTATAGTATATAGTCTTATTACTCTAGAACCTCGGCCAGTCTGTCTATGATTTCCTGTTTATCTTCTGTGGTATAAACTATTTTGGGTTTGCTGTCTGCGTTGATTAGGGGTTCGCTAACGTTCCAGTGTTTGACCCAGCGAGTTGCGATTTCACCGTCTTTAGTTTTATACTTTAGATTATCTACTATGATACCAAAGTTGTTGTCCTGTAGGTCTATGATGTCCTTCCAGAACTTATAGTTTTTATTGCCGGGGTCTATGTATGTGTGAACTATCTCGCCCTGTGCGTTAGCCATAGTTATTACGGTGACTGTGCCGCCGTATTTTGATTCTTGTTCGTATGATTGTAGAACTACGAAGGGTCCTTTTGCTTGTTTAACTGCCATTTTTATTTCCTTTATTTAATAAGAGGGATTTGCCTTCCTCTACTCTTATTTAGCATTATATACTCTTTTTCCCTGTTTTACAAGCTTATTTTAGCCAAAAGAAAAGCCCTTTCGGGCTTTTCCGGACTGGACATTGCATCCCATCCTATGTTAGAAGCGAGGTCTTTTAACACACTTTGGCAAATACAATAAAGGAATAATTTGCTTCTAACAATAATATTTAGCTTAGATATTCTTATTCTATCTATACCACTAAAGTATGCCGATATACTTTAGTATTAGCCAAAAGAAAACCCTGAACTTTTTGGGTCCAGGGTCTCTAACCGAGGATAAAACCGGCAAACGGCCAAGTAAACCGGCATAATTATTTAGCCGAAAAAAAGCCCCAGGTGTTACCCCAGGGCTATTAAATTAACATACTAAAATATGACAGGTTGGTTAGAACCCATCACTGTCCAAAACCTCTGGTTCTGGATTTTGGACACAGCCTCTAGGCCTGCCCACGACTTTGAGAAATTGCTCATCGTCAAAATACTTAGTTCTAAACTTCTCATAGTATCCTTGTTGATACAATCGTTCTTCTGTGGTCAAGAATCCAGTTTCTTTTTTCACATGAAATCTTTCTCGTTGTAGTTCTGTGCGTTTGGTGCGTATGAGTTTAGCTCGGGGATAACGCCAAACTGCCTGTGGTTGTATCTTTAATATTTCTCTGTTGAACAATATACTCTGCAATCGTTCTTCAGCAACATATAAACTGAACCAACCATGGATTCTTTTTCGTTTAATGTTTTGATCTATCTTATACCAACATTGATTCTGTATAAACTTTAAGTCATAGGGCTTTGAATCAAATATACCAAAATTATAGTTGTCAGGTTCTACACCCGTGTATAATGATAAGTCTGTGGGCATTTGCCAAGCTATGTGGCGAGTGACTTGTATTCTGGGATCGGGTAAAGGTGGGCAGTTATCATTGATATACTGCCAATATTGGGTATTGTGCTTGGGCATATCCATATTTAGACATGCCTGTCAATTTATTTGGTGATTAGATAACCAATAAATCCTAGCACAGCAGTTATGATAGTGCCGAATGTAGCAATTACTTGAACTTGCTTACTGGAATTTTGACGCTCCAACATGACTTTAATTTCTGCGAATCCCTGATTAGTCTGTGCCTTAAGACTAGATACCTGATCCTCAATCTTAGTGAGTCTTGCTTCAACATTATCCAGCCTTTCTTCCAGTGCTTGATAGCGTAGTTCGCATAACTGGATATGACCCTTAAGTGTGGTTTCTTTGAAGTTATCCATATTATTTTTTCTTTTTCGTTGCTCGCTGTTCGCTGAGGCGTATTGCCACACCTTGCTTTTCTGCACGGGCCTTACCACCAGGTCCAGGGTAGTATTTTCCTGTTGTTCCATACTGATATCCTTTTCCGCCTCTAGGGCCTGTAACTCGTCTTACTGGCATTATTTTCTACCCGGACGAGGCTTCTTGCGATTAGTTTTAGTTCTCATTCCGCGTTCTGGTAATTGTCTTTGATAATTCATAATTTTCTCCTTTTATGCTACAACTAAATGCGTAGCGGTGGCGTAATCGCCAACGACATACGCATTGATTATAATTCTTGGACTGCCTGTGGTAATAGTATGTGTCATTAAATTATTTGTGTTAATTCTTGTATTTTTAACTTGTATAGGTGTGCCGCTGGCAGTGTTATTAAACACTAATATGTTATAACTAGCACCTCGTGTATTTCCAGTTAAACTTGCCAAGTCAATAACGGTTGTGCCGCCTGATAATGCGTTGATTTGAACACTGATATTGTTATCCACAGTGGCCGCAGGAGTATAAGTTGTGCCTTCATTGATAGTTGTTGAAGTTATTTCAGTGGTCACCGGAACATTAAATTGTGCTTTGTTGGCATCTATTACTGCTAAAGTTGTGCCATTACTATCTTGGAATGTATAAGCATCGCTCTTAAATGTTGATGCTGTGCTGGCTAAACTTGCTACTTCTAATCCAGTGTTAGTTCCGGTTTTAGTAATGTTAAATGTCATTCTAGTGCCACTAACACTGCCTGTCCATGTTTCTGTAGCAAATGTAATTAAACTTGCTCCACCAGCACTTGAAGTGGCAGGTGTTGCTCCAGTGGCAGTATTGCCATTGAATATGAAACGACCTATGCTGTCACCACTAACAGTTGGACTGTAATTAGTGCCGTCAAATCTCTGTGTTTTAACTTCAAAACTTGCGCGACTTGTGCCGTCTGTGGTATTTTGAACCACTGATATTTCTGTTTGACGATCATAACCAGTTGCTCCGGCCAATTGACCAGGTTTTAATGTTAAACTATTACCAGAATAGTTTTCAGTGCTAGCGTATTGAATCCTTGTAGCGTAATTAAACAAATTCAAATTGTCAGTGGCCACAGCATTGGAAATTGTTGGGCTAATTAATCTCAGTGGTCGTAGTGCATCTAATGTATTGCTGGTCACAGGATTGCTGCCAATCATACCTATGTTACCTGTGATTGCTTGAGCACTTAATGTGCCAGGACTGCCGCCTAATCGCCATGTTGATCCACTGCCGCTGCCGCTGATATTGGCTACAATATAATGATTTCCTAATGCAATTTGAGCAGTGGCCTGAGTTATTACATTACCCACACCAATAGTTCCTGAAACCAATGTGCCAATGGTCAATGTTGTGCCACTAGTTGAACAACCTGTGGCTGTAAATGCCACTGTCTTGCCCTGACTCAGTGCCATTCTATCACTGCGAAGTCCAACAGTTTCAGGACTTGAATTTATAGTTGTCACACTTTGAGCATTACTAGTCACAGTTGTTGCTGTGGGAGTTAATGATAAATTGAATTGTGTGCCTAAATTTGTATTACTGACCCAGTTTTCACTGGCAGTAAATCCAAAGAACGCAGGTGTCACAGCGGCAATATTATCATTGAGCCAGCCAGTTGATGTATAACCCGTGGCATCCACTGATCCTAAAATATCAGCCAATTGAACTGCTGTGGGACTTGCTGAAGTTCCTCTGGCTTTTTCAAATACTATTCGCCCACGAATTCCATTGCCAGCAACAGCACCACCAGTAAAACTACGCAAGATTGTGCCAGGACCTGTGGTAGTATCAGCACTATTATCTATGCTGATGCCTTGGAAAGGATTAACAGGACCAGTTGAATTTACTGCCCAAATTTCACCAGCCGCTGCCAGTGTGCTATTACGAATAACACCTTTAACATAGTTTCTGGTGTTGGTTAAATTACCACCATCTGCTAATGTCAGTGCCACACTGCCTGTGCCATTAGGTGCCAGTGTAAGATTACCATTTGCGCCTGTGCTGATTTGTAACGCACCTGTGTCGTTGATATCGCCACTTAGAGTAATGTTGTTAAATTGAACATTGTCTGTGGTAGCCACTGGTTGTCCAATTGCTATTGTTGCAGTATCAGCATCTGTTCTTGTTACTGTTACACCAGTGCCATTGGCAAACTTTACTGTGTCAGTTGTTGCGTCACTACCAACTAAGTTTAGGTTAGTCCCACCAGTTGTAGAGCTAAAGTTCTGTGTGTAAGTTGTGTTTGTATCTGTGCTTGATACGGTAATTGTGTTAGCATCCGTTCTTGTAATTGTTGTAGCACCACTGCCCAAATATGCCACGCTGTCTGTGCTACTATCACTGCCTGTTAAGTTTAAGTTGGCTCCACCTGTGGTTGCTGTAGCATCCACTGTATAAGTTGTGTTTGTATCTGTTGCCGCAATAGTAATTGTATCAGCATCAGTTCTAGTTACAGTTACATTTGTTCCGTTCGCGAACTTAACAGTATCGGTTGTTGAATCACTGCCTACTAAGTTTAAGTTTGCTCCACCTGTAGCCGCACTAGCGTTTTGTGTGTAGGTCGTATTTGTATCTGTTGATGCGATGGTAATAGTATTGGCATCTGTTCTGCTTACACTAACATTTGTTCCGTTGGCAATCTTAACTGTGTCTGTGGTAGCATCACTACCAACTAGATTTAGATTTGCACCACCTGTTGCTGTGCTTGCGTCAATGGTATATGTTGTATCAGTGTTTATACTAATATTTGTAATAACACCTGTGCTGTTATCATAGCTAATGCCTGTGCCGGCACTTAAACTTTGTCTAGCTCTTGCTGTAGTAAAATATTGATTAGTGCCTTCTGCTAAATTAGTTGTTGTCTTAGTTGCCAAACGAGTGTCAAAATCACTGTTAGCACGAGCCGTTGTATAATATAGATTTGTGCCTTCATTTATTTTTGTAGTCGTTGGTGTGTCCCAAGTGAATACACCAGTTGTAGAATTATAATCTAAGATTGATGAATCATCTGTGGTTAAACTTACGGCTGCTCTAGCCCTTGCGTTAGTGAAAAATAAATTTGTTGTGCCTTCAATAAGTTGATCTGTGTTTGTAATGCCAACTTCTGTGATTGTAATGTCGTCTGTGGTATTAGTAACATTTACGCTACTATTTGGCACCGTGACGGCAATTGTTTGCCCTTCGGGCGTTGTTACTGTAATGCCACCTGTTTGAGTGACAGCAATAACACTTTGTGTTGTTGTTACGGAGATGTTAGACATGGTATCTCCTTATGCTATTGTTAGTGCGGTATAACCTGCGTCTAAAATAGGATTGCCAATAGTGACATCAGGTTCGTAGCATTGTATGAATGCCCAACGATGACTATTGACTTGTGAAGGAGTTGTTGCTGTGGTCCAAGTTACGCCTACAATGGTAATTGGCACATTCTTCCTAGCATCAGGAATAATTGGTCCTGTGTATAAATTTGCTGGGATAGTGATATTCACTGTGCCTAATGCCGCATTTACAACATTTATTGTGGTTGTATCTACTGCCAATTCTTGTTTAGCAAAATAACCTATGACCAAACTACTACTAAAATTAGGCACGCCATTGCGGTCATAGGTCACTGGATTTACCACCAGTGTTTGGGCATCCAAGCCCCAAGTCCAACCTGTGATATTTTGATTGAAGTTGTAAGCGTATGTGCGCTTAGTTGAAGGGAAGATTTGCTCTACCTGAATGTTATCTGGGCCACCCAAATAATCTGCGAATGATAATACACCTGACATTGTGTTCTCCTGAGGAAGTAAGGTATAGGATCTGCGGACCCTATACCATTATTTATGCTTTATGCGAATACTACATCATTGCTACCAACAGCAAACCATTTGCTGCCGATATATTGTAATAAGCAACTATCGCCGATATTACCGAATGTAATAGTTCCAGTGCTTGATGTTTTCCAACCTGCGTTAGTAACTGTGACAACCATTTGTCCGCCAAGTGTATCTCCAGATCTAACCAATGACTTAAATTGACCATCAGTGCCTGCGGCCAGTGTTGAAGTTTGATTTCCTGAAGTTGTTGTAAAAATAGTGCTGGCTGTAGTTAGACTAATTGCACCGCTGGTCACAGTATCATCACTGGGGCATTGTAATGTTGTGCCCGCAGTTATTTTACCATCTGTTATTAGATTACCTGCACTATCTAATTCCATTTTATCAGCGTATGTGGCACCATTATCCATTAAACCAAATAGCATTTTAAATGATTCTGTTCCAGCACCTGCGTTAGTTGATGTTACAGCTAGATAACCAGCATCCTTAAAAGTGGTAGTTGTTGTTTGACTTGAAAATCCTAGTGCTGTTCCGTGTCCTAGGCTAGGACTTCCTGTGCTAGCTGATTTTAATATTACCGCTCGTTTGAACCCTGCAGAAGTTGAAGGAGTTGTTCTATCTATGGTTAAAATAATATCATCAGCGCCAGTGCCAATATTTGCACCACTGACTGTTAAATCACCATCAATCTGTAAATTACCTAGACTATCTAGATCCATTACAGTTGAATAAGTGTTGCCAGCAGCCATCAAGCCGAATCGCATTTTAAAGTCTTCTGCAGTGGGAGTTATATCTGTTGATGCTACCGCAATAAAACCAGCATTTTCAAAGTTACTGTCAGTAGTTTGTCCTACAAAGTTTATTGCTGTGCCAAAACCAACACCAGGCGTAGTTGTGCTGGTTGTTTTTAGTGTCAATGCAGACAATGGTAGAGTAGTTGATGCTGATGAGGTTATATCCATTGATATCGCACTATTAGTAACACCAGTGGTAATATTTGTTCCGGTTACAGTTAAATCTCCTACAACAATAAGATTGCTACTAATATAAGCACTGCCGGCGACATCTAATTCAAAGTTAGGAGTAACATTATTAATACCCACTTTGTCACCTGCGGCATTTACAAACAATGTTCCACTGCCTACATTTAGGTTGCTACTAATTGCGGCAGCACCTGTGACATCTAGAGCCACTGTTGGACTTGAATTATTAATACCTAGGTTACCACTGTTGAACCATTGATTTGTAAGATCAAATTGCAGTCTATTCGCTCCACCATAATTATGACTTAGTATGTTATCAGCGGCATTATTGGTCAATATGAATGTTCGCTCATTGTTAGTCATAGCGAACTGTGTTATTGAATCGCTGCCATTATCAATGTGTAATTCATAACTTGGACTAGTATTATTAATACCAACTCTGTTGTTTGTGGCATTTACAAACAATGTTCCACTGCCTACATTTAATCCTGCGGGTAATGTTGCTAACGCACTGGTAAATGTTCCAACATCAACATAGCCAGTGGTCAATGATGAAGTGGTATTTGTTCTAAGTCTAATAGTAGGTGCTGTGTTGTCCCAAAGAACATCTATTATTCCTAGTTGTTTTAGATCTTGTGAGTCGCTGTCAATTTGAAATCCTAGGCCAACTCCGTCTGCTGTGGTATAAGTTCCTGCACCATAATTTTTACGCAGTCTAATAGCATTATTACTGCCGGTGCCAGAATTATCATATCTAAATACTGGGCGATCGGCACTTGATCCAGTGTATTGTAATAGCCCACCATTAATTTCTAATCCGGTAGTTGGACTTGTTGTATTAACACCAACTCTATCATTTACAGCATCAACATACACTACACCGTCGTTTAATTTACTATATTTTCTAGTGGCTTCAAATAATACATCTGTGCCGGGATATACATTACTAGGACTTTCTAAGAATGCATCTGTAGTTGTAGCTACTCGGTATCTGTGATCATTGGTAGAACCAAACCATTCCATGGCAATGTGACCAAACGGAATAGCACTACCAACTGTGTAATTACCACTTGCTTGCGCTGTAAACGCTGTGTTTAGAGTTAATTGATTGCCAGCAATTATAGTAATCAATACACCGCCATTTGAATTTGTTAATCCTGTGCCTACAATTCTATCACCTACAACAAGTCCAGTGACATTGTTTAGTGTTACAGTAAATGCTCCTATGGCACCACCACTGACATAAGTCTTTGTGATTTCAGCGGTGCCACTGCTACGCAGATATTCAATGGCTGGACCGCCTTCATCGGTGAGATAACTGCGAGTGTCAATGAGTCTATCTTGAAGTCTAAACGCTACTTCATTTTCATAACTTTCACCAATACTGTCACTGCGTCTTGTTAAACTAAGTGTTTTTGCTTTAGTGTCAACAGTGGTTTCATTTTCATTGACCCAGCTTGTGCCATTATACCATAAAAATTCACCTTCTACGGGTGGTGCTGTGATAATTACATCTCGCAGTTCATCCAACATGATAGCACCAGCAGGATTACCACCCACTGTGAAACCATCACCGGCCCATAAGGGACTTACATCATAACCCACAGGCACACCTGCGGCATTTGTGGGTGTTTTAGCAAATGATAAAGAAACTGTGGCTGTGGCGGTAATGTTTAATGTGCTGCCACCTAATGTTGTGCTCAATGTAAAGTCAGTGATAGTAGGTGCTGTTTTTACAAAATAAACTTGATCTTTAGTCAATCCATACTGTGTAGCACCCAAGTATTTTATCTGCTGATTAACACTTAGCCCATGCGGTGTTGTTGTGCTTAATGTGTCGGACACATTAATATTAGTCACTGTTATGTTCACTGCTACATTGTCAGTGACATAAATCATTTCACCTTCTACTGGTGTTAGTCCTAGTCTTTGTGCGTTAGTGCCGCGTCTTAATTGTAATGCCATCTATAAATCCTTGTTTGTCAGTATCCTTTATTAAGGACCGTATACGAAATCTTCAATATTTTCTGCGGCAGTAATTTCGTTTTCTGCCGTAAAATCACCTAAATCCAATTCATGGTAATCGCCATTAACTGTGCTGACACCTTGATCAAATTGCTGTGCTGTTCTCATTAACCACAGTCCATTGCGTGGTATAACGAAATAGCCAAAGTCCATTTTAACTAGTTCTTGTTTTATATTTAACACGCTGGCACTACCTGCTCCAGGGTCTGGATCATATTTGAAGTTACCATCTTTATCCACTGTGCTAGGCTCGCTGAACGCACCAAATCGTTTCTTAATACCCATTCTAGCTATGATATACCAACGACGATATGTAGCTGAGTTAGCAGGTAATTCTGTTATAGTTACATCAATGGTTGATCCATTAGTGAATGTTGGTGTATTACCCGGCGGCGTAATTTTCTTAAAGAAATAATAGTCAATTTGTTCTGGCAAATCCCATAGTGCGTTGTTGACTGCTGTGGTGATATTTTGATTTACATTATAAGTGCCTAGTCCACCAGATACTGTATAAGTGCCTGCGGCCTGTTGTGTAAAGAATGTGTCCAGTGTGACTTGACTACCTGATATCTTTGTGATAGTTGCACCAGTTGTAGGTAATCCAGTGCCTACTAAAGTATTACCCACTAATAATCCTGTGGCGTTGTTCAGTGTCACTGTATTCACTGGTGGAACAAATGTGCCGCCTGATACCCAAGTTTTACTAGCAGGCGTGTTTGTAAGTTGGCTGGTAATGGCTACATTGGTATATGCACCTATGGTTCTAAATGTATCTCCAGGGTTAATATGTCCATATGGTGAGCTGGTCAGCGTAAGCACACCTGCGGCAATATTACCTACTACTGTCATTTCATCCCAACCTTCTGTGACATAAAATTCTATTTCATCATAGGGTCCGCCATCTGTGGGTATCTGCACCTGTAATTGGAAGTTAGGCACAGGATCGCTGCCGTTGATCTTAACAATGGCCAATCTGGGAGGCAATGGTAAGTTTGGACTTGAAGCATACACACCAATACCAATATTTGCTTCCGTGGTAAATTCTGTGATAGGTTCTATGGTATAGACATCACCGTTGTATTCCATGGCCTGTATCTGTGCTACCAATCCACCATCTTCAGTTTCCTGTTCTTTGACACGCATGATTCTAAACAGTTTTGGTGCCCATCCATACAGTTCGCTGGTGACATTCACAATATCTCCTGCCTGTGCTTGTATGCCATAGTGATTTGAAGTAAATTCTATGACCAAATCATCGCGGCTTTGACGAAGTTCTAATTGGCCTAAGATGTCTGCCTGCATTGAATTATTACATAGATCCAATGACATTCTTAGTTGATTGTCAGGTTCGTTGGGGTTTCGTTGTTCTGCGGGAAGATCTACTCTATAGTAAGCTTTTTGATCTTTGTTGTATTGATCGTAGAATTCTACTTCAACTTTGTTGTATAAGTCATCCAATCTTGTTGAGCTAATGCTGATGCCACTTATGATGTTATCATCACTGAATGATAATAAGTTTGGTGCCACTGCGTAAAAGGTTGTTGAGCTAATATTACCCGAAGTATCTGTGGTATAACGACCTTTCTGGCCAGATGTTTCTCCTGCGGTAGGTGAAAGTTGAGCTGTGATAGTGCCTATGTAAGTGCCACTACTATTGTATATTAGTTGTCCTGCTTGGATCCTACCTTCTGGAAACGCTGTAACTGTTAAAGTATTTCCAGCATTTCTACTTGCTGTGAAATAAGTTGCACTTATGCCTGGATCACCTGCTGTAATAGCTTTCTTGATCACAGGGCTCCATAGGCCAGTGGCCACATCATAGCTCATCCATGCTCCACCGTTTTGAAGAATAATGTCTATGTTTTCTTTAACACTGCGAGTGGTATCTATAACGCCATTGATTGTGTATCGTTCTGTGGCTTGATTGGCTGTGCCATTTTTGTTTGTGTAATTAATATCTTCATCGCAGAAGTTTTTCCATGCTAGCTGTGCTGTAGCATCAATATCTGCCGCAGGAATACCAGCACCATAACGCACGCCAGTCATGTAATCATACCAAACATCAGCTGGATTTCTAATGTTATTGCTGATATTAAATGTCATATTTGGCAGTGCTGTAAATCCTTTTTCACCGTTGTAAGTTACTTTCACAACAGCAAATACTAGACCTTTCATGGCAAATTGATCAGTCCAACTGTTGTCATTGTTGCCCCAGAAGTCGTATGCGGCTTGTGTATTGCCGCTGGCCTGTGTGGGATATATCTGTTTATTGGCTGCACTGCTGCCAGCATAAACTCTAAGTTCAACTAGACTTTGACCATCCACAATAAAGTTTGTGTCAATCCAATCTTCTATGGCAGTATCTGGATTATCAACATTCTTACGACCATCCTTGACTTTGTGTGCGTTGGTTGTTGAATCAACTGGAGTTAGTCTTAGATCATTCCAATACACATCGTTAAGTGTGTAGGTGGCATTGATGTTATTACAGGTTTCGCTGAGCACAATACAGTAAAACATTGTGTTATTTGTTTTTTGATCTGTGCTTATTAATCTAGCATCTGTGATAATACCATTCATATACGCATTACCATATAACACTGGTATTTTATTATTAGTAGCCGGAGGGACCTGAATTCTACCTCCTTGACTGCCCGAGGCTGCGTTGCCGCCTTTGTTGGGATTACCATTGATAATTCTACTTGTTACATAAGCGGCACCCACGGCTACCACAGCGGCAACTACTAATGCGGCCGCACCTGTTAATCCGAAAAACGCCGCGGCCGCGGTTCCTAATGCGGTAAAAAATGGCATATCATTGATCCTTTATATATAATTTTTCTACTAATCTAAAACCTCTAGATTCTAAATCATAATCTACTGTGTTGCTCATTCTTGTCGTGAAATAAGCATCAATTGTTCCGTTAGCAATTAATTCGTCGCCTTTTTCACAGAACTTTAGAAATAATCTTCCACCGCTAATACCATTACGATATTCAGGTCGCACATACCAAGCAAATTCTCTTAGAGTAAGCAGTGCTGGAACCCATACATTTGGTTCGCGAATAGCAATTAAATATCCAACAATGCCTTCTTTTCTTTGATCAATCCAAATATATCCATGGTGTAACCAATTAAAGATCACTGTTCTAAGATGACTAACATTTATATCACTTGCATCAAATAGATGGCTATAAGGACTACAAGCAACTTCTTCTTTGACCAAATTTGCAAGTTCAACTAAATCTGCTCGTGTAGCCAATCTTATCATGTTGGCACATTCTCATCATTAAAGTTTCCATTGCCGCCTCTACTGCCGCTGTTCATGCCTTGTCCGCTGACTGTGCTGGCTGCTGGTGCAACATATTTCTTACCAAAGTCAAAGCTTGAGTTAAACAATGCTTCAACTCGGTCCATACTAGGATCTGTATAATACCAGTCTAGGCTTAGGCCCGATCCATTTGTTAATGTTAGGCTTGTGCCACCGGATTGATTGCTTAGTTTGAAAGTATCTGTAGCTACAGGTGCTATAACATAATAAGTTGTGCCCTGTGTCAATCCTAATTGTGTTGTATCATAATATGTTATTTGATCTCCCACGCTTAGTCCATGACTGGCACTAGTTAACACATTACTGGAAATGGCGGTAATTGTCTTAAATGTTATTGGCAGTTCATCCCAATATATTTGATAGTCTTGACGATTTGTTCTGCGGCCTGCGAATTTATTTTCTAATACGCCCATGACGCTAGATGCAATAATAGTAATGGTATGTGTAACATCTACATCTTGATTTAGTGTTTCAGTATCTTCCTGCACTGAATAATTGCTGATAATACCTGCGAATCTTTTGTATATTTGACCTGTGATAACTTCCTGCGTTGTATAATCAAAGAACGCACGATAGATGTTTATTTCGCCACCTTTAATTGGCTCACCCAGCACTGCGGCAATGTAAGTTGGAGGAATAGCACTAATACCAACTTGTATCTCATCATTGGCGTTTGAGATATTGCTTTGTATTTCACTAATACTTAGAAATCCTGCCAATGCTGTATATGTGTTACCATTATAACTTATATTTTTATAACAGTTGCTGATATAATATATGGTGCCATCTAAGGTTAGATCTATAAGCACGCCGTGCTCAATACTGCGTTCTGTGTCCACTGCTGATATACTTGTCATAGTATTTCCTCAATTAATTCAATGTCGCCTGTGAGCTCTACTAGTTGGCCTGGTAAGTATCTAATCTGCGGAAGTTTAGTTACATTTACAATAAAATTGGCTGCTCTAGCTCCTACGAATACTGATGTGTCAGTGCTGACAGTGCCGATAAATCCTCTATGAACGGGCACACACACTGTGGGCGTTGATGTTGGTCCTGTGCCATTAAATGTTATTGATCCGCTGGTGTATCCTGTGGTATTTTGTATCACGACGCTGGTGCCGTCAATGATACTTTCAATATAAGTTAATCCACCAAATGCACCTGTGCCTGCTGTTCTGGTTATGATCTGTCCAGCACTTAGTCCCGCTGTGCTGGCAATACCTGTAATACTTGTTCTAGTTGCAGTTGATACAAAACTCACCAGCGATCCCGAGAATGTTGATGTGCTAGGCTGTGTAAAAATAGTTGTGCCCACTGGTTGTATAACACCTGTGATACCTGTTGCGGTTGCGGGAATAACCACATCTGCGGTAGCAATATATGGATAACGAAATCCGCTTGGACGCAAGTAATCTCCTGCTTTGACCAAATATGTGCCTGCTGTAATAGTTGTTGAATTTATATTGGTTAAACATATCATAGCACCTGATGTTGCTGAAGTTGCTGAATAGCTATCTAGCACATTGTTACCGCCCGAGGCCGCATCTGCACCACCTAGATAATTAACCATCCAACTGTTACCCAAGTTGGCTCTAAATGTTACTGGATCAATATTGTTTAATCTAAATCCATGGGGCGTATATTTGTCGTTGTCTAATAAGTCTGCGAACACGCTACGATATTCACTGGCTGTATATACAGGTTTAGGTGTGACTATGAATCTAAACGGGTTAGCCCAATTGCGACTGGCCACGCTGATACGGCCGTTTCGGCTCACTGTCTGTGCCACTAATTTACTGCGATTAACTTCTACATTAACTGCTGTATCTATAATTTGTTGTAAGCTCATCTACGGCTCCTTATTGGTAATTGTCTGCGACCTTGTTCTGCTACATTGTGTATGAACTCTGGATCACGGGCTATCAATGATTTGAAACTTTGTGCATCCACTGCTTGTATGCTGTAGGTCACTGCTGTGTTAATAGTATTGACAATAGATTCGCCCATGCCTAATTTATTGTTAGGAATAATGCGACCTGCACTCTGTGGCACGAATAATTCTGGTCCACGCTCGCCTACTATGCTGGGCTGACCTACTGGAGGCATACCACCATTAGCGAATCCAAATATTTTAGCTATGCTGCCAAAGAATCCACCGCCACCACCTGCACCAGTAAATATTCCGGCTAACAATTTTTGTGCCTGCACTCTAGCAAACTCGGCAATCATACTGTTAGCAAGATCCTTGACGCTTAACTTACCAGTTTGAACGAACTTGACAAACGCATCTTCAAATCCTCGGGTAAAATTGCTGAATTGTTGTGTGGCATATTCAGCATCTGTTTTGATATTATTAACGAACTTCTTACTAGCGTTAGTCCAACCATAAGAGAATCTTTCTTGTTCTGCTTGAGTTGCGGCTGCTGTTTCTTCAATCTTTAATTTTCTAGCATCATACAAGTCATTGATCTCTTGTAATCGTTGTTGCATACCACCCACACCTTCAAATGGTAGATTTTGTATTTTCTGTATGGCTTCTAACTGCGTTTTGCGTTGATTCTCTAGCTCAAATAATGCTTTAGCTTTGTCTTGATCGCTGACACGCAGGTTTTGAATACTCTTTTCAAGTTTTTCTCGTTGTCCCAATAAATCTAAGGCATCACGCTGTGCCTTGACTTGATCAAATGCTGACAGTCTTGCTTGATCTTGTTGAGTTTGGAACTGTGCTATTTCTGCTTGATACTGAGCCATCTGTTCCATCATATCTATGATGTTTTTAATTTCTTGTTGCTGTCTTGCGTATTGAATTGTTCTTTCGCGAGTTACATTAAATGCCGCTATTTCTTTAGTTTTTAATACATCCAGATTAGCTATTTCTGTTTTAATCAATCCCAGTGTTTGGCCTTTGGCACCTTTACGCTTTTCTTCTAGTGCGGCTCTTTGATCCTCATAGCGTTTGTTAATATCCGCTAGGCCTTTCATTGTATCTGCTTCTTCTTTGTTTATACCTAATATACTAGCTTCTAACTGATAGCGTTTTATATTAGCATCGGCTATTCTGCGATAACCATCTGCTAGACTATTAACAGCATTAAGTTGTCCTTGTAATTCTTTGCCTATTTCTTGAGCACGCTCTGGCCTAGCTGTTGTTGGCGTTTTCGGTGCTAGTCCCAGTCTCTGTGCTTCTGCTAGACTTTCGTTCATTGCATCACCAGTGGCACCTGCTTGATTCTCAACTTTTTTCATTAAGTCCATCATGCCAGTGTAGGCTGCCGCACCTGCTGTAATAGCAGCCAAACTAGCCACACCTGCAGCCAATGGATTCTTTGCCATACCAGCGGCTTGTAATGCGTTTAATGTTGCTTGAGCAATAGTGCTAGTGATAATTGCTGTTCTCAGTGCAATATATCCTGCTACTAATACTTTTAATGTTTCTGCTAGTTTTTCGGTGCTTGTTACACCACCGGTCATTGCTCCACTGAATTTTAATAATGGTTCTAACAATAATATTACAGCACCTTTTAGATTACCCACGAACTTGTCAAATCTTTCAATAGCCTGTGCTGTGGCTATTGTAGATTTTTCTTGTTCGGTTAATGTGCCTTGTAATTTTCGTAATTCGCTGTCTAGTTTAGCAGGATCTACGGTCTTAAATACCTTTGAGAATATATCAACTGCCAGTGTGCTTTTCAACACAGGATCTGTGATATTCTTAAATCCTGCGATAGTTTTATCCAGTAATTCGCTTTCACTTAATGTTCTTAAATCTTTTAGGCTAACACCCAACTTGGCGAATTGTTCTTGTGTCTTATCTGTGCCGCTGTTTGCTTGTTGTATACTGGCATAGAAAGATGTAATTGCTTTGGCAGCATCATCACCTTTACCACCCGCGGCTATTAATGCTTTTTCAAATTCTAATAACTTACCCACGCTTAGATCTGTGGCATCACTTAGATCGGCAATAGCATCTGCTCCGGCCATGGCTTTACCGATAAATGCACCTATTGCTACTCCGGCGATCGCTGATTTTAATCTACCGAATCCTTGTGTAAGTGCTGTGCTTCTTTGATTAAGCTGATCCATGCTTTGATCAACTTTATTAAATGAAGATGTAGCGTCTTTGGCAAAATCTTTTGTTTCGCTATCTGCGGCTTTGATATTGCGAATATAACCTTGACTATCTAGTTCAAGTGTGACTTTTAAGTTTGCCATTATTTAATTTTTCCTATTAAATCATCTATGCGTTTTTGTAAGAACTTTTCTGTAGGGCCGCTCATACCTTTTGGACTTTGACGACTATATCCTTCATCAAGTCTTTCCGCATATGCATAGTTAGCATCAATGGTATTACCACGCAGGATAGTGTTTCGGCGAGCGTTGCCACTACGGATCGGCGTGCTATCAACAAAGTAATCATAGCCTTCCTTAGGCAGCGTTTTTGCCACTGCTTCCGCTTGATTAAACAGCTTACTTACTTCGCTCATATTAAAGTTTATTGTCATTATTGCGAACCCTTTCCAATGCTGCCATCATCTCATCTTGAGATAACTTGGGCGTTGCTTTCTTACCTTCTGCTTTATCTTGGATATATGTTTGATATCCCAGTGCGGCATCTAGCACGACTAAATCAAATGTGGAAGCCTTTTCCATTACTTCGCTGGGCAATAAACTATAACGCTTCCCTAGTGCATCAATACTAAGCAACATGCTCATCTCAACGCCTTCGGGATCCAAGGCTTCCTGCGTTACTTTCCCAATGTTTCTACTACCTTACCTATTACTCTAGTTAAAATATTACTAGGTAATAGATATCCGTCCTTGACAATTGGTGTGCCATCTTCATCAAGAATCATTTTATTCACTATTTCAACCATGTCTCCAAAGTCTTCGCCCTTCATTGTTGCCATCTTTACAAATACATCCATACCGGTGCGGTCGTAGATCCAGAATTCTAAGGGCTCACCATATTCTTTTAGTGTATCTTCATCCGTGAGTTCTACCTTGACTAGTTCAGGTTTTTTGCTTAGTTGTGTTAGTTTCATTTCATATCCTCATATCGTTTTTTCAAATAATGTATTGTAGTCAATACAAATCGCAGTCTTACTTCTGCTTGGTCCAGGTCTTTTCTAGCACATCTTATTTCACTGAGTGCCTTAGCTGTTTCTGCTTCTAGACTTAGATATATCTCCATATCTGTTTTATCATCAAATATCATAATATCTCCAATCAGTGTTATTTATGCTTTATTTCAGCCGTAGAAAAAGCACCCGAAGGTGCTTGATCTTTAATCATTGAAGATTAAGCTACTGTGTAGTCACCAGTTACAGTTAATGTTAAAGGTGAAACCCAGACTGGAGCGTCTGCGCTAACAGTTGGAGCCAAGCCAGTGATGTAAGCAAGACCACTAATAGTTTTGCCTGCTGTGCCTGTGCTTGTGTCGCCCAAGTATAAATCAAAATCAACTAAACTCTTGTCTTTGCTTAGACCAAAAATGCCTGCGGCAATTGCTGGTCTAATAGTTGTTGAACCGCCTGTAATCAAGGTAGTTGTAGTTGCTGATGTTGCTTTATACCAAGCGGATGTGGATGTGGTAAAAAATATGTCGTCAACAGTCATACCGCTGACTGGTAAAAGACCAGGGTTAGCCACAGTTGTGAATTTTCCAAAGAATTTATCTTGATCAAGAACAATGTTCAAGTCTAGACCATTAGTTGCTGTCGTAGCAACATTTAATTTACTGCCTGAGTCTAACTGAGTCCAAGTAAATAGATCATTAGCGTTGTTAACGGTAATGTCTTGCATTGCTGGGATACTCATTTGTGCGTCGCTGGACAACGCATAATTATATATCGTCAGAGTTGCTTGAACATTGGCAACGCCTGGTGCTGGGAATATGTATGCCATATTTGTTTTTCCTTATGCTAAATTTGCGAATCTGTATTCGCCTTCATAGATAACTCTGTCGTTGTCTATGGTGACTGTATAGTCAAACAAGCGTGTATAAACGCCTGTTATGGTAGTGATATCTTTAGCACTACCAAGAATTGTCAATGCTGAATCTAAATCAGTGTTTCTGTTTTTTGCGTCCATGGTCAAGAACCATCTTACGATAGTCACTCGTTGATTGATCTGTAAGCTACCTAATGTAGGAAACAACGTGTCTTGTTCTGTATAGGGTTCATCAAGATATACTCTACGAGCATTCTTAAGATAGAGAGGATTAGTTCCTTCTTGAAACGGTAGTTCCTGACTGGTTTTTATGGAATCAGTCAGTTGTGCCGTCAAATAAGTTAATAATTCTGTTCTCATCTTACACGAACTCTATTAGTGAAAGTAGCCATCTTGTCGCTGGTATCAATCGTTCCATTTTCGCTGAAGTCATACCAGTCTCCTGCGTCAATTACTTCATCAAACAATAGATTATAGCTGTCCTTATAGAACTTGATCTTTGCGATCTCGGCACTATCTGGATTGCCAAAGTCCGCTATACTAGGATATACATATTCGTATAATGCGAAATACACATTTAAGTCTATGAACTCCTGCGTTCTGGCTAGGATATAATCTGGATTAACAGCTGGTAGAAGGTTAGGATTTACAATCTGTGCCATTCTACGTTGATATTCTCTCCACCATGCTGTGTTTCTAATTTGTGTTAGAATACGCTGACTGGCTTGTTCTAAGTAATCATTGATTTCGGATTCTGTTAAATCTTCATTTGCTTCAAAAACACGACTATCACGATTAGTGACATCCTCATAAGTCGCAAAACTTACGAATGTTTTATAACTGTATATAAATGCTCTATTCATTGTGATAGTCCTTTAGATTAATTTAGCAATTAAAGAATTGTGCTGTCTGCCAAGATTTGGACATTGTATGCTTCATACAATACACCAACACCATAGTTAGCTGAACAAACAATGTCATCACCTAAGAAACTAGCACGACGCTGTGTTTCAATAGCGATGTCTTGTGTCATACCAAAGCCAAACGCATCACGGTGGAACAAACCACCATAATAGTCACCTGGTGTGCCAGTGTTAGCAATGTTTGATGTTTCATAGATTGGAACACCAGCTAACATACCAACATAGCCCATACGCATGGCTTCATTTTGAACATCACCAGCAGCCGGGTTGGCGAAAGTGTTTGTCAAGTTAGCTTTTAAGTCATAGGCAATAGCTGGGTGAATAACGGCTGCTAGGCCATCAGTTGGAACACCTTGTGCTTTTAATTTAGCAACAGCTTGGAAGATTGTTGCGGCTGACATTGTTGTTGATGCATTACCAACTGCGTTTGTGAATGAACCGCTGAATAAAGCGCATAAGTCGCTGTCAATTTTACGAGCCAATGCTTCACCGAATAAACGGCCTAAGTCGGCAACAACATTACTTGCGGCTGAAGTGCGTGCCAAATCGGTTAGCAATGTGCGGATAGCAACTGGGCTAACTGTCAATGTTGCGCTAGATGTTGTAACTGCTGTGTTAGTTACTTCATTGCCTTCAGTGATAGCGGCTGCTGTTTGTAATGGGTAAATTGGAACATTTACATTTTTACCTTGTCCTGGAGATAAAGTGTAATTTTTTACTAGACCACGCATAATACTGCGTTCGCTAAAGACAAATTGTGCTTCCTGAATAATTTCGGGTAGCAATGTGTCTAATGTTGTGGTTGTTGAACCTGCCATATTATATTCTCCTTAAATGAATTTTAGGCTATGCCGGATTTTTTTCTATAATCCGCATATATTTTTCTGTGCTCAGGATTTTTCATATCTAGTTTTGAAATATCAACTTTATTCATTGTATTGCCACTGACATTGCTACGAGTATTAGTTGTGGCAGGTGCTGCCGACACGAAATGCGGGTTCTTAGACAAGAATTCTTGAACATAAGAATCAACTGATAATAGACGACCTGAGTCATCATAGCGAGCCTGGCCTTTATCATCTAATACTTCAACATCGCCATCTTGATTTAGTCTTACATTATTACGAATAAGGGCTTTAACCTGATCCGGTGCTACTGCTCTAAATCTACTAGCGGCTTCAATTATTGGTGTTTCTACTTTGAAACTTTCAATTACTCTATCCCTCTTTTGGATCTCTGCGTCTTTCTTAGTCGCGAGCTCCTGGATCACTTTGTCAAAGTTTCCTCGTTTGACTTCCAATTCTTGTTGCTGTGTTCTAAAACTAGAAACAATATTACGCAACTCGTCTGGGTCTCCCAAGTCTTCATACTTAGATGTAAGTTTCTTAGTGACAGCAGTTTTAGTTTTTGCCATCATATCATCGACTTCTTTTTGAGTATAAGTTTTGACTGCCTGATTTTCATTTATAGAAGTATCAGTTCCTTCTGTAGCCGATGTTTCAATTTCTGTGGTCATCGTTGTCCTTTATGCCTCTTCTCTAATAAGAGTATGTTTAGTTTGACTTTTAATAAAGTCAATGTTACAATGTATTTATGTTTTCAAATACAAATACTATTAATCGCTTTTGGTCCAAAGTCAATAAAACTAATTCTTGTTGGGAATGGACTGCTAGTAAAGATAATGGTTATGGACGATTCTGGTTAGATGGTCATAATCTATTATCGCATCGTTTTTCATATTCCTTAACTAATGGTCCAATATCTCGTAATCAAGTGGTTTGTCATAAGTGTGATAATCCTAGTTGCGTAAATCCTGATCATTTATTTCTCGGCACGAGAGATGATAATATGACTGATATGGTGCGCAAAGGTCGTAGTGCTAAAGGTATTCTAAATGGTAATAGAAAATTAACAGAACAAGAAGTTTTAGAAATTCGCAATCTTTATGCTACTACTAATATCACTTACGCAGAACTAGCAAGAAGATATAATGTTGATAAAACTAATATACCTTCTATTGTCAAACGCGAAACCTGGAAACACATTTAAGCAGTCATTGGTTCCCAGACAGCACACCAGTATGTTGCTTTAACTGGTGCGTTATTCCAACGCTTACATAAACCTTCTAAGTAATAACCACAGTTAGCACAGTTCTCATTGGTTGTGGCCAGTGCGTATGCTGGTGGTAAATCTGGACTAATTGGTGTGCCATCAGGATAAGTTCTTGTTATAAGTTCTTCATCGGGAGCTGGAACACCCAATTGTTCAGCATATTGTTCTTCTAACTCATGCTCTATACTTTCAAGATCCAATGTGCTCATGACTTCATTTTCAATGACAG
>Ga0209191_1000834_pt1 | contig 21966 bp, 33 predicted proteins | sample S_130626_EF_Meta_FD_187320 | JGI IMG/M metagenome (GOLD analysis project Ga0209191, IMG submission 187320) | Freshwater microbial communities from Lake Simoncouche, Canada to study carbon cycling - S_130626_EF_MetaG (SPAdes) (version 2) | ecosystem: Environmental > Aquatic > Freshwater > Lake ...
TGGCGGTTGACTTTTTATTTTAGATACTGTATACTTTATACATGAACATTTATTTAGATATGGACGACGTTGTCGCCGATTGGATGCCCGCCGCTCGGGCAATAGTTAATCGTAATTGGGAATATGGAGAACGTATTCCAGATAGTGATTGGGATAAGGTAAAAGCTAAAGCCCGGTTCTACCGAGATTTGCCGGTTAAATCTGGAGCAGATGAGTTAGTAGATTATTGTAAACAAATTACAACTACAACTAACGGTACACTACAATTTTTAACAGCACTACCACATGATTACTCTGTGCCGCATGCCAGCTATGACAAAGTTATGTGGGCCAATGAACACTTCCCAGGTATTCCTGTATTATTCGGAATATACAGTCACGACAAATGGAAACACTGTAAACATCCAACAGACATTCTAATCGATGATCGTACAAGTAATTGCGAAGAATGGATTGCTGCAGGAGGCAAGGCCCACATCTACCGTAATTGGCAAGATTGTTTAATTTGGTTTCAAGAACAAACAAAATTATGAACAGTTTAGAGAAAGTTTGGGCAAGAGCCACTGGCCATTTAATGGGCCAAACAGACGAAGATCGTCCAGATATCCCTATACTTACTTTAAGAGAAGCACGTATAGCGTTGTTTTTAAAAACATTCTGGGTAATCATACACGTGATAACATGTTGTTTCATTATTGCGAACACATTACATCACTGGTAATAACTAATATAACAAAAGGAGACTATTATGTCAGCAAACAAATATCAAGAATTTACCAAAATCGTAGAAGCAATGGAAGCAGACTTCGAAAAGTTTTATGACAAGGAAGTTGGCGCTGCCGGCACTCGTGTTCGTAAGGCTTGTCAAGATTTAGCCAAGTTGTGCAAAGAAACACGCAACGATGTCACTGCGGTTAAGAACGCACGTAAAGAAACCGCTGGAAAGTAAACTAAATATTAGTCTAAGGCGTTATATTAATATAGCCTAAGGAGACTACTATGAAAAAAATACTAATAGCATTATCGTTATTTGCAGTTGTAGGTACAGCCAGCGCACAGTGGCATCATCACCATCGACCATATTACGGACCTACAGTTGTTTATCGTGACAATTGGGTTGCTCCGTTGATCCTCGGTGGTATTGCTGGCGCAGTGATCGCCAATCAATCTCAACAGTCAGTAGTTGTACAACAACCACCAGTAGTAGTCCAACAATCTCCTGTTTATGTACAGCGTCAACCAGTTTGTACAGAATGGAAAGAGATCCAGCAACCCGATGGTACAATCTATCGTGAAAGAAGCTGTACACAGTAATGGCCTACTCTGATAAAGTTATTGACCACTATGAAAATCCTCGCAATGTAGGATCGTTTGAAAAAGATGATCCTACAGTAGGTACTGGTATGGTTGGTGCTCCTGCGTGTGGCGATGTTATGAAACTACAGATCAAGGTAGAAGATGGTATTATCACCGATGCAAAGTTTAAGACGTATGGGTGCGGGTCAGCAATTGCAAGCAGTTCTCTTATCACCGAATGGGTCAAAGGTAAAACGCTTGACGAGGCAGGAAGCATTAAGAATAGTGAGATTGCAGAAGAGCTCGCGTTACCTCCTGTCAAAATACACTGTAGCATTTTGGCCGAAGATGCAATCAAGGCGGCTGTAAATGATTACCGTATCCGACACAGCCAGTAAAAAAATTAAACAGCTCATGACTAAACGTGGGCGAGGTGTTGGCATACGTTTAGGTGTAAAGACTACGGGATGTAGTGGACTTGCTTATACACTAGAATATGTTGATAAGTATGAACCTGAAATAGGATTAGTCAATTTTGCTCAGCCAGATTTTGTAGTGTTAGTTGATGAAAAAGCACTTCCGTATTTGAATGGTCTAGTTGTTAATTGGGTCCGTAATGGACTCAACGAAGGATTTGAATTTTCAAATCCAAACGAACGTGACAAATGTGGATGTGGAGAAAGTTTTAGGGTATGAAAAAAGTGTGGGATAGAAAAGCAACTCGAGATTGGATTGCTCAATTAGAGCATAGAATTGAAGATATTCGGTACTACATGGAACGTACTATTCAGTGGTGTGAAGCCAATGATGTGTACAGTGACAGAACAGTATTTGCCTGCATCATTATGACATCAGTTTGGGTTAGCCATATGCGTAATGAACCTATAACCAAAAAAGAGTTATTTGAAATGTTAGGTGTTAAAGGTTGGGAAGGCATTGACGATGCCATATATGAATTCAACGAGGACTACGAATCGTTTGAACACGAGGAACTATTAGAAATGGTTGCTAGTTCATTTTAATAACACATTGAGAAAAATATGGAAAATATACAAGAAACAATTTTTAAGATTATCGAAAAACACTTTAAGGTGCCTCTATCTAAAATTACTCCTCAGTCACAATTTATTGTAGACTTTGGTGCTGACTCTCTAGATGTAGTTGAATTTGTTTTGGAATTAGAAGATGCGTTTGATATCAACATTAATGATAATCAAGCACAACAAATTACAACAGTTAAAGATGCAATTGAGCACATTGAATCAATAATTAAGCAAAAACAATAATTTACCAAAACAGTTGACATACTTGGGGTTATCTTGTATAATTCTAAGTATTGTTTAACTACTGGTAATGCTTATGAGTATGCATCTTGAAGGACCTTGGCTTTCTACAACTGGAAAGAAAAAAGGTAAACAAAAGTTTGTTTCGGCGGAGCACAAGAGAAAAGCTGAACAAGCTGAGATAGATTGGAAGGAACTGCAAAAACGCTGGGGCGTAGAAGCAGATGATAAGAAACGCAAGCGGGCACTGACAGCACCATCGTTGTCAGGACATTACTCGCTTTCAATACCCGAAGGTCGAAGTACTGCCCATATTAAAAGTTTGGGACAGGATAATGGTGTTGCCACCTTGGCACCAGCTAAAGTCTATACAGGTACTAAGGTTAAAGGTATTGCTACTATGCATAAGAGCAATGCAGTTCCAGTTTTTTCCGATGAAGAAGCTGTTGACATTAGTAAGATGCGTAGATAAGTACTTTATTAACATAAAAAGGAGAAGCAATGATTAAACTCATTAAAATCTTACTTGTATTGTTAGGTCTAGCACTAGTTGGATTTATAGGATACAAAGCGGTCAAGTATAAACTGGACCCAGATAAACAGTTGGTTATGTCAAATACTGCCATAACTGCTGAAGTACGCAACAAACAACTAGATTGTTTAGCTAAAAACATTTACTATGAAGCGGGCAATCAGCCATTTGAAGGCAAGGTTGCAGTAGCCCAAGTTACTATTAATAGAAGCGAAAGTGGTCAATTTCCATCCGATATCTGTAAAGTAGTTTACCAAAAGAATGTAGTGTATGAGAAGGTACTGTGTCAATTTAGTTGGTACTGTGAAACTGCCAGTGCAATCAAACCAAAAAATACAGCACAGTTTCGTGAAAGTGAAATGGTAGCACGACAAGTTCTATTAGAAGGATTTCGATTGCCTAGTTTGAAAAATGCATTATATTTTCATGCTACACACATCAATCCAAAATGGAATCGAGAACGAGTCGCAACCATTGCTGGTCATGTATTTTACAAATAAGAGGATAATATGAAAGTTGATTTGAGAGATTTAGTTAACCTTAAAAAAATGCGCGATAGTCTTACTGAGAATATCGGACATCTTAGTGCAGAAACGCTAGGTTGGATTGGTGTCATTCTAGTGCATTTGGCAACTATTCCTACATTGGTCGCTATACTTACTGGTCTAACCGAAAAGTTACCCCCAGTTGATATGATTGCACTTATGTGGTTGGGTCTGTTTACATTCTTTGTTCGATCTGTGATTGCCAAAGATCTGTTAAACATTATTACAATTGGTTTTGGATTTTTTGTTCAAGCAATGTTGATGGCATTAATTATTTTTAAATAACCAAAAGACGTTGACACTAACACCCTCTGACAGTATAATAGATACTACAGAGGGTTTTTACATTAACACACACAGAAAGGCAGATATGAAAAACTTTGTAATTGGTACAGTATTTGGACTAGTCCTAGCAACTGTTGGATTTTCCGGCATTGCTCGAATTATGGACAAGGGCGTAGACACAGTTAAAACACACTCACAGGAAATGGCAAAATGAAAAAATTTCTTTTAATCCCTATCATTGCAACACTGACTGCCTGTTCAGGTATGAAGACTGTTGAAAATCGCAAAGAGTATGCTATGCCCGATTGGTATCAAGAATGCCAACAAGCAGGCGTTAAAGGTTACTTCTGGTGGAAGAAAGAGTTCGCCTATGCCTGCGGCGGTGGCGAATCACTTCACGCTCAAGCAGCCGAAGAACAGATGTATGCTATTGCAATGAACAACTTTGCAAAACGTATCAACTCAGAAGTTAACAGTGAAACAGTTATTGATATTGTTAATGATAAGAAGTCGACACATACTAAGATCTCTTATGTAGTCAAGAGTACTACAATTCGCGAACACATGCGAACAGAAACTGCACAGTTTACTATGCAAGGTCGTCATTATACCTTTGTGCGTCTTGAGATGCCCAAGGAAGTGTTCAATCAGTTGATTGCAGAAGCTAAAGCGCAAAAGCAATGAAACTACTACTAGTACTGGCATTAGCAGTTCCTGTAGTTTTGACAGGCTGCTCTAGTGCGCCTGTCAAAACTACACAACGACAATACTGCTATACTAGCCAAGAAATTAAAACTAGAGACAAAGAAACTGTCTCTAGTGAAACTACAGTTAAATGCAATGACGATCCTATTGAACAAATGGTTGTTAAGAAGATTGGCATTGCACGAGATTGTGGCGAATACAAATATGTTATGAACCTTAATGGTCGATCTGTTGAAAGGATTGGATATGCATGTCAGAAATATAATGGCACTTGGGAAGTTGTTCCTCATCCTAGCATGTTCCAATAGTTACGCTCAATCATGGAGCGGCCCAATGAATCGTGATCGTATTAAAAACGATGGATTATTGGCCTTTACCTATAACATGTCGGTTTATTACGGATCAAGATTACCTAAAGCAGATAACGCTCTGCATTCGCAGGCAGTTTATCATGCACTGAATAATCTTGATAACGGAGAACTAGTTGAATGGTACAACGATCGAACTAATAGTCACGGAAAAGCACGTATAGTCTATACTGTCCCAGGTAGTGGGACTATATGTCGTCGAATCCATAGTTGGGTGCAGACTATTGACCGTGCTAACAATTATGAAGATACTGCTTGTTATAATAACAACACAAATGCCTGGACTTTTGTCGATAAATACTAGTCTATGAAAATTACATTAGCCGATAAATTTATCGCATATCTCGCATTACTCAGCGGATTAACCATATCCGCTGTGGCCATTTGGTACTCAGTAGCAGGCCTAGTCAGTATCTTTGCAGCCGCAGTGACGCCTATAATTGTTATGGGTGTAGCATTAGAAGTTAGTAAACTAATTGCCACAGTATGGCTCAAGCTGAATTGGTCTCGTGCCCCTGTGTTTATCCGATCATATCTAATAGCAGCCATTGCTATCTTAATGATTATCACGTCAATGGGTATCTTTGGCTTCCTGAGTAAAGCACATAGTGATCAAAGCCTAGTATCAGGTGATGTACAAAGTAAGATAGCAATCTATGATGAAAAAATTAAAACAGCCAAAGAAAATATTGAAGCCAACCGCAAGCAACTTAAACAAATGGATGAGGCGGTTGACCAAGTCATGGGTCGCAGTCAAGATGAAAAAGGTGCCGACAAAGCGGTTTCAATACGCAAAGCTCAGTCTCGTGATCGCAGTGCGTTGGCCAAAGACATTGAAGCCAACCAGAAAATTATTGCTAGTCTTAATGACGAAGCCGCACCTATTCGAGCAGAAGTACGTAAAGTAGAAGCCGAAGTAGGCCCAATCAAATACATTGCCGCATTTATTTACGGCGATAATCCCGATGCCAATGTATTAGAAAAAGCCGTTACATGGGTAATCATCATTATTGTTTCAGTATTTGATCCGTTAGCTGTTATCCTATTGTTGGCAAGCCAATATAGTTTTCAATGGTTCCGTAATGCCCGTGAAGACAATGAAGAACTGTTGTTGCATAAAACTGTTCCGTTGTACGAGCCAGATGATGGTCCATTAACTGAGGATCAAGTTGAGCAAATAAAAGAATCTGTTAAGGATGATTTGCCGGCTGGTCCAACAATAACTAGAGACAGTCTTTTTGATGATCCTATTCCCTGTAACAAGTGTGGCACAGAATTAGTTAATGCACCAGGTATTGGATTATTCTGTCCAAACAAAGAGTGCGATGTAATGGATGGTCCATTCATCGATAATCAAATGGAATTAGACTTTAATCAACCATTGCCTGTAGAAGAACCTAAATCTACTGAAGCTGATCCATTAGAACAATGGAACAAAATGATTGAAGCTGCCGAGGAAGAAGTTGCCAAGGAAAAGTCTGCAGAAGAAATTCTAGACGAGGGTTTAAAAAACTCAACATTCCAATTGATTCCAGAATTACAAGAAGAACTTAAAAAGACTGAATGGCCTAACAATCCTGAAAAAGGTGATCGTTGTGTAATGTTTATTGACGACGCCAATCGAAACTTTATTTTTAACGGCGATGTGTGGATTGATGCCGACCATTCGGACCCGGATGCTATTAGAGCGTTAGAAGATTCAAAAAAAAAGAGCAGCTACATAATCAAGGATCAGGATCAACAGGTCAAGAAGACCAAAGAGTAACATATGTCCAAAATAGTGAACAGAATACCAGTTCACTATGGACACGTATTGCACATAGAGATAACTAAGTATTACAAACTAACTGAAAACATGAACCTTGGAAAAATTAATTTAATCACCCCTCCGGATAAGTTGTTTAATCTTAATCCCGGCTACTTATTAATCAAGCCTAGCACTAAGGTTAAAATGCAGTTCCAACAACTATTGAGTCAATGTGAAGACGATGTTAATGTCTACATGTATGACACTGACGAAGTTGATATTGAATGGATGCTGAGTGTTAGCCAACAAGCTGACTTTATCATTATTGATATTGACAACTGTGATGTTGTAACCAAACAGTTTGTTAGTTTCCTACTAGCACAACCAAATACCCACTATTTGACAACTGACGAAATCACTCCTTGGGGTTTGATCAGTCGCAATAGGATATATAACTTAGACTGGATATTAGAAGTTATCAACAAAGAAGACGAAGACGATGAATCAGAGGAATCAAATGAATCAGATGAATAAATTTAAAGGGACCGTAATTGTTCTAAAAGAAGGCGAGGACGTTAATCGTGCCCTGCGCCGTTTTAAAAATAAGATTGAAGATTTGGGTACGCTCAAAACTCTTCAATCCAAAGAGTTTTATGAAAAGCCAACTACTGAGCGTAAGCGCAAGAAATCGGCAGCTAAGGCTCGTTGGCGAAAACAGTTAGAAAAAGAGTCATTACCTAAAAAAATGTATTGACCTTTTAAGTTAATTCTGTTATAATGTAAGTTACTTATTTAGAAAGAACTTACATGGCAAATACAGATTTAATGATTGACTTAGAGACATTGGCGACATCTCCGGATGCCGCCATTCTTACGATAGGCGCAGTAAAGTTTGATCCTTTTGGTGATGATGTTCGAGATCCAAAATGTGAAAAATTTTATTGCAGGGTAGACCTTGACTCGTGTGATGCGATTGGACTTGTAACTAATGATGCCACAGTAGAATGGTGGGCTAATCAAAGTAAAGAAGCACAAGACGAAGCGTTCTCGGAACACGATCGAATTCCAATTACTGAAGCATTTAATCGTCTCTACAAATTTGCATGGGGCGCAAAACGTGTATGGTCACATGGTGCAAGTTTTGACATTGTAATTTGTGAACACGTTTTTCGTAAGATTGGTAAAGCAGTTCCGTGGCAGTTCTGGGAAGCACGTTGTACACGAACATTGTTTGACATTGGGATTAATCCCAATCGTCCGCCAGTACTTAAACACCACGCCCTAGAAGATGCATGGAATCAAGCAGTAGGAGTGCAAAATGTTTTTAATACACTAAAAGCAAGTACTACTAGTGCTGGACAATACATTAGCCCATTTGCAAGAGAAAGATAATATGAACGAACAAACATACGAAGTTATGGCTATTCTACAAGAAGAAGCCGCAGAAGTTATTCAAGCTGTTAGCAAATGCTACAGATTTGGATTAGATAATTATAAACCTGGAAAGCCTAAAACTAACAGGCAACATTTAGAAGAAGAAATTGGCGACTTACTAGCCATGATCGATATTCTACAAAAGATGGACGAAGTTAGTTTTAACAACATTGAGGCAGCTAGAGAAGCTAAAATTGATAAGTTAAAACAGTGGTCCACAATTGAAATAGTTCAGGAAATGTGAGATAAATAAATTCATACTAAAACGCCGTAAGGGTTTAGTATACGGACATGGTGTCCACAAAATCTTGCTTAATTAAGGAGAAAACTATGAGCAAAGTCATCGGTATCGATTTAGGTACAACAAATTCATGCGTAGCTATTATTGAAAATGGCGTCGCAAAAATCATTGAAAATTCAGAAGGCGCACGTACTACACCTAGTATTGTTGCATACGCTAATGATGAAATTCTAGTAGGCGCAAGTGCAAAGCGTCAATCAGTAACAAACCCAAAAAACACAATCTATGCTAGCAAGCGACTAATTGGACGTAAGTTTAAAGAAGAAGCCGTACAAAAAGACATTGATCTTATGCCATATGAAATTATGGAAGCTAAGAACGGTGATGCATGGGTTCGTGCAAACAATCAAGAATTAGCACCTCCACAAATTTCAGCAGAAGTTCTTCGCAAGATGAAAAAGACTGCTGAAGACTATCTTGGTACTACAGTAACACAGGCAGTTATTACTGTACCTGCGTACTTTAATGACCAACAACGTCAAGCTACTAAAGATGCTGGACAAATTGCTGGCTTAGAAGTTCTGCGTATTATCAATGAGCCAACTGCGGCAGCACTGGCGTATGGTGTAGACAAAGCTGACAAGAAGGATCGTAAAGTTGCAGTATACGACTTAGGTGGTGGTACCTTTGACGTAAGTATTATTGAAATTGCCGATGTTGATGGCGACAAGCAAATTGAAGTATTGTCAACAAACGGTGACACATTCCTAGGCGGTGAAGACTTTGACCAACGTATTATGGATTTCTTAGTTGATGAATTTAAGAAAGAAAATGCAGTTGATCTTAAGAAGGATATGTTGGCACTACAGCGTTTGAAAGAAGCTGCCGAAAAAGCTAAGATTGAATTGTCAAGTTCTGCACAAACATCAGTTAACTTGCCATACATCACAGCAGACGCGACTGGTCCAAAGCACATGAATGTTTCTATCACTCGCGCTAAGTTAGAGCAACTAGTTGATGAACTAATCCAACGTTCAATTGAGCCTTGTAAGATTGCTATGAAGGACGCAGGAGTCACGGGTGCGGATATTGACGAGGTTATCCTTGTTGGTGGTATGACTCGTATGCCCAAGGTGCAAGAAGTTGTTGAGAAGTTGTTTGGTAAAGCACCACGTCGTGATGTTAATCCAGACGAAGCAGTTGCCGCAGGTGCTGCCGTACAAGGCAGTGTACTAGCAGGTGAGCGTAGTGACGTTCTATTGTTAGACGTTACACCACTAAGCCTGGGTATTGAAACAATGGGTGGCATTATGGCCAAGTTGATTCAGAAGAATACAACCATTCCAACTAAGGCAAGTCAAATCTTTAGTACAGCCGATGATAATCAACCTGCTGTTACTATCAAGGCATTCCAAGGTGAACGTGAACTAGTGCAACACAACAAGTTACTAGGCGAGTTTAACCTAGAAGGTATTCCTCCAGCACGTCGTGGTACTCCACAAATTGAAGTTACACTTGATATCGATGCCAATGGTATCATGCATGTATCTGCTAAAGACAAGAACACTGGCAAAGAAAACAAAATTACCATCAAGTCTGACTCAGGTCTTACTAAAGATGAAATCGAACGCATGGTACAGGATGCTGAAGCTAATGCAGAAGCCGATCAAAAGGCCCGCGGATTAATTGAAGCACGTAACCAAGCTGAAGCACAGATCCATAGCATTAAGAAAGATATGGAAGAAGTAGAAGCAGACTTGTCGCAAGATGTCAAAGACAAAATTGACGAGGCAATCAAATCAGTTGATGCCGCGTTGTTAACTGACGACAAGGAAGCAATTACACAGAAACTTAGTGACCTGTTTGTTGCAGCTCAACCAGTAATGGAAGCTAAAAACAAACGTGACGAAGCTAAGAAAAATGAAACTCCAGTAGACGCAGAGTTTACTGAAGTAGTTTAATACACAGACACACTTTGAAAATAGTAGTAGGGCGCTCGGGTGAGGCCCTACACAATTCTTGCTTATTAAAGGAGAAATATTATGACACAAGTAAGCCGTTTTGACACAAACAGTCTAGCTCAACTTAACAGAGCTCTAGTTGGATTTGATCGATTATTTGACGGATTTGAAAGTAGATTTGCCAACCAACTATCAACTAACTATCCTCCACACAACGTAGTTAAACTAGATGAGACTCGCTATGCGATCGAAATTGCAGTAGCAGGTTTCAAACGAGACGAAATTAGTGTGGAGATTGAACAGGAAGTTCTCACTGTTCGAGGTGAGAGTGACGCCGTAAACGAAAGCACAAGTCGACAATACTTGCATAAAGGTCTAAGTAGCCGTAGCTTTGAAAGAAGCTGGCAATTAGCCGAGCATATGATTGTAGAAGGTGCCGAAATGAAGGACGGAATTCTTACCGTTGGCCTTAAATATGTTATACCCGAAGAAAAGAAAGCCAGGGTAATTGACATTGTAGAGGTTAAGTAATATAATAAGGGGAAGGCAACTTCCCCTTACATGTAATTAAATGGAGAATGATATGAGCGCAACAGACGTAAAACTTGACGAAAAGATCAAACAAAAAGTTGAAGAACCACATCGTTGGAAAGTTATTCTTCTAAACGACGACCATACTCCTATGGAATTTGTTATAGGCATTTTAACTGAGATCTTTAAGCATAGCCAAGAAACAGCCAAGACTATTACTATGCAGATACATAGTGAAGGCAGCGGAATTGCCGGAGTTTATAGTTTTGAAATTGCTGAAGTAAAAGCAGTTGAAGCAACTAATCTAGCTCGAGGAAATGGTTTCCCACTTCAAATTAAAATGGAAGAAGAATGAGTTTAAAAGAATTAACACACGAAGCACATCGCACAGCAGAAACACAACCGTTTGTCAAAATCTTATTTTCTGGAAAAATTAATCCGGACTTGTATGCCGCTTATCTAAAAAATCAGCATCCATGCTATGAAATTTTAGAAGTGTGTGCTATGCCGCATGGCTTACTAAACGGATTACCTGATATTCGTAGAGCTCCTGCAATTTTAGCAGACTACCTAGAGTTGCGTGACGATACCAAAGAAGAACCTAAAGTTGTCCCGGCAACTGAGCGTTATATCAAATACATTTTAAGTATTAAAGATGAGCCGCAACGATTAATGGCACACCTGTATGTACGACACATGGGTGATCTAGCTGGTGGACAGATGATTGCTAAACGTGTTCCAGGCTCTGGCAAGTACTATCAGTTTGAAAATCCTGATGCGCTAAAAGCTGCAATCCGTGAACGATTAGATGACAACATGGCCGATGAAGCCAAAGTATGTTTTCAGTATGCCGCAGAAATGTTTCAAGATATGATGGAATTGGTAGAATTTGTCGATGAGTAGAGTCTGGCAAAAGCTGATGGAGATTCAGCTATTATTAGAAAACAAATTTTCCAATACGGGTACTGAAATATTCGAACTAGGCATGCATCGATTTAATCAGCCCGGCTGGGTTAATCGTGTATGGACTAGCAATCTTTATCGTCGAGCGCATATTGATGTAGTAGATGCCCGTGAAACCAAGGGTCTATGGATGATGCACTGTTGTGTATTTCCACATACTCATAACCCTGCTCCTATCTTTGGATTTGACGTAGTTGCGGGAAAGAATAAGATTACAGGATGTTTTATTGATTACAGTCCAACTGGCGATCGTAACCATCCAATGATCGAATACTTTGCAGACGAAGTTAGTCGTTATGACTGGAATAAACCTCGTAAATTACCAGAATGGGCAGAACGTATTTTTAGCCCTAGCATGATTGCAGCGGGCAACGTTAGTGACGAATCAGAACTAGACCAAATTGCAAGTCTTGCTAACATTCTAGTAAATCACTATACAGAATGCGTGGGCGAGACTAACAATACTGTAGAAAACACTACAGACGCACAAAACTACTACGCACAAAATCAGAAGCAAAACCCCCATACCCCTAAGGTTATGGTTAGTTTAGGGCTTAGTGAAGATGATGTGCAGGTGTTCATTCAGGAGTGTTTGTTTCCGGAAATCCGATAAATATTAGACTATGAGATTTAATGAATTTATCAGGCCAATAATAGCCGAATCAACGCTTCAAAAATCATCCACTTCGAGTTGGCCCACTTACTTAACAAATCTTTTAACAGCAAAAGATATTGGAGTAGGCGCCCAAGGGGAAAGATTAGCTGGGCAACATTTAGACAATCGATCTAAACAGGTTGTAAAAGATTTATTAAAACTTCTTAAAGATAATACTGAAACAGGGGCATTGACTTCACGAGAGCTAACAGCAAGTATAGAAAATACTGCTGTTACATTGCTTCCTAAAAAGTTAGCAGTTCCTATCAAATACATTCACAAAAGTGCAGAAATTAAAGGCGGCAAGTCAGAAGCTGGGTCAGAAAAGAAACCTTGGAATGAAGGTGAAGTTGCTGAAACTATTTTAGGTGCAGCACTATATGCTAGATTTATTAGCAAAAAGGATATTAGCGGAAGCGATGTATTGAATGCTCTTAAAGAATTTGTAGCAAATCCGACTAATAGTGGATTTGAAATTGCTGACGCTATGCGTGACAAGCAAAGTCCAATTCAAATGACTGCATTAAATAAACCTGGCAATAATGAAGTTATTGTTCAATATATTACTAATAAAAGTGATTTACACAGTAAGTTTCCAAAAGGTGTAGACGGACTAGATAATAAAGTAGAAGCATGTGCTGCCTACGTAAATCAATCTAGTAAAGTTCTTAAGGCACTAGAAGAAGCAGATACATATCCTGGTAATGCTATCATTATTAAAACTGATGGTGTAAGTGAACAAAAAGGTACAAAAGCAGACTTGGAAATTAGCGTTGGCAAGTATAAACAGTTATTAAGTTTAAAAGTAAATGATGTTAAACAATTTGGACAAGATAGTGGTTCAAGCGGTACTGTTGTATCTACATTTTTTAAACGATTTATTCCAGACTTAGACATATCAAATTTGTATATGGAGCAAGGAATGCCTAAGCCGTGGAGTCCAGAAACTGGTGAAGGCTGGCCAGACATGGGAAACAGAAAATCAACTGCTGCTCTTAAACAAAATGATTTATGGGAAGCTGCTGTTGATCAGGTATATAAATTAACAGGTCAAGCGTATCAAATGGCAAATGATTTATTGCAAGAAAAAATTAACGACCCGGCTAGTGCAGAACAAGTTATAGTAGATATTTACAATGGTATTATACATCACGCTCAAGGCAGTAATGTCGATCAAACACTTGTTATATTAAATCCTGATACTAAGACAGCATGGAAAGAACTTGAGTTTGGACCATCGTTACAGCAAGCATTGACAAATTATCGTTTAGAAGTGTCTGTACAAATTGCACCACCTGGGACTGATAGCAATCACAGGCTCAGAGTATTCGGCCGACCATTAACACAAGTTGCTGGCGCCGCTGCCGCTAGCAATATCGATACTCCTGAAAAAGCTAAAAAAGTAAAAAAAGCCATAGATACTGACAAACCTGTAAGAGAAAAAATGGATCCACAAATGTTGTTCCAGCTAAGATCTTATATACAAGAATCTGGTAATATGCGCAATCCTGTAGAAATGGGACCATTACTGAAAAGTCTTACGGAAGTTCAACAAATACAAAATGTTGCCGATATTCCGGAAGTTCCTACTCAGACAACCAAGGCTAGCCCACAAACACCTACATCTACACCAGCAGTTGCACCGTCACAAACAACTACCGCAACTGCTGGTGTACCAAGCCGTACAACCAGTATTGCACCAATGGACACAACTATAGGGCAACAAGATACTGAAGCTGACGCAGATCCAACTGCTGATAAAGAGTTAGCTCGTGTTAAGAAAAATGCTGGTATAACTGTAGAATAACGTTTTTCATTAATTAAACAACAAGTATAATTCCTCCTATTAGCAGATTAAATAATTTGCAACAGATAGGAGGAATTCTTATGAGTTGGTTCAAACATAAGCCTAGACCCAAAACACCCCCAAAGCAACACGCACATCACTATAGCCCTATAACAGAAAAGATTCTGAAAGAATCTAAAGAACGAGTTCGAGCTGCTAAGCCTAAGAAAGATGAATAACAGATTATTGGAAACCATGTACCAGCAATGGCAACAAGGTAATAGCAATTATATACATGATTGGGTTAGATTTGTTGAACTGGCCGCTAAAGAGTTTAACCAACCCGAAGACGCAGTTATTAGACAACTACAAACACAATCTTGGTTTAGCTGGCCTAATGATAGGTGTTAAAAAATTTACACCTAACAAAAAAATAACAGTGTAGTTTAACTACGGCAAGTTCAAGTGTAAATACTAGACAAATAATTTCTCACCATGGAGCGAAAACATGAAAAGAAAAGTAATAATAGGCATAGTTGCCTTCTTAACACTTTCAGCGACAGCACAAACATTGATCAATCAAGGTACTTACGACTCTAAAAGCCTAGTTGATACTAACAGCACAAGTACAAGTACAAGTACAATTAACACTAATAATGTTAATAGTGGAACTACTACCGTTAACAACAATACTAATTTAACTGGTGGCACAACTAACACTAACAACAACAATAATGTTAACAGTGGTACAATAACCAACAATAATAACAATAACAATGTTATGAGTGGTAGTGTTACCTACACTAACAACAACAATAACACCAACGTTAATAGCGGTACACAGACGTTTAACAATAACAACGTTAACAGTGGCACAATGACTAATAATAACAATAATGTCAATTCTAGCACCAGTACCAGTGTTAATACAAATAATAATGTTAATACAGGCACTATGACCTACAATAACAACAATGTTAATGCCAGCACTAGCGCAAGTACTAATGTTAATACCAATAACAATATTAACAGTGGTACTCAGACTTTTAACAATAACAACGTTAGTTCTAGTACCAGCGCAAATACTAACGTTAATCAAAATAATAACGTGAATACTGGCACAATGACTTATAACAATAATAATGCTAGCACAAGTTCAAATACCAATGTTAATACAAATAACAATATCCAATCTGGTACACTAACTAATATCAATCAGAATACAAATGCAAGTACAAGCACCAATGTTAATACCAACAACAATATTAACAGTGGTACAATGACCTATAACAATAATAATGTTAATGCAAGTACTGCTGTAAACACAAATAATAACAATAACGTTAACAGTGGTACAATGACTTACAATAATAATAACGTAAGCACTAGTACAAATAACAACAATAATGTTAATACCAGCACCAGTGTTAATCAAAATAATAACGTGAATACAGGTGATATGACTAACCGTAATATCAACACCAGCACCAGCACTAGCACAAATACAAATAATAATGTTAACACAGGTGATATGACTAATCGTAATATTAACAATAGTACATCTACATCTAACAATACTAACACTAACATCAACAGTGGTACAATGACCAACAACAATGTACAAAGTGGTAGTATGACCAATAACAACAACAATGTTAATTCTAGCACTAGCAACAGTGTCAATCAAAACGCCAACGTTAATCAAAACATCAATAGTGGTGAAATGACCAACACCAATATCAATAAAACAGAAATAACACAGAGAGTTATTCAACCTCCTCCAACAGCCGTTGCGCCAACAATGATGAGTGGTGGTAATGCTGACCTATGTTCAACAGGCACTAGTGGTAGCGTACAAACGCAAATCTTTGGTGTAAGTAGTGGTGGAACAGTTCGTGATATGAATTGCGAACGTCTAAAGTTATCTAAAACATTGTACGACATGGGTATGAAGGTAGCCGCAGTTGCTACTATGTGTCAAGATCGTCGTGTATTTGACGCTATGCTTGCTGCTGGCACACCTTGCCCATACGATGGCAAGATTGGTCTACAAGCCAAAGCCGAATGGGAAGCTAACCTAGACAAAATACCAAAAGCAGATGAGGACAAAATAGATGACACTTATAAGAAAGTTGGCATTGGCGCTATCCTTGGCGCTCTTGTGTTCAAGCTATTCTAATAGTCAAACAACTGACTCTACTACCGGTAATTTAATCAATTACGGTACCAGTCCCACGGATACAACTAGTGTATGGAATAATGGCGTCTATGTTAACCAACTGTGCTTTCAGGCTGGGCAACCCGGTAACTGTGGGCCAAACCCTAGCATTAGAGAAGGCGGAAATATAAACTTTTCTTACGGTACTGTAAACTTAAATCAAATTGTTAACATTAACGCAGGACTTGCATCAGTGGGGAGTAATATTCAACTCAGCGGATTTAACTTTGGATTTACTGCTAAGAACGGCAACGGTTGGGATGATGCTAGGCAAGATTATCTAGCCGCTTATGTTAAATTGTATGGCAGCTCTGGTAATCAAGTTGCCAACTACGATTACTCAAGTCAAACTAATAGAAAATATAATTGGACACAATTTAACTTTAGCGAAACATTTGCCACACCCTATGCTACATCAAGCCTGAGCACAGCACAAGTAGGATTTGTAGGCCGTGATAATAATTTTTGGGCAGGTAATTACGGTCCTGAAATTTATAATGTCAGTTTTAGTTTAAAATATTCAGTTAAACCTGATCCATGTATAAGCGACCCACTATCAAGTCCTACTTGCCCAGGATACGCTCTAGCCACTGTTAAGAATTCAATACTAGGATCTACAGTATCAAATGCAAGTGCTACTTCATTTGTGCCTGCAACTAACTATACCTCGCCTGCTCCTGCGGCAGCACCTCCGGGTATAGCAGATGCGGCGCCTGCATTAGCACAAGCAAGTCCGCAACAACAAGCACAGCAACCTCCACCGCAACAACAAGGTCCACAACCTCAGCAATCTGGACAAGATCCAAATCAAAATCCCAGTGTGGCTCAAGATAATCCTGCACAGCCAAGTCCACAACAAGCAGGTCCATCACCAACAAGTCCGCAGCCTGCTGGCGGTCCTCCTCAGGCTACACAAACAGCACAGTCTGCACCTCCACCGAGTGCTGGCCCAAGTCAAGCAGGCCCGCAACAATCGGGTCCTTCAGGTGGAGGAGCTGGCCCTAGTAAACTAGCAATGAGTGTAGTTAAATCGGCACAGGCTAAAGAACAAGCGATGCAACAAACGGCTGTGCAAAATGCTGCCAAAGCATTTGAAAATACCCAACAAACATCACAAGCCGCTAGTAATCTTGCAATTAGCATGAATCAAGACATGAGTGCTAATAGTGCTACCGCAGCCGCTAGTTTTGCTAGCCAAACAACTCAAGCAAGTACTCAAGTTGCCACACCAGCTAGTCAAAGTACGCAACAAACTCAGCAGGCTAGTTCACAACAGCAACAGTCAAATAGATCTGTACAGTTAACACAGCAAACACAAGAAGTACAACAGACACAGCAACAACAAACTACTTCAAATCTTGTACAACTTCAACTTCCGCAACAAGCAGTCCAACAAGTAGAAACACAACCTGTTGCTACTGCAAAAGTGCAACCATCACAACCACAAGAAACGCAGCAATCTCAAACTCAAATAGTTTCTAGCAATGCTACACAACTTCAACCGCCGCAACAAGAAATACAACAATCAGAAACACAAACTGTTGCTACTATAAAAGTGCAAGCTCCACAACAACAAGAAACACAACAAAGTCAAACTCAAACGACAGCTAGTGTTGTACAAGTTCAGCCTCCCATATACACACCGCCAGCACAACAAGAAACACAGTCAACTAGTGTTGTTATGTTAAAGCCACCAACACCTGTAGTAACAGAAACTCAACCACAGACTAGCAGCGGTACAGGTCTAACTGCCAGCCGTAATGCATTTGCTTATAATCCATTAAGTGCAATTAACTTATCTAATATTAGTGCATTATCTACACAAACTGCACCTGTGTATCAACCTAGATTACAAGAGCGTATCATAGAAGTTGATGCGCCTCAGATGCAAGTAGCTAGTTTTAGTGGATTAGGACGAGCAGGTAATCCCTTATCTGAAATGATGATGCAACAGCGTTTTGAAATGATGCAAGAAAACATACAACAGCAGACCAGTACAGTTAACAGAAATGTACAACCAAATGATCTAGCAGGTGGGGTTGATTTAACAGCAATGGCTAGTGTACCTCAAGGCTTTAATGCATATTCGTTTATGATGAAAGATGCGGCATTTTACGAACCTAAAGAAGTGTATAAAAATCAAAAGACAGTAGACAATGTAAGACTATTAAGAGGACTAACAGGCGGCAGTGATCGACTACATCAAGAAATGGTTGATCAGCAATACAAGTAAAGGAAATAATATGATTATAACATTGGATCTAACATGGATATCAACATTAGTTCCGTTTCTGTTAATAGGCGGCGGCCTGGGATACTTATGGCATCTAGGAGTTGATGAAAATAAAGAAACACGACTAGATCGTATGAAACATGAACTATCAGTAAAGAAAGAATGGATTAAACTAGAATCCGATCAAAAAAGAAACAAATCAAAATGGCCAGCAGACTGGTCTTAAAAGGAGAAAAGTATGACAGAAGAAATTAAAGACGTAAATGCTAAAGTCGATGAACTTGAAGCAGCCGCAAAGAAGTATGCTAGCAAGGATACCGTTATCAGTATCGGTGGCTATGAATTTACACCAGCAAAACTAATGGTTGCATTTACTATTGTAAGCTCTATACTTGGTGGACTTTATGGAACATTCGAAGTGTATAAAGATTATGTGGGCATGAAGAAAAAGATTGCTGAATATTCCGCTCCAGACCTGAGTGGCTTTGATAAGCGACTAGCAGTCATTGAAGAAAATAGTGCAAAGACTAGCGATTATACTCGTGATATTAAAACAGACTTAAAGAACGATCTACGCCGTAACGAATCCGTTACTGAACAAGTAGAGCGTAGTGTTAAAACTGCACAGCGTGAAACTGAACAAGAAATGCGTGATATGCGTAAGGCTGTGCGTGAAGATCTAGAACGAGCTAGAACTGAAGCTGCTGCTATTCGTAAGGATATGGAAACAACTCGCAAGGAAATTAACAGTGAATTCACCTCAGCTCGCAGAGAAATTAACCGTGAAGTAGAAACTCTAAAGAAAGAAGTTGACAGTAAAATACAAAAAGCCATAGATAATCCACTGGCAAACAAGTAATACAGCCAATTGTAGCAATTTTGTAATTAAGCTGTTGATTTAATAACATAAATAGTTTACTATGAAAAAACTACTCACACTATTCATTGTACTAGTTTCCAGCCTAACCTCAGCTCATGCTGTGGCTCAAATGGCCGGTTCTACGGTACCACTGCCCACAGATATTGCCGCAATCAAGAAAGCCAATGTTCTTGTTGTAGCAATGACCAAAAAAGATGTTCCACCATTCTTCTCAGGAGAAGGTGATGATATTCGAGGTCTTGACGTTGAAATTGCTCGACGAATTGGTGTCCTACTTGGAGTGCCAGTACAGTTCAGACGTGATGCTGAAAGTTTTGCCGAAGTTGTAGAACAAGTACGTGACGGAAAAGCAGACATAGCAGTTAGTAAACTGTCAGTCACTGGTCCGCGACTACAAGTTGTTAGATTCAGCGATCCATATGTTAAACTACGTCAAAGTTTGATTGTTAATCGACTATGGTTGAGTCAACATAGTCAAGGTAAAGAAACATATCAAGTGATCCGTGATTTCAATGGCAAAATAAGTTTTGTTAAGAACTCTAGTTATGATACCTTTGCCCGTATCAACTTTCCTAATGCCACGTTTCTTCCAGAAGAAAAATGGGATGTGATCATCGACAAGGTCACCCGTGGTGATATTGCTGCCGCATATCGTGATGAATTTGAAATTAAGAAAATTGCTTTTGAAAAACCAGATGCCGCAATTAGTACTAAAACAATTGCAATTGCTGACAGTTCAGACTACATTGCTGTTGCTGTAAATCCAAAATCAATTCAATTATTAAGCATTGTTAATTATGTTATTAAGAATGAATACAACAACATTGACACTAAAAAGTTGATGGACAGATATAAAGCAGAAAAGAAGGATAAAAAATGATCGCCCACTTAAAAACATTCTTAACTAGTCCTTGGACTATTCTTGGTTCAATTATCGTAGGTATCCTTGGCGGAGTATATGCTCCAGAGTTTAGCATGGGCCTTGACAGTATTGGTAGTATCTATATTAGTTTGCTTAAGGTAGTTGTACTACCATTCTTACTAGCAACTATTCTAGTTGGTATCATTGGACTACTACAAAAAGAAGGTAGTCAAGAATTAATCCGTAAAATCATCATTGGTTTTATAGGCAGTATGTTCTTAGCCGCAATCATTGGTGTAGGTACAGTGTTAATTACAGGCACAGAAATGACTCCGCAAAAGAAAACTGAGTTTGGAGCACTGGTCAACAACAAAGATACCGGTACTGAATTAAGTATAACTCTGCATGAGCCAATGCCCACATCGGCACCAGTCAATGCAGGCAAGATGGCTGAGAAGTTTATTCCAGAAAACATTTTTGCCACACTGAACAATGGTGAAAGTTTAAAGATTGTTATCTTCTGTTTGATATTTGGTGTTGCTCTTGGACACTTGAAGACAGAAGGACAGCGTATGTTAGTCGAAGTACTGAAGAGTGTTCAACAGGCCAGCATCAGCATCTTTAAGTTCTTAAACTACTTCCTACCATTTGCACTATTAGCAATGATTGGTAGTCAAGTTGGCAAAGTTGGCGTTGGTATTTTCTTAACCATGTTTGACTTTGTATTCCAGCAGTTTGTTGGGGGAATGGCCGTAGTTGTATTAGGAACTATTGTAATTTGGAAACGTTCAGGATTAGATCTAATGACTGTGATCCGTGAAACTAAAGAAACATTGATTGTTGCTGTTAGCTCACGTAGCTCATTAGCCTGTATCCCATACGCACAAGAAGCCCTACACAAACTACACTTTGATAAAGGTGGAGTCGAACTAACAGTTCCACTAAGTTTCACTGTTAACCGTATTGGTAGTATTGTCTATTATGCTATTGCCACAGTATTCATTGCTAATATCTATGATGCACCGTTAGGTGTTACTGGTCTTGTAGTTGTATTACTAGGCAGTATTTTAGCTGGTCTAGCATCAGCAGGCACAACAGGTATTCTTACAGTTGCTACAGTAGCAGTTGTTTGTGACTTGTTAAAACTACCTAGTGAAGCGGTATTAGTATTGTTGATCGCAGTTGATCCATTAATGGATATGATTCGTACTGCAAGTCATGTACACGGAAATGTTGCAGTAACAGCATTTGTCTGTGACAAGGAACCAGCAGATGGACAAGCTGAAAGAGTTCCTACTTGAACTTTTAAAGTTTATAGGCGAAAGTCCATTTCGCCTATTTACTGTTGTTTTCCTATGCTTCCTTACCTTTGGAGGCTGGATAATCTACAGCGAAAAAGATAACTTTATGGCCAGTTATCGTGCCCAACAAGCACTGCCAA
>Ga0209191_1000836_pt1 | contig 21950 bp, 50 predicted proteins | sample S_130626_EF_Meta_FD_187320 | JGI IMG/M metagenome (GOLD analysis project Ga0209191, IMG submission 187320) | Freshwater microbial communities from Lake Simoncouche, Canada to study carbon cycling - S_130626_EF_MetaG (SPAdes) (version 2) | ecosystem: Environmental > Aquatic > Freshwater > Lake ...
TATGATAGAAGTGCTATACTGTAGTAACAATACTAGTTGTACTACGTTTTGGTATACTACAAGGTTACAGCGTGTGACAAGCGCTGGGAGTATGCTATAATATGATTTGCGACTGTGGTGGAATAGGTAGACACAACAGACTTAAAATCTGTCGCCCACAAGCGTACCGGTTCGATTCCGGTCAGTCGTACCATTTAACTAAATAATAATATGAGATTCAATATACACATCAACGACAAATTCTATAAGGTAATTGATTTAGGAAACAAAACAAAATACAACCCTAAAGAGATTACCGATATGTTACAGCGAGACAAAGACAACGGTCTACTTAAAGATTTTAATGTAGATGAACGTTTTGCTATTCATGTTCAAAAAGTAGATTAAAATTTGCCTGGATAGCTCAGGGGTAGAGCGCCTGCTTTACACGCAGGATGTCCGCGGTTCGAAACCGTGTCCAGGTACCAAACATAGGAAAAAAATGACTGATAAAAAAATTGACCCAATTGAAAATCGTTTTGATTTAATTCTAGCCGCTAGTGCCAGAGTACGTGAGTTAAAAAGAGGTCATAGACCTAAGATTGCTACAAAAAATCGTGAATGTGTAACAGCAGTAAACGAATTTGAGCAAGGTCTAATTGGTAAAGAATATTTAAAACGCATCAAATAAGGCTCGCTGGTGTAATGGCAGCATAGCGGTCTCCAAAACCGTTGGTCGGGGTTCGAGTCCCTGGTGGGTCGCCAATCACAAGTTATTGAATTCAGGTCCTGCTAAAATAAAGGGCTTGTCTTCTACAATGAATTCTTCAATAAATTCACGTTTCACAGATTGAAATGTTGGATCAAGAACAAATATACTGGTAGGTAATACTCCAGACAATTTAGGATCGTACGGATCTTTACTGAATATTTCGTAGAAAATTTCTACTGTTTGTCGGTGTTCAAATGGTATCATATTATTATTTTTATGTGATATCATGTATTTATAAATATATAGCGGGGTACGTCAGCGGTAGACTACCGGGCTCATAACCCGAAGGACGGAGGTTCGATTCCTTCCCCCGCAACCAATTAACTGAAAAATATGCCTTATATTAAAGAAGTCTTTGATGTAACTACATTTGAGCAAGCCAAGCATGTAGTACTAACAAGCGATCCAGATAATCCTAAGAAGTTTGAAAACGAAACTAACTTTTTAGTAGATGAAATTCAAAAGCAAAACATAATCACAATGGATAGTACTGTACTAGACTTTGGTTGTGGCATGGGTCGTGTTAGTAAGAAACTTATTGACACTTTTGATTGTGATATAATTGGTGTAGACATAAGCAAAACTATGTTGACCTTTGCTAACATATACATTAGTAAACCAAAGAAGTTTAAACCTACAAATTCATATAACGTTCCGGATTCAATAGATATAGCAATCAGTACGTTTGTATTGCAACATGTACAAGATCCAAAAGCAGAAATTGAATTACTATACAGCAATCTTAAAGTAGGTGGTTATCTTGTATTAGTTAATGAAGATAAACGTTATGTCCCTAGTGATGTAGACAGCAATCGCTATGTTGTTTGGAACGATGATGGCTTTGATATCTTTGATGAATTGAATAAGAAATTCTCATTAGTAAACACTGTTAGATATATGGACAGCAAAGCAGACATTATGTTTTATAAAAAATGACACCTGATACTTCATTAGCTAGTTATATCAAGGATAAAGGTGACAATGATTTATTCTATGCTGAGAAAGAGCATTATACATTGTTGTCAATGGTGTCTAAAGAATACAACAACACAATACTATATGACATTGGTTCATATAAAGGTCTAAGTGCGATAGCACTGTCAAGTAATCAAACCAATTTGATAATCAGTTATGATATTGAATATCTATTGAAGGTTGATAGACCAAAGAACGTAGAGTTTCGCATTGGAGACTTCTACAACGACAAAGAATTACTACGTAGCCCATTAATCATGTTTGATATTGATCCGCATGATGGATTACAAGAAAAGAAATTTGTAGGTTACTTAAGTAGTAACAACTACAAAGGTACTGTTATTTTTGATGACATACATTTAAACGATGGAATGAAAGACTTCTGGAGTTCTATCACACAACAAAAACAAGACTACACTAACCTCGGACATTGGTCGGGTACTGGTGTAGTACATTTCACTTAATTAATAGTTTGCCCAAAAGTCATTGACAGCAAACACAAATTCATGTACAATACACGTATTGAATGATTAATTTTTAGGATCGGTACAGCAATCATAATAATACTATGGATTGCTAAAGCAATTGAGTATAGCTGGAGCACAGAGGTACGCCCGAGGGCCTTGAAGGTTATACTTGAAGATTGTCTTTAGATAGAGGAGTTTCGATAAGTCTCCTCGATAAAAACAAAAAGTAGACAACGATCCTGCTTTCATTCATTATGGGATGTGTTCAGCATAACCAAACAACTTAACTTACTGCTATTGAAGTTGGTCGTAGGACAGTAGAAATACTCTTAGTTTACTAAGCGGCGATGGAATAGTTGACAGATTGGAAAGACATTCTATGTTTCTAGTGACAGACACAAGTACTAGATAGTCAACATGAATTGTTGATATGGACCGAGTGACATAATTGGTCAGTCCAGAAAAATAAACTAACTGTCACGAACATCCCGTTTACCTAAAACACATTTACATTATATCAAAACAGTGATATAATTCTTTTTTAGGATGCTTTCAGCAACTTTAAAATTTCAACCATAATGAAACCAAAAGCGCATCCTGTTGCATAACACACACAAGGAAGGAGTACACTATGTCAACATTTGTAGAAGCAGTAGCAAACCAAGAAGCCCGTACCACTAATGGCATGAAGGCACGTAAGTCAACCGCAAATGCTTGCGTTGATTTGTTCTATAACATCGGTGCAAGCCGAGGCAAGAACATCATACCCGCATTCACTGCGGCTTATGTTGAAAATCCTGACTTGGCATTACGTATTGTCCAATGGGCACGTGATGCACGTGGTGGATCCGGCGAACGTGAATTGTTTCGTCAAGTACTAATTCACTTGGAACTAACTAACCCAGAAGATGCTAGCCGTCTATTGGTTAAGATTCCTGAATTGGGTCGTTACGATGACTTGCTTGTGTTTAAGACTAAGACTCTTAAGGAACAAGCATACACTATGTTGGGTGATGCATTGCGGGCACGTAATGGATTGGCTGCAAAGTGGACTCCACGCAAGGGTGATGTTGCACGTGAAATCCGTGAATTCTTTGGCATGAGTCCAAAGCAATATCGTAAGAGCCTTGTTGCACTAACCAATGTTGTTGAAACACAAATGTGTGCAAACGATTGGGATAACATCAACTACAACCATGTTCCTTCAGTGGCACATGCACGTTACAAGAAGGCATTTGGTCGTCATGGTACAACCTATGCAGAATATGTAACTAAGTTGGTTAAGGGCGAAGATGGTGCCAAGATAAACGCTGGTGCAGTGTTCCCTTACGATGTACTGAAGGGTGCTATCCAAGACTACAGTCGCAAGGTTATGACCAAGACTGAATTGGACGCAATGCAAGCCCAATGGGATGCATTACCAAACTATATAGGTGACGCTAACGTGTTGCCAATGGTTGACAGTTCAGGTTCTATGACTTGTAGTGCTGGTGGTTATGGTAGCAAGAGTACTTTGTCTTGTTTGGATGTTGCAATCTCATTGGGATTGTACTTTGCAGACAAGAACACTGGTAAGTTCAAGGACACGTTCTTGACTTTCAGTCGTACTCCAAAGCTGGTTACTCTAAAGGGTAACATCAATCAAAAGATTGACCAAATGAACACTGGTGAAGTCGCTAACACCGACTTGAACAAGGCATTTGATTTGGTACTTAAGACTGCGGTAGATAACAATGTCCCTCAAGCAGAAATGCCAGGTACAATCGTTATCTTCAGTGACATGCAATTTGATGCAGGTGTTCATCACGATGACTCTGCAATCGAAATGATAGCACGTAAGTACGAAGTTGCAGGTTACGAACTACCTAAGGTAGTATTCTGGAACTTGAATGCCGCATACGGTAACGCACCAGTTAAGTTTAACAAGGCAGGTGTTGCGCTAGTCTCAGGATTTAGCCCAGCAATTGCTCAAAGCATTCTATCTGGTAACATGGATGACTTCTCACCGGAAGCAATCATGTTGAAGACCGTTATGAAGGATCGCTACGACCTAGCGTAAGCTAAATAGTAGTAACACAGATGCTTTAGGGCATCTGTTTTATATAAGTATACTGTATCAGTACCCTGCCCGATAAGACAGGCTCTACTAAGCGAAAGAGATACTAGTGTGCTTATATAAGATTTCGGAGTGTAGCGCAGCCTGGTAGCGCACCTGGTTTGGGACCAGGGGGTCCAAAGTTCGAATCTTTGTACTCCGACCAATTTTACAATATTATGATAGAATACGTTATTACATTTTTTGCACTATTCTTTACGGATGTGTTCTATACATATTATCTACGTGCAATACAGAACAACAAAGCCTTACCGGCTAGTATTTGGGCTGTTGTTGTATTCTTTATTGCCAGTATCGCAGTTATTAATTACACTACGGATCACTGGCTGCTTATTCCTGCATGTTTAGGTGCATTTTGCGGGACATTCGTTGGGATGAAAATTAGAAAGTAAAGTACTAATTGACATAAATCCCAGAGTATAGTATAATCATACAAACAAAACAATAGGGAGTTATTATGCCAAGTGTATTTTTAGTTAGTGACACACACTTCGGTCATGCTGGAGTGTGTAGATTCACAGAAAGTGACGGAGTGACAAAGATTCGCCCGTGGACTGATCCTGATGAGATGGATGAGGAAATGGTCAAGCGTTGGAACGAGACCGTCAAGCCCACTGATAAAGTTTATCACTTGGGTGATGTAGTCATCAACCGCAAAGCGTTGAGCATTATGCATCGGTTGAACGGTGACAAGGTATTGATTCGTGGTAATCATGACATTTTCCGTGACACTGAATATCGTGAACACTTCCGTGAATTGCGAGCCTATCATGTAATGAATGGTATGATTTTGAGTCATATCCCAGTACATGAAGAAAGTTTGGGTCGTTTTGGTGTCAACATCCATGGTCATTTGCACAGTAATCGTGTTAAAAAACCCCGTGGATATGATGTTAAAACTGGTACTATGTTGTACAGTAATGAAATCGATCCAAGATATCATTGCGTATGCGTAGAACAAACAGACTTTAGACCTATATTGTTTGAAGATGTTATCAAACGCATCAAAGATGAAGGCGGAGAAGTGGGTTTCAAGACAGGGAACGGTCCTACAATGTAACTAAGGGGGCAACTTTATAGCCCTCTTAGTTGCATAATATGTTAGTATATTGTATACTACTGTATTCGCAGTAAATACTATATGAAGAACATTATCCTAACAATATTCTTGCTGTTTAATACAGTAGCAATGGCTAACACCAATGTGCTATTATTGAATGTAACTGACAACTCTGTCATCCATGGTTCAATTGATAGCTCCAAAGTTAGTATTGCTAGTATCAGCAAATTAATGACTGTACACACTGTATTAAAAGCAAACCAAAATCTAAACGAAACATTGACTGTAAAATCAAAGTTACGTACTCATACAAGACTTGCCCGTGGAATGAAATTAACCAGACTTGACTTGATGAAATTATCACTAGTATACAGCGACAATCTAGCCGCCGTTACACTTAGTGAAAACTATCCAGGTGGACGTGAGGCATTCATGCGTCAAATGAATGTCAATGCTAAAGAACTCGGAATGACAAGCACATATTTCGGTGATCCAACTGGATTGGACAACGACAACAGTAGTACTATTAGTGATGTATCTATTCTTACGAGTGAGGTGTCTAAATATCAAACGGTACGTGATGCCGCAAAAACAGAAAAGCTAACAGTAACTGCAACTAAAGGAAAGAAAACTATTAAAATTAAAGTTAAACCTACCAGCAACTTTTTTGGTCATGATGGTATGCTTGCCATCAAAACTGGATTTACTAATGCGGCAGGATTCTGTGTTACAATGTTAATATACTCTAATGAAAAGGTATACAACTTAGTTGTGCTAGGCGCTCATACTAGCAAAGAACGTAAAAAAATTGTAGAAAAAACATTGAGTTCTATCAATGTGGCCGCAAAAGAGGATAAATACATTAAGCCGATGAAGCGTTCTCGCCATCGTCATTACGGTTAATTTAGAAAGTACAAATATGAGCAAAGTCAATGTGGTAGTAGAAGAAATAGAAGAAGAAGTTTACGAAGATTGGCAATATGAAAAAAGCAGTCAATTGGCTAGCGAATTCATTGAGAACACCTTAATGAAAGAGTTAGAGAAATTTGACTTTGAACATACCGATAAAGATTATGTAGAAGGTACTGCTACATTAGGTATGTTTTTAGAATTGATTCCACGAATCATTGATTTGGGCTATGACAGAGAAATGTTGTTGGCTCAAGTAGAAGAATATATCGAGGAAGCGGAGAACAGGACCTTTCATTGAAGGTCAAGTACTTTTATCAAAATAATAAAAGCATAGTGCATGAGGTAATGATTGATTCATTAGCTACTGCACTTAGCGAATTGATAGAACTCCCTGATACGATAGAAGTTTGTTTATACAAGCTTGATGAAAATGTCTACGGTGGCATAGACAAATACACACCTAACCGTTTAGGACTGAACAGTAACCTAACGTTAGAAGATATCCCTAAGATACTTGTACATGAACTGATACACGTACACCAGCGTCACACTGGTAAACTCGCCATTAAGAACAGTACCTACTACTGGCTCGGCATCCCCTATCACAATACAGAAACAGAAATATCCTACGAAGAATATCGTAACACACCTTGGGAAGTTGACGTAGAAAACCGTGTTGACAAACTGTTAACAGAAGTACTACAAAAATTAGTTTGACAATAAATCACATTGGGTATACAATTCATGTATCAATTCACTAAGGAGTTATTCATGTTTGAAAAAGAAACTGAACACAAATCTGCCGGCAAGTTTGCTTGGTTCGCTGAACGTGATGCACGTATGCGTAGTGCAGTAAATAGTTCTCTTTTTTCTGATAATCAAAAACTCAGGGCCGAACGAGTGAAATTGGCCCTTGAACTTGTTTATAATGCTGATAAATTCTATATTGAATTTCGCAAGAAATTTATTAGTGTTAAAGTACAAAACCCTAGGGTCAAAGATCGTAAGACATTGGACCTGCTTGAACAAGACTACAAGCACGAAGGTTACAAAAAAGTATTAACCGCTCAGGGTTTTACATACAGAATTGCTTAATAAAAATGAATACTATAGTATTCAGTTGTGTGTCAGGTGCTCTAGGACCAATTCTATCATTGGCCTTGAACTCTGACACACAATTAACGAAAATAAAAAGGTTGACGATAAATGGATTCGGGTATATAATACATTCATGAACTCGAAAACTACTCGCAAACGCAGAACAGACCGCAATCAAGTCATTTACTACATTCAAGATGTTGTAACACTTGAGTACTACATTGGTCTGACTGCTGTTTGCTACGCAGGTAATGTGCGTAAGACATTGACACGCCGTATGCAAAAACACATGCAACGTGCCTTGACTGAGAACAAAGATTGGGGTTTGTCATGTGCCTTGCGTGAACAAGGTGCAGAGCGATTTGTATTCGGTGTCGTGGAGATTGTGAGAGGCAAGCGTCCTGCTCATGCCCGCGAGACTGAATTGATTAACACATTGCAACCAGCATTGAACACATTCGGAGTAAGATAATGGACATAATGATTAAATCAACATCATACGGCGAAGTAGGTATTGACACGGAAGCGAGTCCTGGAAACGGTTCTTACTATGTTAAAATGTACGATGGTTCCTATGATGCTGTGGGTTTTGATACACTAGAGGAAGCATGGGCTGAGTTAGAGTTTGTGGCCTGCGGTATCGTTGATGCGGAGTATGAAGAATGAATAAACCACTTGATGACTTTGATGACATGCCGGAAATGACTGATGAAATAATGAATGAGTTTAAGGCAATAAAACCTGCTGACCTACATTTAGGTCCAGCAGAAGTAAAACCCCTTGGTAAAAATTCGTGGATAGATCAATATGGTCCTAAGCCCCCTGGACCCGGAATCATTGCACTGGATGCATTGATTGTATGTTTATTTTGTGCAACGGTTTGGTTTATTATCGATGCTTGGATATATGTTTTTAGTTGAGGAGACATTGAAGAATGAACTATGAATTTATTGGGTGGTGTAAAAAAGATAATCACGATAAAGTGTGGGGTGTAATCCTATTAGCCGAAGATGTTCTAGTAAATCCACCTTGGCCCTTTAAGACTAACAAGTATATAACTTTTTGGGGTCGTAGAGGACACAAACTACAAACTAAATTGTTTGATGGTTCACCATTTGAGGCTGGTGAAATATGTCGTAAGAAAGTGAACAAAGGTTATACAAGAGTAAACAAAGAACAATTGGATGTAGTCTATCCAGAGTTTCAGTCTGATTTGGAAAAAACAGCAATGTGGGCAATGTTAAAGTTATAGGAGAAAATATGCCTTGGATTCAAAATGTAGCACTGAGTGATATCATAAAAGGTAAACACTATGATCCAGGACCTAACAATGTGTTGATTCAGATTGTTGACTGTGGCATGGAGTTCCCTGAACCCAAATACAAATTCAATAATGTTCATCAATTTGAATTCTTAGACTTGGAAAAGAATGACGAGTGTATTGAACCTGAAATGAAAATCACCGATGAGCAAGCCAAGAGTTTGGTACTAATACTAAAGCAAGCATTGCTTAATCGTAGTAATGTAATTGTGCATTGTATCGCAGGTGTATGTCGTTCAGGTGCAGTAACAGAGGTTGGGATAATGATGGGCTTTGATGATACAGAAGATTATCGTAGTCCGAATTTGTTAGTGAAACATAAAATGATGGATGTGTTAGGATTGACGTATGATGAGAATGAACCTCATACTATCAATGGCGTAGCATTAGACAGTGGATTGATCGTACCTAAAAAATATAAAGGTGATGTATAATGGAAGTTATGTTGAGAGACCAGGTTGAAGTAGCAGATGAACTTTACACAGGTAAAGTAGTTGTTGCTGGTGCAGTTGCAGTAGTGTACAGCCCTGGCTTTGGTGCTGGATGGTATAGTTGGAATCGTCAGTATCCTGAACTAGTTTTTGATCCAGCAATAGTTCACATGGTAACAGCAGGAAAATTTGATGAACTTGAAACTTTTATGGTATTGAAATACCCTGATGTATATTTAGGCGGTCTGAAAGATTTAGAAGTTGAATGGGTTAAAGTAGGTAGAATGTTTAGAATCGCAGAATACGATGGTAATGAATCAATAGAATATAAAGATCAAGATGATGAATGGTTTCTAGCGTGAAGGAAAAGAATGTATAAGATAGAAGAAAAAGAATTTTTAACACTTGATTTGGCAATGGCACATGCTAAGGCATTGAATGTCTTTGTCACAATCAAAGGTGTTGAGTTTGAGATTTGTGGTAAGTTTGGGGTAGATAGTGTCAGTGATGGTGTGTGTCCTGACGGGGTAGCATACGATTGGAACAAGGCTAGCCGAATTGGTCGTGTTAAAAAGGAACGAGTATAATGGCAACCATATATCTAGATCCATACGCATACTTTGACGAGAAGTATGTGAGCGAGATTTTGGCATTGCACCCTGCTGAGTGTATATTTGAATTGGACGCACCTACAAAAATTGTGCAACGGTTGTCAGTTAAAACCAAACATGAGTGGATCGAGGGCTTGCGATACAAAGGAGACGATGAACAGCAACGCAAAAATCTGCAAGAATTTCGAGCCTGTTGGACGGCCAGCGAAATCTACTGCCCGCATGAGGGCATTGACAGACGAGCAGAGTTAGGAATTAAAAGTTTAGATTGGGAGACCGTATGAAATTCAGATTGTTGAAACAGCATTTTGATATGCCAGCAGGATCGGAGTGGTTTGATGTAGGTCCTGTTATGCCCCTACCTGGTTCAAGTGAATCCCGTCTTGTAACTGAAATAGAAGGAGACACCTCAGAGGGCTGTTTCAGAATTGTTCCTACGGATAAATTAGAATTAGTAAAAAGTACTACAACCCAAGGTTGACAATAAATGGCTTTGGGTATACAATAGAGGCTTCTGTAGTGAAAAGGAGCTTTTATGTCTTACGTTGTTTTCAAGCACAATAAAGAATACGGTCCTCGCAAGGGTCTTGAGGGTCCGTTTCACTATCCCAATGGTCAGGTTCTGTATTATGATCCTAAAGAAGGTGAGTACTACGATCCTCGCACCGACTTCTACGTTGACCGTGACGAGGTCGCCACTCTGCAAAATTCAATTTTTGAAGTACTCAAAAAGTAGTACTTTTTAGTTATACCCAAAGGTTGACAATAAATGTCTTTGGGTATATAATACTTGTATTGATTGATTAAAGGAGCTTACAGATGCGTACAAAAACAGTGATTGAAGGTTTCAAGAATTCACAAAAATTTCGTGTGATTTTCAAAGGTGATGGATCCGAAAACGAAATCGGTCTGTACATGACAATCAGCCAAATGACTGAAATGTTTGCTACCACTCTTGCACGTACACTGGTTTGGGAAGCATTGATTCAATTGTCTTACGAGCGCCGTTTGGCTGAGGCAACTCGCAATCCTGTCCCGACAGGTCTTGGTACTACAATTCGCAACAAGCAAATTCAATTAGATTTGGTTTAAGGAGTTAACATGAAATTAGAAACCGCTCTCAACGTGATTAACAAGGAAGCTAAGTTTTTGGGCTTGACCTCTTTTGCAATGATGCAATTTATTGCAAAGAATCCCTTGGCACAACCAAAAAAGACATTAGAAGCCTTTAAGGTTGTGAAAGAAAGTGTTATAAATACTTTTGAGTAAAAAGGTTAAATTATGGCGGCATCATCTCTATTGGAAGTATCAGAATTAAATGCAAATGCCCTATGGCTTAGAAACCGGTCAAACCCCGTAACAGCACTTAAAACCTGTTACAATAAAATCAAAAGTTGTTGTAATTTAAATATTCGCCGTAAAGAGCGTGGTATTACCTTAGAAGTAACATTTGAGCAGTGTTTGGAGCTGTATAATAAACAAAATGGTAGGTGTGCTATATCCGGAAGAGTGCTGGTTGGTAATGCCGGTCATGTAGATAAAATTTCAATTGACAGAATTGATTCAAAGTTACCATACAGTATTGATAACATTCAATTAGTTACAGTTCAAATAAATCGAGGTAAAAGTGACTTCCAACCAGAGGATTTTATTGCAATGTGTGCATCAGTTACAGAATTTCAAAAGAAATTAAAAGGTTGACAATAAATCGGTTTGGGTATATAATAGAATCTTAAACAGTAAACAACAGGAGTTTGCAAATGGGTACACGTTCACTTATCGCAGTTGTTCATGGTAATAACTACAAAACAGTTTACTGTCATTGGGATGGCTATTTGTCATACAATGGTCGTATTTTGCAAGAACACTATGATTCACCTAAAGCAAACAACCTTGTTGCATTTGGTAATATCTCTAGTCTCAAACCCAGTATCGGTGAAAAGCATCCCTTCAGTCAATTTGATACTGATATGTCAGCCAAAGAGTTTGAAGAAAAATATAGCAACATGACTACATTCTATGGTCGTGACCGTGATGAAGAAGGTCAAGAGTTTGTCACACATACTAGCAAAGAATCATTGATTGAACATTTCAATGATGGTTGGTGTGAGTTTGCATACATTATGAAAGATAACACCTGGTATGTTATGTTTCAAGGTGATGAGAATTTTTATTTGTTGTCAGAAGAATTAGCCAAAGAAAAAGACACGGTAGAGGTAAAATAATGAAAAAGGTACTAATCACTTTAGCAATGGTAGTCAGTACCTTTGCTCATTCTCAGACATATCCGGCTAATGATCCAATGTGTCGCAACAATCAATTCAACTGTACCTACGAACCTAAGTCTTGGCAGGGTACTGTTGAACTACGGGTAGACGCAAACACAACCGAAATTTGTAACAAATTAATGGGTACAAATGATCCCGGTGTTGTGTCATGCGCTACGCAATACAGCAATTCACGGTGTGTTATACACGTTAAACCTAAAACTTCAATGGCATTAATTGGACATGAGTTCCGTCATTGTAGCGAAGGCGCTTGGCATTAAGGAGTAATCATGTTATATCAATTAGTTATCATTACCAATATGGCAGTAGTGCCCTGGCAGGGTGTCCAGTTTCAGAATTTGGAACAATGCATGAAAGAAAAAAGTAGACTTTCGGCTAGTATGAATACAGAGTGTATGCCCATAATGAGCCAAGAACAGTTGCAAAAAAACCTGCAATCAAGTATAATGATGATTATGAGTGTAATGAAACAACTACCTGAATGAATGTAACACCTACTGATAATGTAGAATTCTTAATTAAGCAAGCACAATCCATAAGGAATGTTGATGCTAGAATACGCCAACACGGTATTGACTTGCATAATCTACATGAAAAAGAAAGAACTAGACGACAGCAATTGGAAAAGAATAGAGAATTGATGATGTTGGATAAACAGTATTATGAAAAAGCCTATGATAAATCCAAGATGATTAAGGGCACAAACGTAGATTTATATATTTGAACTTTCTAACTTAGAAAAGGCAGTGATTGTATGACATGTAAAACAATTTATACAGAGGTTGAAGTTGATGTTGACCTCAGTGATTTTGAAACTGAAGACCTAATTGAAGAATTAGAAAGTCGTGGTGCTGGTTCTGATTATAGTGATGGTAAAGAAATGCTTGAGGCCATATATGAAAAGCGCAGATTAGGCAAAGACTATCAAGTTGAACTAGACCACTTGATTTGGAATGGCTTGGGTAAAGTACTATGATTCGTTTAAATTTTGAGATTGACTATCCTTTCACTAGTACGTCATTCAATCATATTTTTAATTATGTTTGTGGTACGCCCTTCAAACACAAATATTTTGAATTTGAAGTATTTCAAGACTGTGAAAATCTATTGCATTTTAAATTTGATTGGCGTAGAAAAGGTGACCATGCAGGTGTTAAACTAGAGTTAGGTTTGTTTGGATATGAAATCATGTTTTCTTTATATGATAACAGACATTGGGATTATAAAAACAATTGCTGGACAAAAAGTGATTGACAATTTGTGTAGGAGATGATAGAATGATTATTTTAAACAAGGAGAAAGTTATGTTGAGAGGTTTATTTAGAGGTACATTGGACATTTTGTATGATACACATAATAGTGCTAGGATTAAAATGAATAGCCATATTCGCACATTTGACGATAATACAACTGCCCATACGTTTATTAAACAAAGTGTGATTGGTTTTTGGAGAATGCTTTTTGAAATTCTATTGAATTTGTATTTGGTGTTTACACTATCATTGGTTACTGCAATAATTTTATGTGTAGTTATTGTTGCTTGGCCTCTGACGTTTTTGTCTGTTGCTTTTACATCATTGGCAGAAAATATGACTGATGATAGGAGATTTCAGCAACAAATTGACGCGGAGAAAGCCGCACAAGAAGCAGTAAAGATTGAACCTTCTTTGGATACACCTGTGACTAAAGTTAAATCTAAGGTATAATTATGGTAACCATTGTAAAACATGAATGGCATAGTCATGACCGCCAATATGCAATTGAACTTGATGAAAGTTTGTTGAGTGAAATCTATCCTGACTTGGATGAAGATGAGATTGCACAAAAACTAGCAGACATTGAATCCGGTGAAGTTGACTATGAGGAAGTTCTTGACGATGCCTATAATAACGATGTTGAAATTGAATGGGATTTTCAATATGATGATTGTTGGACTGACCGAAAAGGCGGGTATGATGTTACCTATGAATTAGGAGATGAAGATAGTTGGGTTACACCACCGAAAGATCCTGAACCAACTCACAAATGCACCAAGTGTCGTTGGATTGGTCAAAGTTATGGAACTCGCACAGCATACTTACGTGAAGATGGAACTGTAATTGAAGATTATTTTGGTACAGAAGAAGAATCACATAGTACAAAGGATACTTGTCCAATGTGTGATAGTGATACAGAACTAACTGAAGTTGGTCTTAAAGAAAAACAAGAGCGTGATGAACGTGAGGCACGTTGGGCGGCAGAAGAATCGAAAGATGAAGAATAAAGAAGAAATTATCCATGACATGTGTTATACCTATAGACATGATTATGGGTTGCGTAAAACAGACACTGAGCCTCCTTGGACATCAGGTATGACTGAGCAGGATGCCAAAATGCTTTACAAGGTAATGGAACAGATATACAATAACAACATTGAACCTATCATTGAACAGTTAAAAGGGAAAGACAATGCATCTAAAAGAAGTAAATGAAATAACAGAACATAAAATTGTTGGTGGTAGTGACTATCAATGGCATTGTTATCCTGATGCACGTATGTTAGATTATGAAAGTGAATTTGCTTATATCGGTGTGATATACAGTACATCAGACCAAAAAATTTATGAGGTTGATGTAAGTATAAAACCTGATGCATGGGACAAAGAAGATAAAGATATGCGTCCATATCGTTGGTTGAATCCTGATTACAAAGAAGCATACTTTAGTGAATGTAAAAAGCGTGGTATCAAAAAGAACCTTGCATGGGATGATGTTAAGTGGATTGACTTAGAAGTTGCAGAAGATTTCTTAGAGAAGGCTATAGCAATCTTTAATGGTGAATCACATGACACACGTGTTCAAGTTCCTATTGAATTGGAAGATGACGTTATGTTACACTTGTGCATGGAAGCGCATAAACGTGATATTACACTGAACCAAATGGTTGAGAAAGTGTTACGTGAAGTAATAAAAACACATGAATAATTTTTTATATGATACCTTTGAATGGATAAAAAGTGATTACAAAACTAACAAATTTAGATTTTGTGTTGAAGTTGTTGCTTGGGGTATTAGCATTGGGTGTGCTATCACAATGGCTGCGACAGTTCCAAATCCACCTTTACTGGCTATGTATCCTATTTGGGTTGCAGGGTGTGCTATGTATGCTTGGGCTAGTTATACTCGCCGATCGTTTGGTATGCTTGGGAACTATCTATTACTCACCACGATAGATTCAATTGGTTTAATTCGCATGTTAACATAAGGAAAAAAATGTCAAAGAAACATACAGTATATATTGAAGAAGATCCAGAGACCGGTGACTTGATTCTTCCACTACCAGAAGGTATGTGTGATGACTTGGGTTGGGAGATTGGTGATACGCTTAAATTTAAAACACACAAAGACGGGAGTTTTACTTTGACTAAGAAAGAAAAGAAAGACACACAATGGGTACTTGTTGAATGTGTCAGTACATTCCGTGAACGTTATATGGTTGAAGTGCCCGTTGGCATCGACAAGTTTGGTAAAGATAAGGCTGAGTGGGCATTGGATACTGTTACGATGGATGAGGCAAAAGAATTTAGCCAAGAACATATTGGTGAACAAATTATCAGCCATCGTGTTGTGACCAGAGAAGAAGCATTGGCGTTGTGTGATAAAGATAATGATTACTGTAGTTCTTGGGATGAAGAATTAAAAATCAAAAACTTTTTCACAACTTGGGAAGAACAAGAAAATGATGACTGAATGCAATCCAACTAGTGACTGGAAAGACAAAGAGTGGGATAATTTTCGTGATTGGATTGGTAGTGTATTGAAAACTACTGAGGTTCAAGTTACATTCTATAAGAAGGATGGGACCGACCGTATTATGAAATGCACACTAAATCCTGAGGTACTTCCTCCTATTGTCGTAAAAGAAGGTAAGAAGGAACGAAAGATTCCCGAAAACTCTATGGCAGTCTATGACATTGAACTAAAAGAATGGCGTAGCTTTATTATCAAATCTGTAAAACATATCAGTTTCACTATGGATTCCAAAGGTTGACGATAAATAAGGTTTCTGCTATACTTATGGCTATGAAAAAAGAAATCTTAACATTCACCGTTAAACAGCCCAAGCAACGTCATCATATGATGTTGTTCCAAGCTGGCACACCTTTTAAACAAAAAGTAGTACAAGACAAAACCTTGTACAAACGTAAACCCAAACATTGTAAAACACTCGACCTGTAAGGATTCGTAATGAAAAAGACATTGGCGTTGGCTATACTGCTTAGCCTTCTTGTTGGCTGTAGCACCGTTCAAATTGAAACAGAACCTGCAGTAACCAAACAGTTTTTAACACGAACTCCTAGACCAACTGTTATCATTGCACATGGGTGTGATGGTGTAGATAATGTTAGCTATACAAATTGGGCAAAGGAAATCCATTCTTGGGGTTACAATACCGTGGTAGCAGACTCATTTAAAGTCCGACATTTAACGTCCGGTGTATGCGTGAATCCTCCTATTGTTCTTCCCGAAACTAGAGCAAGAGACTTGGTTAAATTGGCTGCTTGGATTAAAACAGAACCCTGGCATCAAGGTAAAATTGCAGTAATTGGGTTCAGTCATGGCGGCAGCACAGTACTGAATATTTCAAATACCAAGCAAGATTTTATAGATGCAACAGTTGCATACTACCCATCCTGTCATAAAAAGTTTAGTAGCATTAATACATACGATCCATATATCCCTACACAGGTACATTTGGCAGGTCGTGATGATTGGACACCGGCAAGTGAATGTGACTACTTACCGAACAAGGACAAACATTTGTATCCTGATGCGACACACGCCTTTGATATGATGATTCCGGATCGTGTATATTTAGGACATCGTATGGCTTACAATAAGAAAGCCGACGTATTAGCAAGACAAAGAACGAAAGAGTTCTTAAGTACTATATTGAAATAATCAAAAGGATAACATATGGACCGATTACTTTGTAAGGATTGTAAGTTTAGTAAGGCTTCTTTTATTGCTAAATTACTACAAAATGAGTACGCATATACCTGTACCCATCGTGATAGTTGGTACACCCCTAAGCCTGACAACGTGCTAGGCCTGGACAGGACCAGTTATTTCCAGTCCTGCAAGACTCAGCGCATGTACGGCGAATCATGCGGTACAGACGCTAATAATTGGTTGCCAAAAGATACTACTAAAGTATTCATGTATTTGCGCCACAAATAGGCAAAAAAAGGTTGACGATAAATGGATTCGGGTATATAATATATCTTGTTCAGTTGATTAAAGGAGTAAACAATGGAACAATTCTCAGCAATTCAACAAGTCAATTCTGCTATCATGTTTGGCAATTTCACTAATGACGAACTGAATAGCATCAATGATGCCGTTAAGTTTGCCCGTGCTACTATCGCCAAGCAAAACAAACGTGAAATGACTGTTGGTACAGTTGTCAAATTTAAAAGTAGCCGCACAGGCATGACAGTGACTGGTACTGTCAAAAAGGTAAACAGAAAGTTTATCCTTGTAAATGAGCAAAAGTCAGGTAGCTTGTTTGGCACGACCTGGAGAGTCCCAGCTAGCATGTTGGAAGTTGCTTAAAAACAACATACCCAAAGTTGACAATAAATGGCTTTGGGTATATAATAGAATCTTAGACAGTAAAGAAAAGGAAACGAAATGACTAAAATCACACTTGATATCACTTATGCTATGTACTCTGATGAAGGTAACATGGCTGTTCACGGTATTGTGACAACTGCTAAAAGTCAAAATCTGTCATGGAAACAGACTTTCAAGGCATTACGTGACTTGGCTGATTCTAATCCTGACATGTTTGGTGAGGCAATGGACACAATGGTTCGTGAATGTGTCTATGATGCGATCGGTGCCGACAAGCGTGGTGAGTGTTTTTATATTTGAGGAACAAACATGACTAAGAAAATCTCCATCAAAGTTTTTGCAGATCCAGGACATGCTTGGGCACGTATTGCAAAGTCCAAGTTGGTGTCACTTGGTATTGCCGACAAAATTAGTACTTACAGTTATCAAAAGGGTGAGAATGCATTCCTGGAAGAGGACTGTGATTTGACTGTATTGGTTAACGCACTCCGTGAGCGTGGCTATGAAATTAAATTCAACGAAAGCCACACTAATCGTCAAAGCAAAATCCGTAGTTATTTTACATACCGGGCTTGACAATAAATCAATTCGGGTATATAATATAATCTTAAACAGTTGATTAAAGGAAACAAAAATGAAAGCACTTAACGCATACATCTCCCAGCAAAACAGTTGGAATTCATTGTTCAGTGGTAACGTTGTGGTCTATGAAGTCAAAACGGCTGAGGGTCGCAAACGTGTTGCACAAAGTATTGACTCCGCATTGAGCCCTGAGAATCTTTCCTGTGACGGCGAACTACCCCGCAGTCAGGTGCAAGCCCGTTATCGTGCATTGACTGGTGCCGCTAAAGACCTCATCAAGTTGGATCCTAGCGTTGCTCAATACATGTACGAATTTTCGGAGTAATAATCATGGAAAAAATTGCTGTTATGATTGGGGCAATTGTCATTGCTATTGCAGGACTATTGTTACTTAGTTTCTTACTAAGTTGGCCGGTGTACATGCTTTGGAATGGTTGCTTGGTTGGAGCTGTTGCAGGAGTTAGTGAAGTGTCCTGGCTGCAGGCGTGGGGCATTACAGTGTTGTTTGGATTTTTGTTTAAAACTACAGTGAGTAATTCAAAATGACTAATGCAGAAAAAATGAAATTGGCAATCGAAAGATTAGAAGAAGCCAAAGAATTAATGAACGACACCTTGGGTGATATGAATTTTGTACAAGATCACCTTGTGTTAATTGATACCATGATTGATGAATTAGCAGAGTACAGACTTGAGGAGTTAGAAAATGAGTAAAATGGCTGATTTGAGTTTAGATATTGAAATGATGATTGAGGATGGTGTTCATCCTGCGACAATTGCCAAACTGCTTGGTATCCCTATTGTTTTAGTGTATGATACACTTGAACAGATGGAGCCGAGTGAAGAAGAACTTAGTCCCTTTGCAACGTTAAATTCTTAATGATAGTAATTAACCTTTTCTTTGCGCTATGGGCGGCAAAGTGGATTATTGATGCTGAGAAATATTCCACAATGTGGTATATAGGTGGAATATGCTTTGTACTGAATACACTGTCAGTTTTGAGACACCTAGAACAATTTTTTTGAGGAAATAAAATGAGTTATTTTTTGAAGTCTGGTAATACCTTTCGTGTTGCTAGTGATGAGGCGATGGATATTCATCGCAAACTGCCCGCCGGTAACTATGTTATCAAATTGAATGAAATGACCGGCGAATTGTATTTGGAGGGCATTGATGATTTTAACATTCCAAGCAAAATCTATGGCAATTGCCTAAAGCACACTGACAAGATTATCCGAACCTTTACAGATCGTGACAATGCAACCGGTGTAATGATGACCGGTGAAAAAGGTAGTGGTAAAACATTGCTTACCAAGAATGTTTCTATTCAGTTGGCTAAGCAGGGTATCCCTACAATCGTTATCAATGCCCCATGGAATGGTGATAAGTTTAACACCTTCATTCAAAACATTGAACAGCCTTGCGCTATTCTATTTGATGAATTTGAAAAGACTTACAATGAACGTGATGAACAGGAAGCTATTCTAACATTGTTGGATGGTGTGTTCCCAACTAAAAAATTGTTCATGTTGACTTGCAATGACAAATGGCGTGTTGATTCACACATGCGTAATCGTCCCGGTCGCATTTTTTATATGATTGACTTTAAAGGTTTGGATGCAGACTTTATTCGTCAATACTGTAATGATAACTTGGAGAACAAGGCTCACATTGAAACTATCGTGAACGTTGGTAGTTTGTTTGCTGAATTCAATTTTGACATGCTAAAGGCATTGGTTGAAGAAATGAACCGCTACAATGAATCTCCGCAAGAGGCATTGGAAATGTTGAACGCTAAGCCTGAGTTTGATAGCGGTACTGAGTACAGTGTTAAAATTGTACACAATGGTAAGGAAATTAAAGAACCTCGCCGAGATAAGTTTGCAGGCAATCCACTGCAACCAAAAGGTGTTGAAATTGAATTTGACAGTGATCCTGATGATGATGACAGCGAGTATATTTGGAAGACTTTCAAACCCGATGCATTGATTCATGTCGATGGTCGTAAGGGTGAATTCACTTTCAAAGACAACGGAACCACTGTTGTTCTGACAAGAATTGAAAAGAAAACATACCACATGTACGATGCTTTTTGAAACTAAAAGTATACACTTTTAAAAGAGTACAAAAGTACTCTTTTTTTGGTTGACAATAAATCGGTTTGGGTATATAATAGAATCTTAAACAGTCGAAACAAGGAGTAACAAATGGCTTATATGTCTCAGGAACGCAAATCAGAAATCACCCCTAAAGTCAAGGCTATTCTGAAAAAGTTTGGTATCAAGGGTTCGCTGAGTGTCCGTAACCATTCTACATTGTCACTGACCTTAAAGTCAGGTAAAATTGACTTTATTGCAAACTCTAATCGTGTGTGCGGTAATGATTTTTATCAAAAGGCAAAAGGTTTTACTCCTAATACAAACGGTTACGATTCTATCAACCCTTACTGGTTCCATGAACACTATGACGGTGATGCTAAGGCATTCTTGACCGAAGTTATGGAAGCAATGAATGAAGGTAATTGGGATAAAAGCGATATCCAATCTGATTATTTTAACGTAGGTTGGTATGTTGATGTACACATCGGCAAATGGAACAAGCCCTATATTTTGGGTTAATCAATAAGATTTTGGTAACACAAATGGTTGACATTAATAACCCTTTGTGTTATCATTATAACTGTGCTGAAAAGCATATTTCATCAACTAGCTATATTTTTTAAAGGAATACAAATGGCTAATCAAACTTTTAAAGTCGCAGGTATTACAGTTCACAACAGTAACGCTAAGGTCCGTTTCACTGATGACATGGTTCGCCGTGTTAAGCAATTCTCTAAAGGTGGTGCCACTCGCATTGACCTCGTTGAGTTGCCCTCAGAGATGACTAAGGTCGAGGCTCTACAATATTTGGCATCCCATGCAGATTTTCAATCTGCCGGTGATCAGGCAACTATCAGTGATGCATTGGCTGATCGTACTAAAGAGGCAAGCAAGGGCTCTGTTAAAGTGCGTACTACTAAAGCCGCAAAGCCTAGTCTTGCTAATATCAAGGCACGTGGTAAGAAAGAAGTGTCTGCCGAACAGTTGTTGGCAGAAGTCGGTGTCGCAACCGTTTAATAACAAAAGGCGCTTCGGCGCCTATCTCCATTTATAAGAAGGAAACAATATGAAACTAGGTGATAAACTCACAAAATGTAATGACAGCCTAACCGTTAACATGTATGATAATGGTTTTATGGTTGAAGTCGGTGGTCGTGATAGCAATGAAGATTGGAAAAACGCAAAGGTAATGTGCAATACACTAGAAGAAGTTTTTGCAGTTATCCGTGAAGCCAGTCAAATGGAACGTGATTAAAAATGGCTATATTTGACAATTGGACAATACTGAGTGACTATTCATTAGGTCGCAGGAAATTTGATCCGTCAAGTGTTGCCGATTTAAAAGAATTGGCATATTTTAAAAAGAACAAAACTTGGAAAGATACATGTCCATTCTACTTAGAATGGCCCTTTCAAGATGTTGTTACAATGTGTCAGACAAAATATACTGACTACATGCTAAAAAAATTAGTCAAATAAAAAAGCCCCGAAAGGGGCTTTTTTATGTTGCTGATGTAATCGTTTCCCATGCACTTGCTGTTCGAACTTTTAATTTATGTGCAACACTATCATAATATATCATACCCTCTGAAGGTGATGTAGGGGCTGTAGCTAGCGGTGTCA
>Ga0209191_1000838_pt1 | contig 21860 bp, 33 predicted proteins | sample S_130626_EF_Meta_FD_187320 | JGI IMG/M metagenome (GOLD analysis project Ga0209191, IMG submission 187320) | Freshwater microbial communities from Lake Simoncouche, Canada to study carbon cycling - S_130626_EF_MetaG (SPAdes) (version 2) | ecosystem: Environmental > Aquatic > Freshwater > Lake ...
AGAAGATCAAACATTAGCACGTATTGTAGAACTAGCAAGGAAATAATATGAAATCGTTACGCGAATATATTGATATAATTAAAGAAGCTGATGGTGTAACTAATCCATGGCCGGCTGGAACTCCACATGCGGCAGCATGGGATACTATGAGTCCGGAAGATAAAAAATGGCTAGGTGGTGCTGATCCAACTGACAAATATATTTTAGCTCGTGCTCCAAACGGCGGCAAACCAGTTGCTAAACCTGTTCCGGTAGCGGCACCTGCTCCAGCGGCAGTTGCAACACCAGTTGCCGAGCCCGCACCAGCGGCACCAGCACAACAACAAGCGGCAAACCCAACCCCTGCACCAAAACCTGTAGCACCATCGGATTCCAAAGTATTAACATTACAAAACAAATTAATTGGTCTTGGCGCAAAGATTAAAGCTGACGGTGTTATGGGCCCACAAACTCAAGCGGCTATGAAAGAATATGGTTTAGACATTAACGGTAATCCTGTAAAAGACGCAAAGACTGGACAACCTGTCACTAATGATAAAACTGCTAATGCAATTATTCAACGTGGAGGAGTTGCTCCTGCTGAGATTACAAAAGATATGACTGTAGCACAACAAGTTCGTAGTGATCTTGAAGCACAACGAGCAAATACTATAACCCGAGATAATAGTGTGCCAGTAAGTACACGAGCAGACGGTCAACAAGTTTATACAACGCAATCTGGAAAACAAGTTGCGCTTAATAGTCTAGAAGCCAAGCGTGCCGAACGGCAAGCAGAATATCAAGCACAGACTCAAGCGTTCAATGCTAAACAAGCTGAAGAAAAAGCCGCCAAAGCGGCCGCCGCATCAGGCCAAGGACCAAAACCAGTAACTGCGACTACCCCAGCGGCACCAGTACAACAAGCGGCACCAGTACAACAAGCGGCGACGGCTCAAGCAACCAATCCGTCAACACCTGCAACAGGTAATGTTCCGCCGCGCCCTGCCAACCCTGCGCAAAAGGCAGCATGGGCAAGACAGTACGCTCAAACACATAATCCTGACGGAACACCATTACAAGAAGGTATTGGGTATGACGAATTGGACAGACTTGTTAGTTTAGTACATTATCGTTAATTGGCGAAATATACTCACATTTAAGCAAGAAATCTCTTGCAATGATAAATAAAAGCGTATACAATAACATGTATGCGCTTTTTGTTTTAAGGTAGATCCGTAAAACAAACTAAGGCAAATGAAGTAAACAAAGGCTTATATAAAGGAGAACTATTATGGCAACTTTGGCAGAAATTAGAGCAAAACTTAAGGCATCTGAATCAAAAGGTTCAGGAGAACGAACAGGCGGAGATAATTCAATTTATCCGTTCTGGAATTTAAAAGAAGGCGAGGAATCCGTTCTGCGATTCTTACCCGATGGTAACACTGACAACACATTTTTCTGGGTTGAACGTGCAATGATCAAACTACCATTCGCCGGCATCAAGGGTGAAACAGAAAGCAAACAAACTATTGTTCAAGTACCATGCGTAGAAATGTATGGCGATACTTGCCCAATCCTATCTGAAGTACGTGCTTGGTTTAAAGATCCAGCATTGGAAGATATGGGTCGTAAATATTGGAAGAAACGTAGTTACATTTTCCAAGGATTTGTAACTGAAGACGGTTTGAAAGAAAAAGAAACTCCAGAAAATCCAATCCGTAGATTTATTATTGGTCCTCAGATCTTTACATCAATCCGTGCGGCATTGGTTGACCCTGAGTTGGAAGATTTGCCAACTGACTTTATACACCCGAGTTGGAAGATTTGCCAACTGACTTTATACATGGCTTAGACTATCGTATGAAGAAAGGTTCAAAAGGCGGATACGCTGACTACTCAACATCAAGTTGGGCACGTCGTGAGCGTCCACTAAGCGATTCTGAACAAGCGGCAATCAAACAACACGGATTGTTTAACTTGGCAGACTTTCTACCTAAGAAGCCAACCGATGTTGAGTTGAAAGTCATGAAAGAAATGTTTGAAGCATCAGTTGATGGTGAAGCATATGACATGGAACGTTGGGGACAATACTTCAAACCAGCTGGTATGAGTCAGAACACTGGTGATCCAAATAAATCAACTCCTAAAGCAACACCAGTTGCTAGCGATGACCACGACGAACCTGCTCCAACGCCAAAGGCAGCACCTGCTCCGGCGCCACAAGCAGAATCAACAGGCGGTGACAGCCGTGCCCAAGACATCTTGGCAATGATTCGCAATCGTCAAAAGTAATAGGTAAGGGGACTTCGGTCCCCTTAAATCATCAATAGGAGAATTAACTTATGGCTACAAAAGCCTTCGATTTATCAAAATTTCGTAAGACACTGACCAAAAGTATTGAAGGTCTAGGTGTAGGATTTAATGATCCTACAGATTGGGTTAGCACAGGCAACTTTACGCTTAACTATCTAATTAGTGGAGATTTCCACAAAGGTATCCCGCTTGGCAAGGTTACTGTGTTTGCAGGCGAATCTGGCGCAGGTAAGAGTTTTATCTGTTCAGGTAATCTAGTGCGTAACGCACAAGCACAGGGCATTTATGTTATCTTAATTGATACAGAAAATGCGCTAGACGAAACATGGCTACACGCACTTGGCGTAGATACTAGCGAAGACAAACTTCTTAAACTCAACATGGCAATGATTGATGATGTGGCTAAAACCATTCATGAATTCATGAAAGAGTACAAAGAAATGGCAGAGCGTCCTAAAGTCTTATTTGTCATAGACTCATTGGGTATGGTATGTTGCTTACCCCTACCGACATTAATCAGTTCCAAGCTGGTGACATGAAGGGAGACATGGGCCGTAAACCTAAAGCATTAACCTCATTAGTTCGTAACTGTGTTAATATGTTTGGTAGTTACAACGTAGGCATGGTTTGTACAAATCACACATACGCAAGTCAAGACATGTTTGATCCAGATGACAAGATTTCAGGTGGACAAGGATTTGTTTACGCAAGTAGTATTGTGGTTGCTATGAAAAAACTCAAACTTAAAGAAGATGAGGATGGCAATAAAGTAACAGATGTAATGGGTATTCGTGCAAGTTGTAAAATTATGAAAACTCGTTATAGCAAGCCTTTTGAAACTGTACAAATTAAAATCCCATATGAAACCGGCATGAATCCTTATTCGGGAATGGTTGATATGTGCGAAAAAGCCGGCTTGCTAAAGCAAGAGGGTAACAGACTCAAGTGGGTTGATCCAGAGACAGGTGAGGAATTCAAATTCTACCGAAAAGAATGGAAAGATGATAAATTAGATATGTTAATGGCAAAATTTCATATCAAACCTTTAACAACAACTACCATTCCTGAGGAGATAGACGAGAATGTTGAATGAAACACAAATTGGTGATGTATGGTTACTATTCGCTGACTTTATTGATAAAAAAAATCACGAAGCAATAGCAGAACGTTACGTAGACTTGTTAGCAGATTTTGGAGTTCCTGATAAAGTACTTTCAGCCGCTAGTGGAGTTGATAGCACATTAGATGCCGCTATTGATTACTATCTTGACGAGGAAGATCCTGGTGACGACGAAGATGACAATTATAAAGAATTGGAGTTTTAATGAGCTGGTATGTTAAGGTAAGTAAGGATATTAGCTACATTCCAGATGCTGTAGATTACTATAACGCTGAACTTGTAGATGCTAGGGACGAATGTAAAATTACAGGTAATGTAGAACGTGCGGCCGCTAGTATGCCAGGCGTTGTAGAACAGCGATTTGGCCAACTTCAAGAAATTGAAGCAATCCTTGAATATCTTAACATTGAACTCCGACGATTAAAGAGTCAGCACTTTCGCAAATACTTAGAAAACTATCAACGTGCTCTAAGTAGTAGAGATTGTGAAAAATTTGTTGAAGGTGAAGCAGATGTAATTGACTTTGAAAAAATTATCAACGAGTTTGCTTTACTTCGCAACAAATGGTTAGGCATTACCAAGGCTCTTGACCAGAAACAATGGCAACTTACTAATATTGTAAAATTACGTGTTGCTGGCATGGAAGACGCTACACTATAATCAATTTGTCCAAAAGGTGAACTGTAGGCCTTAAATAATATTGAGGCCTATTTTTTTCACTAAAATATTTGACTTTATAACATAAGGTGTGTATAATAAACAACATGACTACTGTTGATAATTTACTATTACAAATTGTAAACCATTCTTCTCCTACTATAGAAGAAATACTTACAACTAGAGATGCTAGGGTATTGCGTAGCTTATCTACGGCGGTTACTACACATACGTTCATTACTGAAAATCAATCAAAGCTGTTATTAAAAATTATTATTGAACACATTGAAAAAATTAGAATTTTAGTTGAAGATGTTGAGGATATAATAAAAACTCCCATCTGGTCTAAATCTTTTAGGGTTGTTGAAAGCTATAAAAAATTGTATATTTCTCAATCAAGTGAAAACTTGCACATCAATATAGAATTTACGTTTTCTAGTAGTTTGCGTAATACTATCAGCGCACTACAAAAACAAATTTCCGGTCTAGTCCAGGTACATCCCGGAAAATTATATCAAGCCGACCTTACTGAAAATAATATTGTAGAATTAATCTCTGCACTAGAACCCCTTGGTTTTGAAATTGAAGAAAAATTAGAAAATTATTACAAAATCATAAAATCTTGGTCAGAAAATGAAATTAAGGATCAGTATAAAATTGATACTATCATCTATCCCAACTTCCAAAAAGTGATTACCGCGGACCTTGGTATTGAAACAGCAATTGATACAAACATCATAAATGACCGAAGTATTAGGTACCAATATTTCACCGAAAAATCACCAAAAAAACCAGAAAATTTGACCGAAATATTAGCTAACAGAACTAGCACAAGATGCTGGGCGAATCGAAAAGAAATTAATTTAATAGACATATTGGAAAGTTTAGAAAAATTAAAAAGATTTCCACTAATGGTTATCTTTGATATTGCTGATCCTGAAAAATGCTTGGAAGAATTAAAAAATTTAAACCAATCATTGGAAAAATTTGGAATTTTTGAAAGTGTTGGAATTTATTTTAGATTGAGTAATATTGGTACTGGAAAAGATTTTAATCAGCTAATTGCAACGAAATCTTACAACTGCCAACTGGACAGTGACACAAAAATTATTGGTGTTGCTAATGGAAAAATTCCAAAATTTCTCCTAAAAACACCATGGCGTCCTATGAGTGTTATTTCAATAGGTAAAATTTTACAAAATAATAAAACATCAACATATACTAATAAATGTGACCTTATTATCAATTGGACTGACAACGAACCTATAATCGAAACGAGGGCGACATGGGAGTGAAATTAATCATTCGAGACGAGGTTAACATTAAATTTGAAGGGCTACCATTAGATGCTCGGAAAAAGTTAGCCAACACTTTTAAGTATGAAAATCCAGCCGCTCGATATCATCCTGCTTATAAATTAGGTCGGTGGGATGGAATGGTTAGTATGTTTGGACTAGGCGGCAATGGTTACCTAAGCCAGCTAGAAAAGTGTTTAGAAGTATTGGCCAGTGTAAAAGTGTCAATCGACGATGTTGAAGATTTACGTACTACTGGTAAAATTGAGTTTACTGAAATAACAAATAATTACTGGGCAGACATGGGTAAAGTTTGGCCTGTTGGACATAGATTTGCTGGACAACCTATTACATTACGTGATGACCAGGTTGAAGTTGTTAACCGCTTTTTTACTAACACGCAAGCACTTCAAGAAGTAGCAACTGGTGCAGGTAAAACTATTATGACTGCAACGCTAAGTCATTGTGCTGAAAAATATGGACGCACAATCGTAATTGTTCCTAATAAAGATCTTGTTACTCAAACAGAAGAAGACTATATTAATGTAGGATTAGACGTCGGTGTTTATTATGGTGACCGTAAAGACTTAGGTAAAACACATACTATCTGTACTTGGCAAAGTCTCAATATTCTTGATAAGAAATCTAAAAATTGGTCTGAAGACATTGCACTAACTTTGGCAGAATTTTTAGACGGTGTACAAACTGTAATAGTTGACGAAGTACACATGGCAAAAGCTGAAGTTTTAAAAAATCTACTAACACAGAATTTACAAAATGCTCCAATCCGTTGGGGACTAACTGGCACTATACCTAAAGACAACTACGAAGCTCAACCTATCTTTGCTAGTATTGGCCCAGTTGTTGGTGGCATTAAAGCCCACCAATTACAAGACATGGGAATTCTTAGCAATCTACATGTTAACGTAGTTCAAATGATAGATTTGCCAGAATTTAAGAGTTATGCAGAAGAATTAAAATATCTTGTTACAAACAAAGATAGATTAGAATATATTGCAAAATTAGTTAAGGGGCTTTCAGATTCCGGCAACACATTAGTCTTAGTTAATAGAATTGATTCTGGCAAACAGTTAATAGATTTAATAGATGGAGCCGTTTTTATTTCAGGCGAAGTAAAAGGCACAAAACGTAAAGAGGAATACAAAGACCATGCGACAAATGATAATAAAGTTACGGTCGCGACCTATGGTGTCGCGGCTGTTGGCATTAATATACCTCGTATCTTTAACCTGGTTCTTTTGGAGCCTGGCAAATCGTTTGTTAGAGTTATTCAATCAATAGGTCGTGGCATTCGTAAAGCAGATGATAAAGATTTTGTACAAATCTGGGACATCACTAGTACTTGTAAATTTGCAAAAAGGCATCTTACTACAAGAAAGAAATATTATAAGGAAGCCAAATATCCTTTTACAATAGACAAGGTTGATTGGCAAAAATAATTATGTTTTTTAATAAGAAAAAAAAGATAATCTTAGAAGTATACGCACCCGTAGGAAAATTAGCGGAGTTATTTCCTCCAGTAAGAACTGAGGATGCTATTCCAAAATGGTTTCAAAATTTGCCAGCAAAAACAGACGAAGGATTGACTACTAAACACTGTCCTGGTATAAGAGATTTATTTTCAAAAGGAATTATTATTCCTGCGTGGGCTGATTATAGTATTACACTTGGCCCACAGGGCATGACCGATATGTCATGCGGTATGCCGCCATTAGGTAATGCACCGTTAGGTTCTCATCCTATCGACTTTCAAGCACACGGCGCTTGGCCAAATCACATTAATTTAAAATTCAATAGTCCCTGGGTATTCTGGTGTTCAGAACCAATAGACTGGTTATGGGTACAGCCAGTTTTGTGGCAAAAGACTCCACAAGAATTGTCGTTAGTTCCCGGAATAACTGAGTTTAAACATCAATCAATGGCTAATGTTCTTACCCTGGCTGAATTACCAAAAGAATCAAAGACAATTTCAATAAAAGCGGGAACCCCACTGGCACAGCTAGTCCCACTTACTGACAGAGAGTGGGAATTAAAAGTCGCTGTAATCACACCAGAAATATACACTAAGAAGATTGCGCAGTGGGATTTTTCACTTGCTAAACATGCACAGTATCAACAAAGAAGAAACATTTTAAATGGAAAGTAATATGCAAATTTTAACATTAGAGAATCAAACATTCTCATTAAACAATTTACCCGACGAGGTAGATGAAAACACGAGATTTGCTGTATTAGATAACAGTGATCCAAAAGAACCCGATTTCTTTTTTATGCCTTTAATTTTCCTAGAAAGTTTTAATGCGCCAGCAATGGTATTACGTATTGGTGAAGACGAAGTAACTATGCCTATTGATTGGTGCATTGCAGTTGGTGATAGTTCAAGTGCTAACGATATTGAAATATTACCGTTAACTAGTTTAAACGATAGAGGATTCGAAGCATTAATTTTTAATCCGTTAAGCTCGTTCAGAGTGGAGTTTAAGAAGATTGAAATTGTAAATTTTTATAACGATGTTAAATGGTATTTTCCAAAGATGAAAAACGGACAACTATTAGCAGTTCCTACTAGGTTCGGAGACAAACCAAATTGTGCTTATTTTGTCAAAGAAATTAGCCGACAAAGTGAAATTATACAACTGGATAAAATATTATAATATGCAAAACGAAATTCTTATTATTGACGATGCCCTCTCAACATCTCTGCAAGAAGAACTAGAAAGTATTTTTTTAGGACCGTCTATTCCGTGGAGTTATGTTGCAGATCTTAAAGAATATGCTCCAGAAGATGTTGCTCCCGCGTCAGAAGCAGTTGACTATAAACAATTTGTACATCTTGTATACCATTCTCCGGATAATATAGTTAAACCCTCTTTTCCGTTATTTGTATCACTATTATCTGCAATACCTGTAGAGATTGAAGGACTACTCCGTATCAAGGTTAATATGACTACAATAGATCCAACTCGCCCAAAAAATTCGTATGGGCCGGCACATGTCGATTTTACTCCCCCAGTGAAGAATTTAATTACCTGCATTTACTATTTTAATGACAGTGACGGTGATACTGTTATCTTTACTCAAGTTGGCAACCGACTAATTGAAAGGCAACGAATTAGTCCAAAGCGAGGAAGACTAGTAGTGTTTGACGGCAATTTACATCATTCAGGCAATTGCCCAACTACCCCACACCCTAGAGTTGTTGCCAATATTAATTTTATACCAAGGAAGTGATATGGGTAATCTTAAACCGGGCATACCACTTATACATGAACGAGTAGGCAATGTGGTTTACACTCGAGAATTTGGAGCAGATCCTAGCACTAGGGAAGTAGCAGGATGGGACTACGATAAAGAAGATCCAAACTTTGATCCACGTACTAAAGACGGAAGACCGTTACATGATCACATAATGGAAGATCAGATGTGGGGCGAAATTCGGAGAGAAGCACGTACCAATGTGACTTTACAAAAAGCATTAGATCGTGCTATAATGATATACAAATTAAGTAAGGATAAAGTATGACAATTAAGGTAGCATATTTCCAACCGATCGTTGTAGCTATAGACGACATCCCACCAATAATGTTTAGTAAAATTTATAATTTGGCAGAAGCATTACACGGACATCCAGAGTTAGCAACTATAAATGATGCTGGCAATCCATTGATTAGTGTACGGGGAGGACAACAAATACAGGTATATCCTACTAATTTAGATCTTGATGTATCCTGGCTTATAGAGTATCTTGAAAAAGTATGCTTAGGATACATGGAGTTAATTACTGCGCAATCAAATACAGAAGAATTAAAGTATTGTAAACCTGTAATTACTAGTATATGGACTATTCGCCAATGGCAAGATCAATATCAAGAGATGCATAGTCATCCAGGCGGCAACATCAGTGGTAATATGTATATTGATGTTCCAGACTTTGATCCAGAAGGAAATCCAAGCGATGGACAAGTATTATTTAGGCTCCCAAATAGTAAAGATGTTACAAAATTTGTAATGACTGACACTTGGAAATATAGTGCTAAATCAGGAACTTTAATTGTTTTTCCAAGCACGTTGCCACATACAGTCTATCCGTGGAAAGGTACTGGATATCGAACTGTTATGGCATTCGATGCTATTCTTAGACCTAAAGATGAGCTATTACCATCCAATGAGTGAAAAAATTGAACTAAAAGAAAAGATTCAAGCGGTTGACGAAAACGTCCGTGAGTTATGGGATGCTATGGATGCCGATCAACAAAAAAGTCTTAAGCAAGAATTCTTTATCCTTAACAGATACATTAGTAGTGCCAAGGGTGAAAAACGAGAAGTGCAAGAGCACTATGTTCTTGCAGTTAACGAATACTTTAATAAACATTGGAATGAATTGCAAAAGCATCCTAAGTTGTTATGGTTGTTATTGTGTATGTGTAGTTACAATGGACAAAAGAAAGTATTTCACGAATGGATTGGCGCTAAAAAGAAAACTGGCAGTAATAGCAAAAAAACAAAGTTCCTTGCAGAAATTTATCCTAATAAAAAAATGGACGAGATTGAATTGCTTTCTGCAATGGTAACTGATAAAGAAATAAAAGAACTTGCACGTAAGCACGGCATGGACGAAGCTACCATTGCTAAGAAATTAAAATGATAGCATTAGTTAGCCAACCGTTTATTTGTCAGTATTGTAAGAAAGGGTTTATACAGGAAAAAACTCTTATTGTACATGTTTGCGAACAAAAACGCAGGGCGTTGGCTAAAACAGAACGCCATGTAGTATTAGGCTATGACACTTATAATAAATTTTATAAAATTAGTCAAAATGCTAAAGGTGATAAAACGTATGAAGAGTTTGCTAGAAGTCCTTATTATAATGCTTTTGTTAAGTTTGGCAGCTTTGTTAGCAATGTCAATCCTCTCTACCCAGATAAATTCATTGACTATGTAGTAAAGTCAGGTGTTAAACTAGATCATTGGTGTCGTGAAGAGTTATATGAAACTTATGTGTTGCATTTAATTAAAACTGAACCTGTAGAAGTTGCATTAGAGCGTAGCATTGTTCACATGCAAAACTGGGGTGAAGCTAATAATGCGTTGTGGAATCATTACTTCTTATATGTTAGTTTAAGTCGTGCAACATATGATATTAAGGATGGTAAAATTAGTCCGTGGCTAATATTAAATTCGGCTAACGGAAAAGATATGCTAAAAAAGATGGGCGATGATCAATTATCAGCAATAAGTAATATTATTGATTTACAATTTTGGTTGAGTAAATTTAGAAAATTACCTGCGGATGTTGAATTAGTAAAACAAGTGGTTAAAGAGAGTACTATATAATGCCAGATATTGATATTGATTTTGCAGATAGAACGTTAGCACTTGAAAAATTTAAGCACGTTGTCGCATCTATTGATGATAATGGAACTTTTAAAAAACATAATACTGGAATATATTGTACGTCTATGCCGTACAATCCAATTACTGGACTAAGTACAATAGATTACAAACAAGCAGAAGATAGAGGTTACTTTAAAATAGATTTCTTAAACGTGGGAGTCTATGAAGGTATGAAAGACAGAAAACATTTACTACAACTAATGGAGACTGAACCACTATGGGATTTACTGTTACAGGACGATTTCGTGAACTTGCTGTTCCATGTGAATGGGCATGGGTCTATTCTAAGGCAAATGGCACCAAAGTCTATAGAAGAATTGGCCGCAGTACTAGCGATGATAAGACCAGCCAAACGTTATCTGATTGGGAAAGAATGGACTACGGTGATGACAGAAGTGTGGACGAAACCCGAAAATGACGAGTACTACTTTAAAAAAGCACATGCCATTGCTTATGCACATGTAGTAGTGGTGCAGATGAACTTAATTTGCGAAGGTATCAGTTACGGTTACAGTTAACGAGTTCTACGTACTAGCTGTACTGATTTACGTTTTACACGTTTTAGGGTTAAATTCATTAGGTTAACAACCGGCCCTAAAATAACACGCACATCTTTACTGTTAAATGTTTTAACAGCGTAGTGGAATGGTTGAATTTGTTCTCTACAAAAAATATTAATTGGAAATTGACGGTTTGATTCCCACCACCAAGTTTCGCCTACTTCTAAAAATATTGTGCGTTCTTCAGGAGTGCGTATAGCATTGAGATCATAGAAACTAGTTACAAACTGGTCTTGATTGATTATAATGCCCACGTATTCGTTTTCACCGTAATTTAACACGCTGATAAAGGGTAGATTTTGTTCTATGTTGTCTCTTAGTTTTGCCATAAATATAGTATTAAAGGTCCTGCCAGATGCAAAAAATTTCAAGTTATTTATACCCAAATAGGATTGAACTATTAGCCGATCTGGCTGGCTTTACTACGGAGTATACAAACGTGTATCAGAGAAATCTAAAAATATATAATGGTATAGATAATGTCGTTGAGTTTGACATTAAGAATGCCGATCAAAAGCGTATTGATTTATCAATACTATCTAATATAGAATTAAATGTTATGGACGCCAGTGGCAATGCATTGCCTAATAGTCCATATCCTGTTACACCTATTCCTAGTATGAAAGGACTTGCTAAAGTTATTATACCGCAAGATGATCTTGCTGATCTAACAGAGCAATTCCTAGCATATAGTGTTACTGCTCTTAAAGACGGCAACGATACTATTCTGTATGCTGACAGCAGATTTGGTGCAGTTGGTAAAATTGAACTTGTTGGCAATGCCATGCCTGTTATTAAAGATGACAGAGTATATAAGACATTTACAGCAGAAATCGATTTGCACGGACTGCCTATTAGCCATTCAAGTACAATTTCTACACAATTCTACGAAGCAGTTCCTACTGCTAGTTTAACTATTGATATTAATTTTACTGGTTTCAAAGGATCGATTTGGATTGAAGCGACCACTGACAGTACTATTAGTGTTGACTCATTTAAAACTCGTGGACTAAAATTAGAAGACACAGTAACTACATACGCAAGCCCAACAACTGGAAACATATCTTTTGATTTAGATATTAGTGATTATAAGTACTTTAGAGTAAGTTACCAAAATGCTAAACTACAAGATGTAACTTCGACTAACTTAATGGGTTTAACCGGAAAGGTTGATTCTGTAATAGTATACTAGTATAATAAGCTATGAGCCTCATAGCGGATACACTTCTTTCTTACCTGCCTACAAAGCGCAAACATACCCCGAGTGGTTGGGTAAGTTTTAACGCACCTTGTTGCGACGACAAACGGCAACGTGGCGGGTTTATTCAAAATGCAGGTGATGCAGTAAGCTATCATTGTTTTAACTGCGGCTTCAAATCCAGCTGGCAACCTGGTCGCACTATCAGCCAAAAGATGAATAAACTCATGCGGGACTTAAACATGCCCGATGATGTTATTAGCCAGCTTAGGCTAGAAGCTCTTAGATTAAATGAAAATGAAAATGCAGAAGTTAGGCAAGTAATTCCTACATTTGAACATAGGACACTACCACCCGACAGTGTTCCAATTAAGGATTTATTATCTAATCCTCCTGAAAAACTTATTCCTATTTTAGAATATCTAGTCAATAGAAATTTGTACCCAGATGACTTTGATTTCTATTGGACTCCTAAGATAGGATTTAGCAATCGTGTAATAGTGCCGTTTTATAAAGACGGAGTCTGTGTGGGATACACCGCTAGAGCTATTAACGATGCTAAGCCTAAATACATATCAGAGCAACAACCGGGCTATGTGTTTAATCTAGATAAACAACAAAATAATCGTGAATTCGTAATTTGTTGTGAAGGCCCGTTTGATGCGATAAGTATTGATGCTTGTGCTCTACTTGGTGCAGAGATCAAAGACAGTCAAAATTGGTTACTAAAACAATTAGGTAAAGAGATTGTACTAGTACCAGATAGAGACCACGAAGGCCCCAGGACAGTAGAGCAGGCAATTGAGTTTGGTTGGTCAGTTAGCATGCCTGATTGGCCCAACGGTGTTAAAGACGTAAACGATGCTATGATAAAACTAGGTCGATTGGCAACACTATACCTAATTGTATCAGCAAAAGAATCAAACAGTCTTAAGATACAACTTAAGGCAAAAAAGTGGTTTAAGGATAATGATGAAAAAATTAATTGATTTTATAACATGGCCGTACCGGTGGTACAAACAACGCCGAGCATTTAAAAAGCGTATGGAAGAATTACGCAAACGCGATCCGTTTATCTACAAATGATACTCTGGGGTGTAAATGCACTAAATCATGGGCATAGCATTGCTCTATTTAAAGACGGCAACTTTATCAATAATTACGGCGGTGACAGTGATCAATTAGAAAGTGCAACAACGTTGCCAGCATTGCATCTTGGCAGTCCAGATCGTATATTTTGGTACGAAAGACCTTGGATCAAAAAAGCTAGACAATTATATGCAGGGCAGTATAAGACTGCACTGAATATGCAAGTGTTACCAAGGCACTACATGAGGAATTACCGATATGCACCAATCACTTATACTCCGCATCATGCAAGTCATGCTGCCGCCGGCTACTATACTAGCCCTTATAATCATTGTGCTATTGTCGTCCTCGATGCAATAGGCGAGTTTGAATGTGCCACTATCTGGGAAGGTAAGCACGGCGAGATGAAGAAAGTATGGAGTCGTAGTTATCCACATAGTTTAGGATTGTTTTATAGTGCATTTACTAAGTTGATTGGGCTTACTCCAATTAAAGATGAGTTCCTATTACAAAAGATGGCAGAGCAAGGTGACAAACAGCGTTACTTTAAAGAAGTTAATGAATATGTTAGCAATACTGTTAATCTAAGGTATAACCTGCATCGAGGTGTATTAAATTGGCCTTATCCTATTGAAACACTACAAGATCAATGCGACATTGCGGCCGCAGTACAAGATGCCTTTGAAGGGCAAGTTGGTATGATTATGATGGAAGCTAGGAAATTAATTAATACCGATTGCCTAGTTTACATGGGTGGGTGTGCCATGAATTCGGATGCTAACAAACGGTTTGTAGAGCCTGCATTTAAGTATCGTTGGAGTTTGCCCAATCCTGGCGACCCTAGTTCAAGTATAGGAGCAGTACTGTATCACACTAAACAAAGAGTTTGGAACCATCGTTGGGATCCAGTCAAACACATTGCAATAAATGTTTAACTAGCGTATAATAAAAGAATGAAACAAAACACAGATTACGGTTACGATATACAGAAAGTGTATTTAGAAATGATGTTAGCCGACGCGGCAACATTTAGCAGATGTCAGGGTATTTTTGATCATACATTGTTTGACCGCAAATTACAAACTGCGGCAGAGTTTATGAGTCAATATATTGAAGAACATAATGTAGTGCCCACAGAAGAAATTATTAATGCGGCCGCCGGCACTAGTTTAAAAGTTCCGCATGACTTAAGAGATGAACATTTCGATTGGCTACTAAATGACTTTGAAACATTTACACGCCACAAGGGGTTAGAAAAAGCCATTCTTGAATCAGCAGACTTACTGGAGAAAGGTGAGTATGGCTCAGTAGAAGAAAAAATTAAAGCCGCGGTACAAATTGGATTACAACGTGACCTAGGCACAGACTATTGGTTAGATCCCCGCGCTCGTTTAATGAAGATTAAAGATAAGAACGGACAAGTAAGTACTGGCTGGAAGTCAGTCGATGACAAGTTATTTGGTGGATTTAACCGCGGTGAACTTAATATTTTTGCCGGCGGATCAGGAGCAGGTAAGAGTTTGTTCTTGGCTAACTTGGGTATTAACTTTGCACTTGCAGGTATGAATGTAGTGTACCTAACACTGGAACTTAGTGAAGAACTAGTGGCCATGCGTATGGATGCAATGGTCACGGGTATGGCCACTAAGGATGTGTTTAAAAACTTAGATGACGTTGAAATGAAAGTTAAAATGGTAGGTAAGAAATCTGGTACATACCAGATCAAGTACATGCCAAGTGGTAAGACTACAAATGATATTCGTGCATATTTAAAAGAATACGAAATCAAACTAGGTCGAAAAGTTGACGTGCTACTAGTTGACTACTTGGACTTGTTAATGCCCATGGGTAAGAAGATTTCAGCAGAAAACTTGTTTGTCAAAGACAAGTATGTAAGTGAAGAACTGCGTAATCTAGCCATGGAAAAGAACTGTGTATTTGTCACAGCGGCACAGTTGAATCGGGGCGCTGTTGAAGAAGTAGAGTTTGATCATAGTCATATCTCCGGTGGACTCTCTAAGATTCAAACTGCGGATAACGTGTTTGGTATCTTTACTAGTCGTGCTATGCGAGAACGTGGACGCTATCAAATCCAGTTAATGAAAACACGTAGTAGTTCCGGTGTTGGTATGAAGATTGATCTAGAGTTTAATATCGATAGCCTACGCATTACTGATCTAGCAGAAGAAGACTCGTACGGTAGTGGCACACAGTCAGCAGGCTCAAGTTTATTAAACTCAATTAAACAAAGACAAACAGTAGACACCAATGCCGCTACAGGATGGGAACGTGCCACACCGGTAGAAGGTTTTGATCTGGCCAAACCCAAGATTAAGGCACAGGTTGAAAGTAGCAAGTTAAGAGAATTACTAAACAACCTTCCATCAGACGACGTGTAATCTCGTTGTAACACGATTTTTTACTGGAAATGATAAGTACGTATATAATACTAAGGAAATCCCAATGAAACTGCATCACATCCGCGACATTAACGATCCCCTGGCTAGGGTCATAGCGGATGACCCGGTACGCCCACACATTCCCCTGGAACAGCGTATCAATGATGCCGCAGAAATCTTGTTACTCAAAGCAGGCGAAGAAATCCTGGCGGCCACCTGTATGCAATGGCTAGATGATATTCCTACCACTGAAGAAGATTTGATCAGCATGGGCAAGGACAAGCGCACAGCAGTATTCTACACCATTTGGAGCTATAGTCCGGGAGCTGGACAAACACTGATCAAACAGGCCGCAGAATGGTTGTTAAAGGATTATCCCGCTATACAGAACATAGTGACACTGAGTCCTCAAACAGAAATGGCCCAACGATTCCATCACAAGAACGGCGCCACAACACTGCGCACTAACGAAACAAGTGTAAACTATCAATATTATCGCAAGCAGGATAGTCAATAGAACGCGAAGCGGCCGCAAAAAATTTTTATGCAGGCGCGAAGCGCACAGCGGTAAGCAATTTTCCATACTAATAAAGTAGTCATATAATCCGCACCCGCCACTCTTTAAATAAGTGTATGCCAACTTATCCTACTTGGGATTATGTACCAGTGCTACACAACTTCGAGCACGTGGCGGCCGTACCTTGGCCCGGACGTGCCGGTGAACAATTAGATTGGATCATGGGTGTCCACGATGTTGAACAGTGGCTACAAAGCTATGTAGGATCTAAGTATCAACGTTGGGCGTGGAATATGGGCACAGAAGTCTATCAAGTGTCAGTGGCGTTTAAATACGCAAAACACCGTACATTATTTTTACTTGAATGGGCTTAGTTACTACGGACACAAGCGTCTGGAAAACGCTCGTATAGTCGTTGACTAATTGGGCCATGTGGCACCATAAATTCACAGCGTGTTGAAGTTTCGTCTATAGTGTAGCTTAGATTGGCAGCTAGAATGAATTGTAGTACTTGATTGTACTCTGGGTCTAGTAGTAGTGTATAGTATTTGTCCATATGATATTTATAGTTATTTGGGCAAGCCTGTGGCTAGATCTACAGCTTCATCCACACGTGGGCAACAGTCACTAAAGCGTAGTAAGAACTCCGTAAGTACACTAGTGTCTTCTGGTATCCAAAAACGTGTACGATTAAGATGTACTTCTACAGTGAGTTTGTGATCAATGATAAATTTGAACACTTCTCCAGCTCTGGGATCTAGTGTGAGTATGTAGTATTGGCGCATGAGTTTATTTCCAGTGTGCTACGTTCTGTATATACAGTTGTTTGAGCTCTTCTAGAGCTTTGAGTATTACTGGAGTACGTGGATGCGCTGGATTTAAGTTTTGTTTTAGTAGCGGTTCAATATACTTAATAGTATTATGCATGTAGCTGAGTGTGGCTTGTATAACTTGTGGTTTTTTTAGAACATCACTCATTTCGTTATCAAACACAAACTTAGCCATTGACTGTCCGTTAATAGCGGGAGCAGTACGCAGGTAATTCATAGCATCAGCTAGTATTTTACCAGCCGCTGGATCTTTGGATACTTGTGCTATATGTACAGTATTGTTACCAACAAAAAAACGAAACTTATCAGTTAAGTCCTTAAATGGTTTAAAACTTTTAGTAACAGCAGTAGCAGTCTGGGCCGCTGGTTTAATAGCTTTAGAACCATATTGTATAGCTTTGGTTAGGATAGAAGAGTTTTCTTGAATGATCTCATGTATACGCATAGTAAGATTATTTATTCTTTATACGATCTACAATACCCACTATGAGTCTATGACGCTCGCTAACACCTACACGGCTTGCACTTATGTATGTAGTATTGGCGCATTAACGCAAGTACTCCACATAATAGGCAACAGCAGATAATATCAAAACAGTCCATATCCAAGCTGACTTGCTAATAGCTGTTTCTTCTGTGTACGCATAGTATATGTCACGATCTGGGTCGTAATGATACTCTCGCCCGTTACGTGTTATAGTTTCGTTATATAGATCGTTCATATTGTATATATGCTGAATGGGTCTACAGCTGATAAAAAAATAGAGCGCAAAAAATTGTGCGCAAAAAATTTTAACCTAAGATTCTATTTTCAGTGATTTACTTTGGTGTAACTTGACTAACCAGCTGTTTAAAGTTATTGCCTAACCATTGATAGTACTGCTCAGGTGTGTATTTGGCACCGTGCTGTTTGATCATATTATCTAATGAGTTGTTAACGTGTTTAGCAATAAGTTCACCATAGCTACCTTGTCCTTTGATATCAACACCGTGTACGTGGGTACGAGCACCTGTAGTAATGCCATTGGCCTGTAACCATTGTTGCACAGTGGCTTCTACTTGTGGTTTCAGCTTGGGATCATAGTAGTAGAACTTTAGGTTATCGTTATCCCCTGCAAGCGCACTTAAGGTAGCATTATTCTTGTAAGCAAGTGGCTGTCCTGTTTGTTGGCTTAACTGTTGCATACGACGATCAAGATCGGGTAATGATTTAACAAACTTGTCTAGATTGCCGCGATCTTTGGTTAGTGTAACATAGTAGTTCGGTGTTCGATCACCTGCTTTACTAGCGGCTCGAGCAGGACCAAAATTCATTTGACTCCAAGCACCGTCCCAGTTTTGAGTACGATTTTTCATGGCTGTTGCAAATGCAGTTTGTTCAGCGGCTGTGAAGTTAAGTGCAAGAACATTATTTACAGTATTGCCTCGGCGTAGAACGTTATATATAGGCGTTTCTAAGTTAACTGGTTCCCCGGTTTTTAACGAGCGTATTATGCTGGGCATAATATCTTGTTTGAATTCAGAAAAGAGAAACTGTTGGCCAGCTTGAGCGCCTGATTTTATTGTGGCGGGAGCGGCGGTTTTGGATAAGTTAGGAGCTAGTTTAGTAGCACCTTTTATCAGTTGGCTAGCAAAGTTTTCATCAAGTTCGTGTATACGCATAGTACGAATATTTACCCGAAATGGGTTCTTGCACCTTAAAAAATAACCGCGCAAAAAAAAGTGCCCAAGTACTTATAGATTCATGCTGGTGATTCTGCACCTATAGCCACTGAAAAAAGGCATGCGCTGTTGTATTAAAACAACTGTTAATAATATGTATAGCCGACCCCCCACCCTATGACCACCGGCCACCAGAGCCAAAAAAATCCTGACACACCGGGAGCGAATCGGATTTATGTGTCAGGACCACTGCCCCCATTGCCTTGTTGGCGTTGGGTACTACAATTGAACAGCTTGCCGGGAGCGAATCGTTGGGCTGTTCTATACGCTAGCGGCTAGCTCTTAACGGCTAGTGACTAGCTGTACTCTACTTAGCTGTTAGCTGTTACGCATACACGTAACTTCGGCTACAGCCCTCCACTTGGCAGGCATGCTAGCACGTATGTCTGCTACCTTGAGCACCATACGCAAGCTCAGCTCACGCATACGCTTTGAGTTAACGTTGATGAACTCTACTACTTCCTTCTTGGCTTCTTCTGTTAGATCGTACTCGTCCAACATGCCAGCTGTCTCTACTACCTGCTTGATACGCAGTAACTTCTCACGCTCTGTATCGATCGTAAGGTCCAAGTAATGGCAACGGCTTTCAATAGCTTCCAAGTGATCTTTCAGCTTCTTTGAGCGAACGTGCTCGAACTTGATGTTGGTAATAAAGATAGCACCACCATTGAAGTCGAACTGATTGGGCACACCTTCTTGGCGCAGGAGTCTTGAGTCAGTGTTCCAACAGATCTTACGCTTCTTACTGCTGTCTAATGCAGCCTTAAGAATGTTCAAGCTCAGGTCATCAAGCAGTACACTATCACAGTCATCGAACACTAGGATACACTTCTTGTCTGAGAACTCGTAGAGCTTCTTGTAGAGTCCAATGGCTGACATAGCGCCTTTAACCACTTCGTACTTCTTGAGCTTGCCATCGTTAGCCACATTGGCGAACACATCATGCTTGCTGAGTACTTTCTCTACACCAAAGCTCTTGCCCACACCCGGGGGGCCCGTGACGATCATAGCACGTACATCACCCTTCTTACATGCACGAGTCATGTCTTCCAGGATCTCAAAACGTTCAGCTAGTCGTGTCATGATCTCAGCATCTGTTTCTTTTGCCAAGGCAGCTTCTTTAGCCTTGACTGCTGACTTGTCTACTTCCAAGCTGTTAATCTCTGCCTTAGCATTCATTAACATAGCACTAGTAACAACTTTCGCCATTTATCGCTCCATCTAGTTAAAAATTAATTATACTGTAGTTATCTGTGTTTGTCAATTACTCTGATATCATCATGAGCCAAAGTCCACCAATGACTCCCAGTCCAAACAGCCAATTGCCAGTGGTTAGTACTGCCCCAACACTCAAACAAACTATGACAGCTCCGATGGTGTTGATGGCTAGTAGTACTAGGCAAAATACTACTAGCAGGCAGTACACGAACCACATTAGTCTAACCTGCTACCTGAGTAAGCATTGAGTCCCAACGCTCTCAGGTAAGTGGCCATAGCATCTGCACCCGCTTCTTTGATGTCTATGTTCTGTACAGGCAAGTCACCTGGGTTCCAAAAGCTCAAGCATTTTGGTTGGTAGTCTTTCTTAAAGCCTGCGGCAATCAGCTCTTTGGCCTGCTTTGAGTTAGTACGATCAACGTAGACGTTAACCCAAGCAAAGCCACATGCGTATGCGTCTTTGCGACCCATCTTGTTGTACATGTCGATTGATGCTTGTTTGGCTAGCTCTACGCCTGCTTGGATCTGTTCTGCTGTTACCATAATGTTTCGCTCCATTGTGTTTGTGTAAGTATGTATTATAACAGCTTCTGCTTAGGCAGTCAACCGATATATAACGCCCTGAGCACTGACTTTTTTGACGAATCCTTTAGCTGTCCATTCAGCTTCCAGTGCTCTCAAGTTAGTCCGATCTTTGACTACAGCGCCGTCTACTTTGATGCTAATACCCTTCTTGCCATATGCTTCGTAGATGCCCTTTGCGGCATACACCATGCTCATCACTGTGAGCATACGAGTGATTTGATTTTGGATTGTCAGAGCATAGTGGCTCTTGTTGTTAGTGTTACGGCGCTGTGCATCTTGTGCCGCAAACCATTTTGTTGGTGCTTCGTCTGTTTTGATGAAAGCTGTTTGCATTTAGTTCGCTCCTATTTGCTGTTTAAGTATGTATTATAACTGGATTACACCCAACTGTCAACCATTAAGACGGGCTTTTTCAGCACTCGTTTTACAAAGTCCTCGGGCTCGTCATCTGCACGTACAAGCACAAAGCCCATGCTCTCTACCAAGTCCACCTCGCACACTTGGAGGTCCACTGCGGCGGCCTCAAAGGCAATGTTCATCTTGGTAAGCGCATACTTAACGCCTGCTTGGAAGGCCTCGTACTCGCCTGCACCTGTGTCTTCAAAGTCAAACTCTGACTCCATAATGTGGGCGTACTCTTGTCCATCTGCCACGATGAACTTGTTGATCTTCTTCCAGTTGCTGGGCTTCTCACTGTCAAAGTGATCACAGCACTCGTTAATGTCAAACGAGGCAAAGTTATCATAGTTAATATTAGCCATTTGGGTCGCTCCCTTGTGTGTAAGTGTTTATTATACAACTACTTTGGCAAGTTGTCAACCTGGATAGTCCGGGAGGGTTTTGGGAAGTCTCACCCGGGTCGACTAGCAGGTTTTGTAAGGAGTTTATAACGCGACCAGCCTATAGCTGTCCCTACAGGATCGCACTTGACCCTATCCGCGATTTAAGGAGAGGAACCATTGT
>Ga0209191_1000840_pt1 | contig 21845 bp, 16 predicted proteins | sample S_130626_EF_Meta_FD_187320 | JGI IMG/M metagenome (GOLD analysis project Ga0209191, IMG submission 187320) | Freshwater microbial communities from Lake Simoncouche, Canada to study carbon cycling - S_130626_EF_MetaG (SPAdes) (version 2) | ecosystem: Environmental > Aquatic > Freshwater > Lake ...
CCATTGGAGGGGTGGTGAATTTTATACATGCACCAAGACCAACAAAAGATCAGCTTGCCATTAGTAATCATATCAATAACAACGGACTATTAAAATCCGACTTAGCTTGGAACAAAGCAGGTAAAGCATCTGGATGGGCGGTATACTTAAGTCAGATAGGACAAAAAAATGGACAACTTGAATACAGCGATTATACTAAAACCGCATTGAGCCTAAAAAGAGATTTTACTTTTAAAAAGCGTTGGACTGGGTATCAACAGGTGCAATACATCCATTATGATGGCCAAACAAGTGGAACGGTGGATAGCTTAAAGTTTCAGGCGAGAAACTATACCACACAACAAAGCTTTACTTATAGAAAATTGGACCTAGTTCGTGTTCGACAAAATTTATCCTATACTTGGAATGACGCGCAAAAAACAACTGTCAATCTTTTATACCGTGGCAATACAATGGACCAAAACCCAGCTTATTTAATTGCTACAACTGCTAATCCTACTAAGTTTAAGGGACAGATGAATTCAAATCATTTTGACGCATATGTATTTGATCTGCAACATCAGGTTAATTTGAAAAAACTAAAATCAAAGATTTTATTAGGCGGATATATGGATGCAACAAAGCAAGGATTAATTGCAAACTATATTGATATTTTTAAAGACACAACCCTTAATAAATTTATAAAATACACAAGGCCTGCTATTGATAGTTTGATTACCAACTATAGCACCATCATTTACAATAAAGCAGTCTATTTAAATTGGATTCAGCCTATAGCAAAAAACCTACGTGTGAATGCCACATTGAGGTATGACCAATTTGATTATCAATTTAAAAACAAGTTAAGTAGCGGAACCCCTTCTGCAAATAATTTATTTACCAACTGGACACCTAAAATTGGTATGACTTTCAATCAACCTAAATGGGGTGGCTATTTAAATTATAGCAAAGGCTTTGTGCCACCTCAAATCACCGAAATCTACAATGCCATTCGTGTGCCTTATTTATTACCACAAAGTTTTTCAAACTATGAAATTGGATCTTGGTTAAGTATCCCGAATGGTTATATCGAATGGGCTTTATACCAATTGAATGGGCGCAATGAAATTGTATCTGTCCGACAAGCAGACGGCGTAAACCTGAATCAAAATACAGGTCAAACAACACACTATGGGATAGAATACCAACTGAAATATAATGTTAGTAAATTATTGCAGATCAATTTTAATGGTAGCAATGCAAAACACCTTTATGTCAATACCATTTTAAAAGGTACAGATATTAGCAATAAAGAAATGGTGGCTGCACCTCGTTTTTTCAGTAACCTGACTGTATTGAGTCAATGGAATAGTGCTTTAAGCTCATCTATTGAATGGCAACACCAGTCTAGTTATTTTATGGACGAAATCAATGCTACGCGCTATACTGGTTTTGATGTATTGAACCTAAGAGTGAATTATAGTATGAAAAAACATGAATTTTGGTTACAATGTTTAAACCTGACCGATCAATTTTATGCCAGCATGGCGACCAAAAACTTTAGTGTAAAAGGCAACAATGGCTATGCTTATTATTTAGGAGATAACAGAACATTTGCATTAGGTTGGAGGTGGAATATCATTCCATAAAAAAAGGGGACGCGATTGCGTCCCCTTTTTTATAATAGGCAAACCCTATGAGTTTTATTAAGTTTAATTCCCTCCTCCTACGCGAATATTCATTATGCCCCTTCCGCCGCCTCCACCTCTTTGCATTTCTTGCATTAGTTTCTGCATATTTTCTTGGAATTGCGCTCTATTCATTTTCTCGCCCTTAGAAGGTGCAACCAACTCCTTTTTTGGATACTTCGCACTCACTTCAACAGCAGTTGTTACAGTTGCGCCGTTATCTTGATCTATTTCCATAATTACACCTGGTAATCCGCTGTAATTATCTGGACCAAAAGACACTGGGATATTCTCAGCATACCAAACTACTAATTCAGTTTCTTTTGGCGCCCTTGGTGTATTGGCAGTTGTATCGGTATTATTTTCACCACCTCTTCCCATACTAACACGCATACGAATTTGAGGAGCAGAGATCATCGTAGTGGCTTTCTTACACAATTGTTTTGCAATCGTTTTTGTTTCCTCTGATAATTTCCACTTGTATTGCTTCAAAGAATCAACAATTAAAAATTCTTTTTCAAAAAATGCACGTTCTTCATATTGCATTTGTTTTGTCATATCAGTGTAGGTATTAGCTGTTGGCATTCTAAAGCTCATACGCATTCCACCACCGCCACCACCACCTGCATTCGCAAACGGGTCTGGTGCTTCTTCATCCACTACTGATCTAAATAAACTTACAGACTCATTAAAGATCAATTCAAATTTGTCCGTTCTAAATTCAGGCACCATGGACTTCATTTGAGGATCAGGCAGGTTACGGTGCAAATTGATCTTACGTTCGTAACTAATTTTCCCTTCTTTCATTTGTGCACTAATCGATGTTGATACACTTGTTAAGGCAATCAACATTCCAAGTACTAATTGTATTTTTTTCATAAATGAAATTTTACTTTATTTAAAATTTTAAATTTTACATTCTAATCATCATGCCTCCAGCTCTTGCACCACCTCCTAATCCAGATTTTTGTAAACTGTAAGTGAAAGTCAACATAAAATACTGACTAATTACGTTATAAGATCTATCAACAATCTGATTCTGTGATACGTTTCTGCTAATACCGATATTTTTATTCAATAAGTCAAATGCACTCATCTTAATTTCCGCTCTCTTGTTTTTCATAAAGAATTTAGAAAAGCTTGCATTCCAAATGGGTATTGCTGTATTAAATCCTTCTGCACGACCAGTATTAATAGCGTAGTTGAAGGATTGATTTAATACAATATTAAAAGGTAAGTAATTGGTCATATCTGCTCCAAATACTTTTGTCAAAAAGTTGGTATTCAATGTTGGATTGACTGCATTATTTGTATTACTAAATGAATATCGTGCCGTCAAATTGATATCAATGACATCGTCAACAATATAGGAATAAGACATGCTAGGGCCGGTAGATTTTGTCACGATGGTATTTAATATGCCATTTGCATAAGAGATATTATTATTCAATCCAGCATTCAAGCCAAAACTAAGTCTTGATTTTAATTTTTTAATACCAAAACCATAATTCATAGAACCATTGATTCTATAGGCTCCATTAACATTGACTGGCCTTGTAAGAATAGTTCTATTAGGCAAAACGCTATCGTAATTAACGATGGAATTATTTGTTGTAGATGCATTCAGTGTAGAAAAGAAACTTTTACCTGCTAAAATTTTAGAACTGAAAAAACGAACATTCAAATTATGGACATAGCTTCTTTTTAAATCAGGATTACCTATGGACTGTCTATTGATATTGCTTTGATCCAATACCGGTTGCAATTGTGTGATAGAAGGCTGATTAGTGGATGTACGATAGTCTACATTTAAATTTTTTGTTTGAGAGAAATTATATCTAAATGTGGCATTAGGTAAGATGTCTTGAAAACTTTGACTTAGTTTTGTTTTTGCACTGATGTTCTCGCCATCTAGCACTGCTTTTTGTAAAGAAACTCCAGTGGAGAAATTGTATTTTTTTTGATTGGATCTATAACTCATTCCTCCGCCAGAATAAGTATACTCGCTATTGAACTCATTGGTTAAACGTGTATTCAATAAATCATACGTATCTGTTGCATCGTTACGATCAAAAATCCTTCTGCTAGAAGATCCAATACTTTTACTTAAATAGGTATTAAACTCTAATAATGATTTTTTACCCAATGGTTCTGTATATATTAAATTAGCAGAATAACTTGTATTTTCTCCCTTACGAATATTTTGTTGATCTAAAATTGAATCATTCGTAAGCTTATTATTTAAATAAGATAATTGTTCTGTAAACTGATTCCCAGTTGAATTAGATCGATTAAAACTTTGTGTTATTGTAGAAGAGAGTGTACGTCCTTTTTTAGCAAACTTTTTTCTTAACAATAAAGTACTTGCTGCATTGACTGCATCAGAAGCGCTAGAAGAGATGGTAGTATTGCTATTAAGCAAGTTGCCATTTGTTAAATAAGTTTGTGTGGAGTCCTCGCTATAATTCGTAGTTTGTTGCAAACCTAAGCTTGGTGTAAACCTAAATGAAAAATTGTCAGTCACTTTATGATCGATCGTACTTGCAAAATTTTGTTGTTTATTGCCTGCTATTGAATTGGATTTTGAATCTCTATTGAATGCATTACCAGGTGTAAGGTTCTGTGTTTTCGAGAAACTGTTATTATTTCTTGTAACATCACTCACAGAAAGATTGGCATTGAATTCGGTTTTTTTACTATTGAATAAATTTGAATAATTTCCTCCGATAGAATAAGTATCTGCAATACCTTGTGCATTGGCATCTGTTTCGCCAGATCCTCCACCGCTAAAATTAACAGTTACACCTGCACCAGCGCCTGGTCTACCGCCACCACCTCCCGAAAAATTTACAATGTTTCGGCCCGAAAAATTTTGTCTGTTGGTATTATTCGCGCCTCCAATGGCAGAAAATTGTTCTTCATTATTAATCACGTTCACGTTGCCTTGTGCATCAAATACACTTGGCGTTCCAGCACCGCCATTCAATTTTCCAAAAGTAGATCTGTTGCGGTCTTTTTTCAATTTTAAATTAATAGCAGTTTCTTCTGAGCCATCATCAATACCTGTGAACATCGCTTGGTCAGACTTACGATCATATACCTGAATTTTATCAACAGCGTCAGCAGGTAAATTTTTAGTAGCCATCATTGGATCGCCTGTAAAAAATTCTTTTCCATTCACAAAAACCTTTGTCACTTTTTTCCCATTGACTGTGATCCCACCAGCTTTATCCACTTCCATGCCTGGCATCTTTTTTAATAAATCTTCCACCACTGCATTTGGCGCAGTCTTAAAATTTTCTGAATTGAACTCCACTGAATCTCCATTAATCACCACTGGTGGTCTGCGTGCAGTCACCGTCACGGTAGACATACTATTCACATCGTTCATATAGATCAAACCCATTTCTACGGTTTTATCTGTTCCAGTTAGAACAGGCACCCATTTTGGGACATAGCCAACATAGGAAACAGAAATCAAGTAATTTCCGGGAGCCACATTTTTGAAATTAAAGACCCCAGCCTCATTCGTTCTTGAAAAACTAACCAATGAAGAGTCTTTTGCATAGACCAATGAAACGGTTGCTGAATTAAGGGCTCTATTGGCTATACTATCCTTTAAATTACCCTGAATGGTTAAATTTTGCGAAAATCCAACGTAACTCATTAATAATAAGCAGCTTATAAAAATAAATTGCCCCAATTTTTGTTTATTCATAATACAAATATACGATTAGTTAAGGCATCATAGCCAATTTCTACCTAAATTTTTAGTTAAAATTATTCAAATATTTGATGAACGGCTATCTGCAATGGTTTCATTTTTTTTCGAGAACTATTGGATTGATGTAACTTTCAAAAAATAATCAATATGAGAATAATTACTTTGACGCTATTCATGGCGCTTGGTTTAATCAGTTCACAAGCACAGGACAAGAAAAGTCCAAAAAAAGACAGCACTAATTTTAGTCAATTTAAGGGGTTGCCATTAAAAGCAACTAGATCATTTGACTTTACAACCAATGAAGGCACTTGGACTTCATTAGCTGTTAGCCCAGATGGTAAAACTATTTTATTTGATTTGATGGGTGATATATATAGTATCCCAATGGAAGGTGGAAAAGCAACTGCTATCACCAAGGGTATGGCTTACGACAACCATCCGAGTTTTAGTCCCGATGGAAAACGCATTTTATTTTTATCTGACCGATCTGGTGCAGAAAATATATGGTATATCGATCTAGAGAAAAAAGATACCCTTGCTTTAACAGAAGAGCAAAACAATAATTTTCCAGGTGCGGTATATACACCAGACGGAAATTATATCGTGTATACAAAAGGGCGTCGTAATACTAAATTGTATTTGATGCATAAGAATGGTGGTGCAGGTACTAGTTTGATTGATGCACCTGCTACTTTAAAAACAATTGATCCTGCCGTGAGTGCAGATGGTCGTTATATTTATTACAGTGCACGCAATGGTGCTTGGAACTACAATGCCATGTTGCCTCAATATAGTATTGGTGTGTATGATAGAGAAAAGGGCACTACAAGAACGATTGCATCTAGATATGGATCTGCCTTTACACCAGTATTGTCTAAGGATGGAAAATGGTTGGTGTATGGATCTCGTTTTGAAGATAAAACTGGATTGGTAAAAAGAAATTTAGCAACGGGCGAAGAAGCTTGGTTGGCTTATCCTGTACAAAGAGATGACCAAGAATCTATTGCGGTATTAGGTGTATTGCCAACAATGAGTTTCACGCCAGATAGCAAATACTTATTAGCTTCTTACGGCGGAAAAATTAATAAGATTGATATTGAAACTGCTGCACAAACTGCTATTCCATATACAGTGGATGCAAAAATTGAAATGGGCCCAGAAGTTTTATTTAAATATCCTATCAAGGATACGGTTGCTACAATGGCAACTCAAATAAGAGATGCAGTGCCTTCTCCTAATGGAAAGCAATTAGCATTTACAGTGTTGAATAGATTGTATGTGATGGACTATCCAAACGGCAATCCTAAGCGTTTGACAAAAAATGATTTCACAGAAGCGCAACCGGTTTGGAATAATGCTGGTGATGGTATTTATTTTTCAACTTGGAATCCTGATGGTGGTGCTATTCGTTTTATTGATTTAAACAATAATTCAGAAAAAATTATTACAAAAGAAAATGCTTTGTACCAAGGTCTTGCAATTGATCCAACAGGTAAAAAATTAGTTTTCAATAAAACCAGCGCACAGAAATTCAAGGATGCCATTGAGCCTAGCTATGATGATGCAGAAGATGAATTGGCTTGGATTGATTTGACCACAGGCAATGAAAAATTGATTGACAAAGCAAATGGAAGATACAATCCACATTTTGCATTGAACGATGATCGCATTTATTTAAACAATCGTGGTAGATTAATTTCAATTCAGTGGGATGGTGGTGACGAAAAAGAAATTGCAAAAATTTCTGGTATCACTACTTTCGGAAGTGTACCTGAGCATCGTGGTAAACCATTGGCCGACCCTTGTGTCATTCCAGAGGTATTTGACGCAGACGAAGCTGCAAAAGAAAATAATCCACCTTCTAATGCAAACAATATTTTATTATCACCAAAGGGATCTGCAGCGATTGCACAAGTGAACAACAATATTTATTTTGTTACACTTCCAAAGTCTGGTAAATCTGTTTCTATTTCTGTTGCGGATGCTAAAAATGCTGCATTCCCTAGTAAGTTGTTAACTGAAATTGGTGGAGAATTTCCTAGCTGGCAGGCAGATGGTAAAACCATTCACTGGAGTTTAGGTGCAGCACATTTCACGTATGATGTGGATGCTGCTTATGCATTTGATGATAGCTTAGCTGCTGCAAAAAAATTAGAGGCTGCTATTAAAAAAGATACGACTAAAAAAGACAGCACCAATATTGCTAAAAAAGACGATAAAAAAGAAGCACCAAAATATAAGGCTACTGAAACTTGGGTAAAAGTATATTATGAAAATGATATGCCTTCCACTACAGTTTTATTGACCAATGCTAGAATCATTACAATGAATGGAGATCAGGTGATCAACAATGGTGATATCTTAATTGTAAAAAATAGAATTCAAGCAGTTGGAAAATCAGGTTCATTGAAAGTGCCTGCTGGCGCTAAACGTGTGAACCTTGCAGGTAAAACAGTGGTGCCAGGATTTATAGATACGCACTCACATATGTGGCCTAGCTGGGGCATTCACAAAAATCAAGTGTGGATTTACGCAGCTAATTTAGCCTATGGCGTAACCACCACACGTGACCCACAAACTGCAACAACCGATGTATTAACCTATAGTGATTTAGTAGAAGCAGGTAAAATGGTAGGTCCAAGAGTTTATTCAACTGGTCCTGGTGTGGGTTATTGGTCTTATAATTTAAAAGACTCTGCACAAGCAGAATCTGTTTTAGCACAATACAGTAAGTATTACAATACCAAGTACATTAAAATGTATTTAGTAGGAAATCGTAAGCATAGACAATGGGTGATTCAAGCAGCTAAAAACCAAAAGTTAATGCCTACGACAGAAGGTGGTTTAGATTTTAAATTGAATATGACGAATTTGTTGGATGGTTATCCTGGTCATGAGCACTCTTTACCAATCTATCCTTTGTACAATGATGTGGTGAAAACAATTGCTAATTCTAAAATGGCAGTGACACCTACTTTATTGGTTTCTTATGGTGGACCATGGGCAGAAAATTATTTTTACGAAACAGAAAATGTATATGGTGATGCAAAAATGCAATACTATACCCCTTACGAAGAATTAGCAAGCAAGTCAAGACGTCGTGCTACTTGGTTCTTACCAGAAGAACATGTGTTTCAAAAACACGCTAAGAGTATGAAGCAGATTGTTGAAGCAGGTGGTCTTGCAGGTGTTGGAAGCCATGGGCAATTACAAGGCTTGGGTTACCATTGGGAACTATGGTCTATGCAATCTGGCGGCATGCGCAATTTAGATGCTTTGAAAACAGCAACTATCTTGGGTGCAGAAAGTTTAGGATTGGATAAAGACTTAGGAAGTATCAGTGCAGGTAAATTAGCAGACTTAATTATTCTAAATAAGAATCCATTAGAAGACATCAAAAATACCAATAGCATTCAGTATGTCATGAAAAATGGTCGTCTTTACAATGGCGCTAATTTAGATGAGTTAGTGACAGGTAATTCTAAAGTAGATCGTAAAGAATACTTGGATAAAAAACCAATTAAAAACACAAAGGTAGAAGACTAATTGATATGCAAAATTCAAGAAGAAAATTTATACAAAATACTGGGATTGCCTTATTAGGTATTGGTGTGGCCCCAAGTACTTTGTGGTCAAAAAACACAAGCGCCGATGCAAAGGCCCTAATTGGTATTCAATTGTATGCGGTGCGTGATAATATGTTTAAAGATCCATTAGGTACTTTGAAGGCCTTATCAAAAATGGGCTATCAATATATAGAGCACGCCAATTATGTCAACAGAAAATTATATGGCTATACCCCAATTGAGTTTAAAAAAATACTAGACGACCTTGGTATGAAAATGCCGAGTGGTCATACTTCATTGAATGCAAGCCATTGGGATGCAACCAAAAAAGAATTTACAGCTGCTTGGAAATACACCATCGACGATGCGGTAACACTTGGACAAGATTATGTGATAAGTCCTTGGATTGATGAAAAAGTAAGAACCTCTTATGATGCATTGATGCATCAGTTAGAACAATTTAATTTATCTGGGGAATTGTGTCTAGAATCAGGCATGCGATTTGGATACCATAACCACAATTTTGAATTCATAGAAAAAGTGAATGGTCAATTGATCTATGATATTATCTTAAAAGAAACCGATCCAGAACTGGTGATCCATCAATTGGATTTTGGCAATATGTTTGGCATTGGTGCAAGGGGCATGGATTGGATCAAAAAATATCCGGGCCGTTTTGTTTCAGTACATGTAAAGGATGAAATTAAAGTACCGATAGGCGAAATGAATGACCAGCATGACAGTACCATTCTTGGCAATGGCTTAGTGGATCCAAAAGCAGTATGTTTACTAGCTAAATCAATTGGTGGAACAAAACAGTTTATTTTAGAACAAGAATCTTATCAAGGGATTGCGCCACTTGAATGTGCTCGAATCAATTTGGAAAGAATTAAAACATGGGGATTGGTATAACTTAAAATTCATTGAATGAAAAAATTATTTTTACTAAGTAGCTTGGTATGGATTGCTATTATTGCGATCGCGCAAAAACCAACAAGTGCAGAACTTGCAAGATGGAATCAACATGCCAAACAAACAAACATCATACGTGACGAATGGGATATCCCACATATTTATGGAAAAACAGATGCCGATGCGGTGTTTGGATTGATGTATGCGCAATGCGAGGAGAATTTTCCGCAGATAGAAAAGAATTTTTTAGAAATGTTAGGACGACGTGCCGAAATGGAAGGGCCTAAAGTCATTTATGAAGATCTAATGATGCAACTCATTCAAGATAGCGCAGAGGCAATACAAGATTTTGAAAGAAGTCCAATTTGGTTTAAGCAATTATTAATTGCGCATGCCGATGGTATCAATTATTACTTATCAAAACACCCTGAGGTAAAACCAGTGGTACTTAAAAAGTTTAAGCCTTGGTACCATTTGATGTGGACAGACGGAAGCGTTTCCCCAACAAAATCTGCTGGCATCACCGAAAAACATATTGAAGCTTTTTATGGTCAACAATTATATTCCAAACAAAATGCAGTCAGTATCAATACAAATGCTCCTGTTCAAAAATCGATTTTTGAACAGACCAATTATGATATGGAAGATAAAACCTTAAGAGGATCCAATGGATTTGCCATTGCGCCAAAACATAGTCGTACTGGTAATGCAATGTTGTATATCAATCCACATGTGCCTTTTTATTTTAGATCAGAAATGCATATGGTGAGCGAGCAGGGATTGAATGCTTATGGTGCAGTGACTTGGGGACAGTTCTTTATTTATCAGGGCTTTAATGAAAATTGTGGTTGGATGCATACAAGTGGCTATGCAGATGTAGCAGATGTCTATGAAGAACAAACAGAAAAAATAAACAATCAATTATTTTATACCTACGAAAAAGAAAAAAAGAAAGTTGGACAACGTAATATCAACATTCAATATCTAGAAAATGGAATTCTAAAATCAAAATCCTTTGATACTTATTTCACCCACCATGGACCGATTATGGGCATGGAAAAAGGGAAATGGTTAAGCCTACAAGAAAACAATCGTTCCCTAAATGCTTTAATGGAATGCTGGACAAGAACAAAATCAAAAAGCCTAGCAGACTATACAAAAGCAATGGAACTAGTAGCCAATAATAGCAATAACACGGTATATGCAGATGCTGCAGGTAATATCGCTTATTGGCATGGTAATTTTATGCCTAAACGCAATCCAAGTTTTGACTATACATTACCTGTTGATGGAAGTATTAAAGCAACTGACTGGCAGGGCATGCATGCTTTAAATGAAATTGTTCAAAGCATCAATCCAAGCAATGGTTGGTTACAAAATTGTAACGCTACCCCATTTACAGTCGCAGGTGATCAAAGTCCAAAAGCATCTAACTATCCTGCTTATATGGCGCCAGACGGCGAAAACGGAAGAGGGCTTACTGCAGTTGCCTTATTGTCTAAAATAGATAAAATCAATTTAGACGAACTCATTGCTTTAGGGTATAATAAAAAATTAAGTGCCTTCGATATTTTATTGCCTGGTTTTATACAAAAAGCAAAAACAGCAGCGCTTGCACCAAGAACCCAAAAAGCAATTGATTATTTAGCGAATTGGGATCATGTTGCGGATACCAATTCAATTGCTACAAGTATCGCAATAGAATGGGCTAGCAAATGGGGTGCGACGATTCCTCCGGCAAACACAGAGGAAGCAGGAACGCAAATTGTTTTAAAATACAATCGTATGGACCAAGAGGTTGCTTTTGAAACTAAAATCAAATTATTAGAAGCCACTTTAGATCAATTCGAAAAATGGTATGGTGGATGGGAGATTACTTGGGGCGCCATAAATCGTTTTCAAAGAGTAGCGCCAGGTGCTAGCTTCGATGACAACCTACCTAGTTTAGCTGTGAATCAATCATCCTCTAGATGGGGATCACTTCCTTCTTTTGAAAGCAGACGCTATCCAAATACCACCAAGCGATATGGCTACACGGGCAATAGTTTTGTTGCTGCAGTAGAGTTTGGCAAAAGACTGAACGCAAAAACGATTATCACAGGTGGACAAAGCAGGTTTGCTGAAAGCAAAAATTTTACAGACCAAGCATATGGTTTTGTATATGGACAGTTTAAAACCATCCATTACTATGAAGAAGATGTTTTGGCCAACAAAAAACTAGCATACCATCCTGGATTAGAAAGATAGTGTTCATAGAGTTTAGTGATTAATGCAATTTTAACTAAACCTGCAAGGTTTTTGACACCAAGAACTTGCATGAGTCTAGTTCTATGACCTTCGATGGTTCTTTTGCTATGGTTTAATTCTGCAGCAATTTGTTTACTAGAAGCTTCTTCGCAGATGCGGATTAAAATATATTTATCATATAGACTTAGCGCATTTACGCGCTCTATTAAATTTATTTTATCCATGACCTGCGTGAGTTGTAAAACCCGTTCAGCTGTATCTTGACAAAAAAAGACCTTATGTTGACAAGCCATCTCTACAGCTTTATTCCACTCCTGACTGGACATGTTTCTAGAAACAATCACATCTACTTCGAGTTCAATTAACTGATAGAGAATAAAATCTGGCGTATCCTTGTTCAATAAAATAATACAAGGAAAGAGTTGTTGTAGTGTTTTAATTTTCTTTTTGACAGCTTGTGCATTAAAATCAAACATAGCACAATCAATGATCAACAATCCTTGGGATAAGCCAAAATCGAAGCTATTTAGTTGTTCTAAGGAGTTTAGTATGCGATAGCCATTACACATAGGATGCGCTTTTACCAATTGGCCACATCCCATGGCATAAATGGCTTGTTGGTCACAAATAAATACTTCTCTCTGTTCCTGTTGGTTAAAATAATTTTTTTGCATCTATAAAAAAACAATAGATCAAGCCAATGGAGACAGAATTAAATCGATTTTACATTAATGGATAATTTTTTTAAGGTAATTAACCCCTTCAAAAAAAATCTAATCACCTAGTTTAATACCATAGTCGATCAAATCTAATCAGATTGGTGTAAATTGCAGCATGCAGTTTGAAAAATCTATTACACTCGCCACTTTCTCTCCATTATGGTGGGAGAGTATTTTATGGATTGGAGGAAGCATCTTCTTATTGATTCAGATGCCTAAATACCTTAAAAATATTCAAATCAAACAATACGATTTTTTTATTGCTATCATTTTAATTGCGAATCTAGGTGTTGAGCAATTTTATAATTTTTATACTGGTTCATGGAATATCCAACAGAATATTCCTGCACATTTATGTAGTATTAGTACTTTTTTATGCATCATCTACTTATTCAATAAAAATCAATTATTAGGTGAATTTGTTTACTACTGGGGTTTATTAGGAGGGATTCACGCACTACTTACACCAGAATTTAACAATGGTATTAAGGGCTATAATTTTTATAGCTATTTTATTGAGCATGCTGGTTTATTATTGGTCGTGCTGTATAGCATCATACACAATGGATTTGCACCTCGTCCAAAATCCTGGTTGGTTATTTTTGGTTACTCTCAATTAGTAGTCTTATCTGTAGGCATCCTCAACTATGCTATTGGAACAAACTATATGTTTTTAAGGGAGCGGCCGTCGGCCAATAATCCATTCATCATTGGAGCATGGCCATTTTACCTCATTTCTTTTGAGGTAGCTGCCATCGCACATTTTTGGTTATTTTATTTACCCTTTGCAAGAAAAAGCAAAATCACAAAATCAGCGCTTTCTTAATTGAAATTATAAAAGCTAGTGATTTAATTTATACAATGCTTCTTATAGTTCTTCTATTCTTTTTGCTTTGTCGTCAATTACCAAATCAAAGTTTGGTTTTACAGCGCCGCCGTTCGGGCAATATCCGGTAATTAAATCATTGAACTTGCAGCCCCATTTAGTCAATTGCTCTAAAGTCAATGGCCTTAAATCTCTTTTTGAGCTTTCCCCTCTTCCTGTCCAATAAGTGATATGCCAACCTTCATCATATAATTTATTGATCTTAGCAATATTATCAAAATTAGGCTCCGCTAGTTCGTACACTCTTTTATCAGAATAGAAACAAATCGTTTCATCAATATCAATTAATGCTTTTTTAGAACCGAATCTTTTTGACTCTATCATGGGTTTTATTTTATTTTTATAATCTAGCAGTAACAATGGAACGATCTAAAAACGCCTTCGTGTCATATACAACAGCATCCGTGCTTCTTTTTAGCGAAGCATAATCCAATGCTTTGAAGAAATCATGAGCCACAGCTAATAAAATCACATCGTACTTTTCGAATGCCGTAATCAATTGCACTTGATATTTTTGAAATACTTCCATCGCGTTGGCATATGGATCAAAGGCGGAAACATCTGCCCCTTCTTTTTTTAGTTGATGGATGATATCAAACACTTTTGAGTTTCTGAAATCAGGACAATTTTCTTTAAATGTCACTCCAAGCACCAACACTTTTGCTCCTTGAATTTGCTTTCCGGTTTGTGCTAGTAGCTGAATTAATTTATGACTTACAAAAGCACTCATCTGATCATTGACATCACGACCCGACAATATTACTTGTGGATGATAGCCAACAGCTTTTGCTTTATGTGCTAAATAATAAGGATCTACGCCAATGCAATGCCCTCCAACTAAGCCTGGCTTAAATGGTAAGAAATTCCATTTAGTGCTTGCAGCTGCTAATACTTCCTGGGTGTCGATACCCAATTTATCAAAAATCAATGCCAGTTCATTGACAAAAGAAATATTAATATCTCTCTGTGCATTTTCAATAGACTTAGCCGCTTCTGCTACTTTAATGGACGGAGCAGCATAAGTGCCTGCAGTAATAATACTTGCATACAATTGATCAATGTACTTAGCAATTGCAGGTGTAGAACCCGAAGTGATTTTTTGAATTTTTGTTAAAGTATTCACCTTATCTCCTGGATTGATTCTTTCTGGAGAATAACCACAATAAAAATCTACATTAAATTTAAGTCCTGAATTTTTTTCAAGCACCGGAACGCAATCCTCTTCTGTGCAACCTGGATACACGGTACTTTCATAAATCACAATATCTCCTCGTTTTAATACAGTAGCAATTTCTGCGCTCGCATATAATAAGGAACTCAGGTCGGGACTTTTATCTGCATGCACTGGTGTAGGTACGGTGACAATAAAAACTGTTGCAGCTGCAATCAATGAAAGGTCATTGGTTAGGACTAAATTCATAGCATTATGAATGGCCTCTGCGTCAGATTCTAATGTAGTATCCTCTCCTTTTTTTAGCGCATCCACCCTTGCTTGATCCAAATCATAACCAATCACTTGGTACTGTTTAGAAAATGCCAAAGCCAAGGGCAAGCCAACATAACCTAATCCGATCACGGCGATAATTGGGGAATTGGATGGAGTTAACTGTTGCATTTGCCACCAAAGTTAATGGAGCGCTTAATGATGTCCATATTTTTTTTCACCAGCAGGAATCGCAATACTTAGTCTGTTTTGTGGAGGTGGAAGCGGACAAGTTGCAAATTCAGTAAATGCACATGGCGGATTGTAGGCCTTATTAAAGTCGATATAGGTAAATCCTTCGGCATCCGGCTTCTCTAGTTCTATAAATCTACCCGACCCGTAAGTTGTTTTTCCAGAAGTAGCGTCGGCAAAAGTCACGAATAACCTAATTCCGCCTTCGTCTATGGCATCCAATCGATAGGTTTTACCATCGATTTCAAAGACCAATTGGCCCCCATGTTTTTGGGCTGTATTTTGTCCCAACACATTCATAATCATCAAAGGATTTTGATTTTGAGGAATCACTTTAGCTTTGATACGCCATTTTGCATTTACAGGAAATCTTTCTATCCCTTTAAATTCCAATAAAGTTTTTGCTTTTAGATTTCTAAATCTAACGCCCACTTTATCTTCTCTTTGAATCACGATCCAAGCAAAATCTTTCCACTGACTGCTATATTTACCTTCTGGTGCAGTTAATAAATTAAGTGTTTCGGAATTTGCAAGCACTTGATCACCGTCCTTGATTATAATTTTTTCTGTAATACCATCCTTCCAATACACTTTTCCATCTTCATAAATAAAATCTCCTACATGTTTTGGAAAAGCAGTGTTGTCATATACTAAATCATTTGTTGAGGCCGAACCAAAACTGTTTACCCCTTTTTTAAACCAAAACAACCCTTCTAAATTCAGCCAACCATTGGGATCTTTCAATGCTGCAATTCGAGCGCCATCCCATTGTTTCAATGCTTCAAGATATAAATTTTTTTGAGCTTTGGCTGGTCCAAAAATGCCCAAAGAAAATAATATTAAAATAGATGCAATGGAAATTTTTTTCATTTTATTGATTGTTCGTTTAACTCGACTTGTATTTGATTTGTTGACTGTTATTAGCTAGCAGAAGTATATAAATTTAGACAATTTTCCTTGTCTATCAAACTAGTAAAAATTATTTTTCTTTCTATTAACAATAGTTTGATTAAATTTATGCTGAAACATTTTAATCGTATGAAAAAAATACTATTTATTCTTTCCCTTTCGGCTTTTTTCTTTGCTTGTAAAAAAGAAACCGAAGCCCCTAAAGTAACACCGCCGACAACTTCTGTTGCCAGTCCAAATATTGCGCCTAATAAATGGATCCACGAAGTAATGAGCTATTATTATTTATGGTCTGATAGTATGCCAGTCCTAGCGAAGACCGACACTATCGCCAAACCAACAGATTATTTTTATAAAATCTTATATAATTATGGTAAAACAGATCGTTTTTCATGGATCGACGAAAGTGTTACGAATTTACAAAATCAACTAAATGGGATAAGCACTGTATTGGGTGTTAAAAACAATGCATTTTATATAGATGATACTAGAACTAGTCTTGCATTTGTACTTGCTTATGTATTGAAGGGAAGCCCTGCTGAGAAAGCTGGATTAAAAAGAGGAGATATTATTTTAAAAGTAGATGATCAAACTATCACGAATGCAAATTATACCACTATTTTATCCAATCAAACTTTAAAGCTCGGTCTTGGTGATTTCACCAATGGTGCATTTGTATCCAACGGCAGGTCTGTTTCGGTCACAAAAGTTGAATTGCAAACGAATCCTATTTTAGCAGATACCATCATTGCATGGTCAGGTAAAAAAGTGGGCTACCTTGCTTATAGTCAGTTTTTGACAAGCTTTGATGATAGTTTGAGAGCCATCTTTGGTCGCTTTAAAACTGCAGGGGTGAATGAATTGGTTTTAGACTTTAGATACAATGGTGGTGGCTATGTAGTGTCTTCTGATTTGATTACCAATTTAACTGTAAAAAATGCTGCTGCTAGGGTGGGCAATCTAATGAATAAAAAAGTGTACAATAAAACCTATACAGCCTATTTAGAAAAAACCTATGGGGCTAATTCTAGTTCTTTTGAAACCAAATTTAAATCCGAAGCCAATAACCTCGGTACACTCAATCGTGTCTTTGTATTAACCGCAGGTAACACCGCTTCTGCAAGTGAATTGGTGATCAATAATTTACTACCATTTATGGATGTGATTTTAATTGGAGAGAATACCTACGGAAAAAATGTAGGCTCATTCACTATTACGGATCCTAATAAACGATGGGACTATGGACTGCAACCAATCACTTTTCTTACAGAGAATGCAATTGGGAAATCCGACTATGGTACAGTAACTGGGTTTACACCAAATTTTTTATTAGCAGACAATGTATTACCCTATAAGGCTTTGGGGCATCCAGGTGAAACTTATTTTAGTAAAGCATTAAGTATTATTGGTGCTGTAGCCTATCAGCCAAGTTCTACCGAGCGCAGTCCAAAATATACACGAAATTTAGCGAGCAAGGAATCTTTTTCTGATAACAAATGGTTAGACAGAAAGGAAATGTGGATGGACCCAAAATAAAATGTTTATGAATTTAAGTATACAGGTTTTTGTAACGGGCGGCACTTTTGATAAAGCCTACAATGAGTTAAACGGTAATCTTTTTTTCAAAGAAACCCACCTACATGAAATGCTTCATTTAGGCAGAAGCAATTTGGATTTATCGATTGCAACTTTAATGATGAAAGATAGTCTAGACTTTGTAGAAGCAGATCGCGCCATCATCGCATCGGCATGTAATGCTACTGATGCAGAAAGAATTGTGATTACACATGGTACAGATACAATGACCACCACCGCACTTTATTTACAAAAACATTGCCCGAACAAAACAATTGTACTCACAGGTGCAATGATTCCGTACAAGTTTGGTAGTTCGGATGGTTTATTCAATTTAGGTAGTGCGCTCGCATTCACACAAGTGCTTCCAACAGGGGTTTATATTGCTATGAATGGTAAATATTTTGAAGCAGACAAAGTCAGGAAAAACACGGATAAAGGTGAATTTGAAGCAATATAAAATTGATTTATCCAGTGACTGCATTCCATAGTTTAGCACGTATTTGTAAAGCTTCAATTGAAGCTTCTTCTGCTTCCTTCCACTTTACATCATCTTCTCCACAAAGCTCAGACACCATTTCCAAAGCTAGATGACTATGATGGCCGCCATCCACTTCGATATGACGCTCGATATAGTATTTAAATATAGATACTTTTTCCGGTGCTTCTGCTACTAGTTTTTCTAGTAAGCGTGTAAACATATCTGGTATTAAATCCTCTCTTCCAAAAGTAAACACAGCTGCTTGCACATGTGCAGGCGCGTGATTCACAATCTTAAAAGTAAAACTCAAAAAGTCTTTTATAGCATCTGCGCAATTCAATTGCTGAATAGCATTTTCAACGCTTAATCCTGATTGAAGTGACTGCATCAAGCCTTCTATTGCACTTGTAGAAGCACCCATTTGACGCATTGCTTGCTGATACAATTCAAAATGGCTTATACGATGATCAAAAGCATCCACATCGGATTCTTCGCCCAACACAATTTCATTGATTAAGTACCTTGTATTCGCCGAACCAACTGGTACCCATGGCGTTTGTACACAGGTTAATTTTTGCTGTAAGGATTTTAATAAACTCATAAAATCCCATACTGCAAAGACATGCACTTCTGCAAACTTTTGCAATTGATCCAAAGTCTGTATCTGATGGTAGACAGGATGTTGTAATAACTGTGCTCTACTTGGTTCAATAGCCGTTTTTAATGTTTGGATGCGTGTATGCATAAGGTATTTTAAGGAGGGCAAAGTTAAGTAATTATGAAAGCTGTACAAATGCTGTTTAACTAATATTATTTTAGTACCTTAATACTTAAACTAAGGTTCGATATTGAGTTGAATTTTAAATATAAGAAGCTTTATTTTTATACCTTACAACAAAGATTACAAACTGATTTTATGATGAAAATAATATCGATTTTTTTATTCATGTTCATTATGCAGACATCCAATGCCCAACAAACTAAAATTATTGCACATAGAGGTGCATGGAAGGAGTTTAACTTACCCGAAAACTCAATTGCATCTTTAGAAAAAGCAATTGAGCTTAAATGTGATGGTGCAGAATTTGATGTTAGAAGAACAGCAGATGGCGTGCTAGTTGTGAACCATGATCCAGTCTATTTTGGAGATACGATTCAAACCAATACCTACGCTTTTTTAAATAGAAACAAATTGTCTAATGGTGAATCATTACCCACCCTAGAACAATATTTTTTAAAGGGTACACAAGACAAACACAAAACCTTGCTCATTTGTGAAATCAAAGCAGCTATTAAAGATAAAGAACAAGACTATTTAGCAACGATTGAAACATTGGCCTTAGCAAAAAAATTAAAAATTGAAAAACGTATTGTCTATATCAGTTTTAGTAAAGACATCCTTTCATGGATAAAAGAGCAGCATTCAAAAGCAATCGTATTATACTTAGAATCTGACTTAACAATTGATGCAGTCGTGAAAAATCAATTTGATGGTATTAATTTGCATTATACCTCATTTAAAATGAATAGTCAATTAAGTGCAACTGCTAAACAAGCAGGATTAAAAATAGGGAGCTGGACAGTGAATGAATTATCCGACTTGGCCATCTTACAACAACAAGGTGTAGAATGGATCACGACCAATCAGCCACAGCAATTTCAAAAACAATTAAAGGAGCTCAAGCAATAGCAATCTTTCAAAAATAGTTGATTATTTATACCTCGTATCAATGAGGTATTGAATCTTCCATCCTTCTTTTAATTTAACCAACTGAAAACTGTTTACACCCTTGTGTGAATATTGCCCCTTAAAATAAAATGAATAGGGCGTCCATACTGTGGCCATTAAAGGGTCAATTTGGATTGCACCAAATTCAATTCTTTCATCTAATACATTGGGTGTTTGTTTACCAATATTTTGAATAAAATCATTGATAGATTCTGTTTTAATTACGGCGCCCTCTGGTTTATTTAAAATCGTTTGAAAAATAACATGATCGGAAAAACAAGTTTTTAACAATGTAGTGTCCGCTTGTTGCATTGCATGAAACATATTTTGAATCACTTGCTTGACTTCCTTTTCGGAAGCAGCAGATCCTGCTGAATTTGTAGTTTGTGCAATTAAAGTAGTTTGTGTTGTAAACAGAAAACAAATAATATATAGGATTGATTTTTGCATGTTTATTTTTTTGTAAACTTATTTTATTTCGGCAAAGCCGTCAATACTAATTTTAAGAATCCGTCGATCGACTTGTCGTCCATCCATTTGATGACTGCAACGATATCGTTTTCCTTATCAACATAGATTGCATTGGTACCATTACCAATATGCGCATATGCGGATGCAGGTGCAGATGGATACATTTTTTTATCTGTATTTAAAAAATAATTCATAAAGCCATAGCCCGTATTTGCTGTCGTTGGGATCAATGATTGATTGATCCAATCCTCTGGGATAATTTGTTTGCCATTCCAATTGCCTTTTCTCAAAGTGAGCAATCCGAATCTGGCCATATCATAGGCATTGATAAATAAACCGCCGCCAAAATGCCCACCACCACTCACTGACTGGATCATTTTGCCATCTAATACAATCCATGCATTTTTATAACCAGTCCATGCCCATGTATTGGAAGCGCCAATAGGTTGCATCACATGTTCTCTTAGTACTTCTGGCAAGGGCTTTCTCCAAACCGTCGTAGCAGCTAAAGCCAATGCATTTACTCTCGTGTCATTGTATTTATACACTGTGCCTGGTTCAAAACGTTTTCTTGTAGTCCACTCCTCTGGTTTATCAGAAGGCCTGTCTGCCCAATCTGGCTTGCCCCATAAGACACCTTCCCAATCGCTTGTTTGTCTTAATAAATGATTCCAATTTATTTTTCTGTTATGTTCTGATTCAAACGGATAAATGAATGCAGTTTGATTCATCGGATTTTGATCTGTTGTTGGCGCATTTACAAGTTCAATTGGAGGAAGATTGGTATACACTTTATCTTCTATTGAATGAATCAATCCTTTTTGCACTGCTAAACCAACTACAGTAGACAACATACTTTTTGTAACACTGTTGACCATCTCTACCGCATGTAGATCACCCCATTCTGCAATGATATATCCTTTATAAACAATCATACCAGCAGCAGGACCGCGGCTTGCCATTGGTCCAATAGGATCCGAAAAAGGTTCTTTTCCAAATTGCATTGCTTGTGAAAGCATTAAATTTTTTGGAAATTTTGTCTCATGTGTTAATGCATATTGAATCGCTTGATGGATCAAATTACTATCTATGCGTAAACTAGTTAGCGTTTTTCTTTCCCAATAATCAGCAGATGGAAAATAGGTTTTCACTTGTGCGCTTGCTGTAACACATAAAAAAAGTAAAATAAATACAAATTGCTTTTTCATATGAATAGGTCTCATTTAATTATTTTAATTGCGTTGTATCTACCCTTGTTGGCGTATCTTTTCCTGCAATAATAGA
>Ga0209191_1000841_pt1 | contig 21806 bp, 23 predicted proteins | sample S_130626_EF_Meta_FD_187320 | JGI IMG/M metagenome (GOLD analysis project Ga0209191, IMG submission 187320) | Freshwater microbial communities from Lake Simoncouche, Canada to study carbon cycling - S_130626_EF_MetaG (SPAdes) (version 2) | ecosystem: Environmental > Aquatic > Freshwater > Lake ...
CAGGTACAGGATTTACGGCTTTCAATCCTGGTTTTATATTCAGTCCTGAATCCTTGTTGTACAATATCGCAGGTGATGCAGTTGGACCTTTGATTAATAAAAATGGTATAAAAGCTGCTTATAAAAATGCAAATGAAAAACAATTCATTTCGGCATATGAATATGAACGTACTATACTTAATTCATTCATCGAAGTGGTAAATCATTTATCTCTGATAGACAATTATAAAAAAAGTTATGAGGCCAAGTCTAAAGAAGTTGAAATTCTGAATCAGTCTATTGATATCTCAAACAAATTGTTTATTTCTAGTAAAGCAGATTATATCGAAGTATTGCTTACACAACGTGAAGCATTAGATTCAAGAATGGAATTGATTGAAACCAAACTAAATCAATTAAAAGCTAAAGTCAATATTTACCGATCCCTCGGTGGAGGATGGAATTAAATTTTCACAAAAAAGCCCTTTTGGAGAAATTCAAAGGGGCTTTTTTTATACTTAAAATTGTATGTTGATGCTAGTTTATATTATCCTTATACGCCACTTGAAAATCAATCTGTATTTTGTTATCCACTTTTACAAATAGCAAACTTGGTCTTTCAACTTTATAGTCTTCAAGTAAAACAGGCAAGCTTCCAGAAAATACTAATTTTCGATTCACTTTTTCAAGTTTTACTTTTGTCTCAATCATACGCTCTACTCCATGAAACTGTAGTTTACCTTTTACTAGGATGCCATCTGGCGTATACTGCACATTACTACTGCTAAATATAATCCTTGGATAAGTTAAGCCGTCTAACACTTCCATCATATGACTGTCTCTACTAGAAAGCCCACTATTAAATGTAGCTACATTCACTACAATCGAAATTTGTTCTATTTCATTTTTTTGTTCGTTCCACTTGGTAGCCACTTTTAAATCTTTACTCACCCCCTGCCAGCTATGTAATTTATGGACCATTGAATAAGTTACTGAAGATGCACTTGTTTCATAAGTTGGACTTTGAAAGAATATAGATACAATGAAAGAAAGTATTACATGTAATAACATAATCTAAAATTTAATCACCACCATTGCTGCTGCTAAACTAACAAAGCTAGTATAAGCTGCTGCGCGGTGATAAGGTTTAAGTGAAGGATTGTTTTGAATTTGAGAAGCTAGGATATTGGTTGCCAACATACCAGACATATGTGCAATAGCCAACCACTTATGTAATCTGATAGAAGTTAATTTTTTATCTCTTTTAAAAGTGGAAGGCGGCGTAAATAAAGCATTGATTGCTGTGAGCCCATAAGTAAGATTAACTGCTGCACCAAGTGCTTCATGCGTTTGCTTTAATTTATAGGAACCATTGTATAATTGACTTCCAACAATACCCTGTGCTAACATTCCCCCCAAAGTAACAAAGCCACCAATTTGGTGTATTTGCAACATTTTTCTCCTGATTCTTAAATCAATTTTTCTTCTTTCTACTAAATCTTGAGTACTGCCATACCTGTTTTTTAAAATCCCATTTTCGCCCCAAACTAATTTTTGCGTGAATAGCATTTTTGATGGAGTGATTAATTGACTGTCAATTTTTTCATCTACCAATAGGGTTTGTAAAAGTGAATCGGTTTGTGCTTGTACTTTATTTACACTTCCAATCAACAGAAGTAAAAAAAATGCAATTAACAAAGATTTGTATTTCAAATAGTTATACATAGGGGAAATATTTTTTGATTTAATTAAATCCAAATGCTACAACAAAAGTACTTTAACCATTGTTATGATTTATATTTAATATTATTTAGTAAGTAACTTTAACATTATGGAAAGAAAAGATTTCATCGAACAAGTTGGCCTTAGTGCTGCTTCTGTATTAATCTTTGGTTGTATGCAAGCATGTTCTAAATCAGACGGCCCTGCTCCATCAAAGCCAACTGGGTCTAATAATACTGCAAAACCAATTGATTTCACAATCAATATAACAACTAATCCATATAACAGTTTAAACACTGCTGGAGGATTCTATTTAGATAAAACCAATAATATCATCATTGCCAGAACACTTACCAATGAATACATCGCAGTTAGCTCATTATGTACCCATCAACAAGTGACAATCGATTTTCAAGCAAGTAATAATCGATTTTATTGTTCTGCACATGGTTCTGCCTTCTTTACAACAGGCGCTGTGCTCAATGGTCCAGCTGGTGCACCATTAAAACAATATAAAACTGCACTCTCAGGAAACAACCTTAGGATTTTTGAATAATTACTTAATTAAACTTAATTCTTTTATTCATCCTTTCTGTTTCCTAAAAAACACTACATAAAAAAGCCTACTATAAATTAACATAGCAGGCTTTTTTTATTTACTCTTCTTTATTAAAATATAAACTTCGTACTTAAAAAATTAGAATGATGAGAAGAGACGATATCATTAATGATATGCTTGTTCTCTTCGGTTAGTTTTGCAGCAACTAAAGATCTAATAGAGAAAGACCTCAAAGCATCCACTACAGACAAAGTGCCTTCTGCACTATCCTTACGTCCTGTAAACGGAAAACTATCTGGACCTCTTTGACATTGACAATTGATATTCACCCTACTTACTTGATTCACCAACGGATCAATCAAACTTGCTAATTCAGATTGATTTTTTGAGAACAAACTAACTTGCTGGCCATGTGTTGAATCAATGATGTACTGGATAGGTTCTTCGATACTTTCAAAAGGAATCACTGGTATGATTGGACCAAACTGTTCTTCGGTATAGATCTTCATCTTATGATTCACTGGAAACAAGATAGCTGGATAAAAGAATGTTTCTTTGATTGTTCCGCCATTTTCATTCATCACAGCTGCGCCATGTAATTTCGCATCCTCAATTAAATCATTTAAATAAGCTGGCTTTCCTGGTTCAGGTAATGGTGTTAAAGTCACTCCTTTTTCCCAAGGCAATCCAAATTGTAATTTTGCCACCTGCTCTTTTAATAATTCAATGAATTCTTTGGCAATGGATTGATGCACAAAAATAGTTTTAAGTGCAGTACATCTTTGTCCATTGAATGAAAGTGATCCTAAAACTGTTTCTTGAACAGCTAATTTAATATCCGCATCCTTTGTGATAATGGCTGCGTTCTTAGCATCTAAACCTAGTATCGCTCTTAGTCTATTTACTTTTGGATGTAATTTTTTTAATTGATTGGCCACTTTACTTGATCCAATCAAAGTCAATACATTGATCTTTCCAGACTCCATCAATGCAGGGATAATCACATTACCTCTACCGTAAATCGTATTCACAACACCTTTAGGGAAACATGATTTAAAAGCTTCTAACATTGGATAATGCAATAAGGTGCCGTGCTTTGGTGCTTTGAACAATAAAGTATTTCCCATGATGATTGCAGGGATCAAAGTAGTGAAAGTCTCATTTAAAGGATAGTTGAATGGACCCATACACAAAACTACCCCTAATGGTGATCTTCTGATTTGCGCAACAATACCTTGTTCAATAGTGAACCTTGAGGAGTCTCTATCTATATCTTTTAGTGCTTCTATGGTAGCATAAATATATTCTACTGTTCTGTCAAACTCTTTTTCAGAGTCAGCATAGGTTTTACCGATCTCCCACATAATCAATTTCACTACAATCTCTTTTTGCGCTAACATCTTTACAACAAACTGTTCAACACAGTTGATTCTTTGTGCAACTGACATGGTTGGCCACTCACCTCTACCATCATTATAAGCTTTGCAGGCTGCATCTAATGCGATCTTCGCCTCCTTCTCGGTACATACAGGATAGGAACCTATCTTAATACGCTGAACACCATCTGGGGTGTGCATACAAATGGGTGAAAAGACCTCATGGGTTGGACCATCCCAAGTAACTAACTCACCGTCAGATAGATAGGTCCTTTGGTCGATCAATTCTGGTAATGCAAAAGCCTCAGGAATGGCCTGCTTTTCTATAATTAAGTGATCCAATTGTTCTTGAAATGTCATGTTGTTGCGTTTAATAATGAATATAACAAAAAATCAAGCTTATTGTTGAATGCATGAAAAAGCATCAAAAAGCTATTGTTATAGGTCTCTTTTATGGTGGATATACCTAAATCTGTATAGGAAGAAAGATGCAATTGCAAATAAAAAGCCTACGATAATGATCAAATAATTCATGGGCTTTTCAATCGTTAAAGACATTCTTAGTAAGATAGTTGTGATGATAAAACTTGCGTTTCTAAAAATGATGAAAAAGGAAGAATGAAAAGTAAATGAAATAATAAGTAATAATACATCCACGAATATCATGATAGAAAAAAAGTCTTCGTAAAAAACTGTATTTGGATTTGGATAACGGTCATTTATTCTTAATGCTTCAACCATATCCATTGACCAATTCAATAAACTAGTAATACTTAAAATTAAAAGCACTACTATCATACTCAAAGAAACCAATTTCTTGATGTTGATGAATTGATTTAACTCTCTGATGATCTCCTTATTATTGCTGCTATTATAAATTTTATAATATACAATCGTCAACCCTAACATGACAATAGATGCACCTAGATCATACAATAAACTTAAAAATGCAGGGTTTTGAAAATGAATAGCATCGCTTGTATTAAAGTCAGCAATGTCATGGAAAAAACTCCTCAATGTAATTAATGTAATGACCTCGAATTGCTTACCTATAAACTCCGATATGGAATTGGGAATAATAATGATCAACAGAAAAACTTCATAAAACAGTATAAAACTAAATGGGGTATATATGGCCTTTAGATAACTATGTTGAACATTATGAAAATAGTTAAAATGATTGCCTAAGTATATAATAATTAAATGCAGTATAAAAGAAAACACGGCTGCCCTTAAAAGAAGCAACTCGATTTTTCTAATCACTTTAGGATTAAAGTAGGAGTCAAAGCTGTTACTTGCTATTTGTAAAAACTTTTTCATAAAAAACTATTTATACCCTTTAAATTTATTAAGTGCTAAAACAAAGCCGACTCCAAAAAGTATTGTTATAAATGCTGCAAAAAAAGGTATAATATCAATCATTTGAATTGTTTATTAATTTTAAGAAAATAGCAAATCCAAGAATTGAAGGAACCCATAATCCAATAAATATTGCGGCTTCCTTTTCGCCTTTAAACCATAGTAATTCAGAAAAAATTAGAGAAGCAAATGCTGCAACAAGCATTAAAATATCAGAGGGTGTAAATTTTTTTAACATGGTTTATTTGAGATTGTATATAAATATAAGCTTTAATAGTCTCTAGTAGTTCATTATAAAAAGAATTGTAGCTACTTTATTGATTATCAATATTCTAATAAGAAATTAGTATTATTTAATTTTTACAGTCGAACAATTCACACAGCTTTATGTTATAGTTTAAAATCAATAACATGAAAATCAAAAACTTATTACTAGCAGCATTTGTAACTGTTGCTAGCACAATCACAGTAAACGCTCAAAAAACATTAGTAGACGTTGCTGTAGGATCAAAAGACCACACAACTTTAGTTGCTGCTGTTAAGGCTGCTGACTTAGTTGCTACTTTACAAAGCGCAGGACCTTTTACAGTTTTCGCACCAGTGAATGCTGCATTTGGTAAACTTCCAGCTGGAACAGTAGAGTACTTACTTAAGCCAGAAAACAAAGCAACTTTAGCTAAAGTTTTAACTTACCACGTTGTAGCTGGTAGTTTCAATGCTGCTGCTGTTGTAAAAGCAATCACAGATGGTGGTGGTTCAGTGACTTTAAAAACAGTTAGTGGTGGTAACTTAGTTGCTTCTATTAAAGAAGGTAAAGTAATCTTAACAGACGAAAGAGGTGGTGTTGCAACAGTAGTTGCTACTGACTTAGCTGCAAGCAATGGCTTGATCCACGTTTTGGATGCTGTTGTTTTACCTAAATAATTTCAAATACATCTAGCATTTAAATCAAAAGATTATATGCTATGATATTCAATAAGAGAAATTAAAAAAGGGTTTACGATCTAATGTCGTAAACCCTTTTTGTTTTATGCCGCTCTTAAATAATTTAATTCAATTTCTATTTAATCACCCCCAACTCCTTGCCTACTTCTATAAATGCTTGAATGGCTTGATCCAACTGCGCTCTTGTATGTGCAGCAGAAATTTGCACACGAATTCTTGCCTGACCCTTCGCAACAACTGGATAGTAAAATCCGATTACGTAAATACCTTTTTCTAATAATTTTTCGGCCATTTTTTGAGACACCACTGCATCATACAACATGATTGGAATAATTGGATGTGTACCAGCTTTGATATCAAAACCAGCCGCAGTAATTTTTTCTCTAAAATAAGTGGTGTTCGCTTCTAATGTATCTCTAAGTTCTGTGGTTTGAGATAATAAATCAAAGACAGCAATAGATGCACCTGTAATAGAAGGCGCTAAAGTGTTTGAAAATAAATAAGGTCTTGAACGTTGTCTTAATAAATCAATGATTTCTTTTTTACCAGATGTAAATCCTCCAGACGCGCCGCCCAATGCTTTTCCTAGCGTACCTGTAATAATATCGACTCTTCCCATCACACCTTTTAATTCATGTACGCCTCTTCCTGTTTTACCTAAAAATCCTGTTGAATGACATTCATCTGTCATTACAAGTGCTTCATATTTTTCGGCTAATTCAACAATCTTATCTAGTTGTGCAATGGTACCATCCATAGAGAATGCACCATCTGTTACAATAATTTTTTGTGCCGCACCAGCAGCAATCGCTTCTTTTAATTTTGCTTCCAAATCCTCCATGGAATTATGCTCATATCGATACCTCATAGACTTTGTAAGTCTTACACCATCAATAATAGATGCATGGTTTAAGGAGTCAGAAATAATCGCATCCTTTTCGCCAAACAAGGGTTCAAACACACCACCATTTGCATCAAATGCTGCGGCATATAATATGGTATCTTCTGTGCCTAAAAAAGTAGATATTTTTTCTTCCAATGTTTTATGAATATCCTGTGTGCCACAAATAAAACGTACAGAGGATAATCCAAATCCATGGGTGTCAATCGCTGCTTTTGCAGCTTCAATCACTTTTGGATGTGAGGATAAACCTAAATAATTATTAGCACAAAAATTCAATACATGCTGGCCTCCTTGTATGGTAATTTCTGCTGCTTGAGCAGATGTAATGATTCTTTCTTTCTTATATAACCCAGCTTCTTTAATTGATTCTATTTCCTTTGCTAATGTTGGTTGAAATTGATTGTACATATTTTTTATTTGTCCTGGTTGTAATTAAAAAATGCAGGTAAGTGTTTTACAATGGTTGCTGTCATTGCTTTTAAATCAAACTGTGGTTGCCAATGCCAATCCTTTTTTGCAACACTATCGTCTATACTATTCGGCCAACTATCTGCAATTTGCTGCCTAAAATCTGGCTGATACGCTATTTCAAAATTCGGATAATGCACCAATAAACTTTGATGCATTTCCTTTGGTGAAAAACTCATGCCCGAAAGATTATAACTAGTTCGCACTGTGATACTTTCTTTTGGTGCATCCATTAATTGTAATGTTGCATGAATGGCATCATCCATATACATCATTGGTAAATAAGTATGCTCACTTAAGAAACAAGTAAAGTTTTCTCCTTGCACTGCTTTATGATAAATATCTACAGCATAGTCCGTTGTTCCGCCACCTGGCAAGGACTTGTAACCAATTAAACCTGGATACCTTAAACTCCTAACATCTACACCATATTTATTAAAATAATATTCGCACCAATGTTCGCCTGCTAATTTTGAAATACCATATACGGTATTGGGATCCTTAAATGCTTTTTGAGGCGTTTGATCTTTGTCTGAATTTGGACCAAAAACAGCAATAGAACTTGGCCAAAATACTTTTTCAATTTTGTGGTCTCTTGCAACTTCTAGCACGTTTAACAATCCGCCCATATTTAAATCCCATGCTTGTACTGGATTCTTTTCACCTAAAGCAGAAAGGATTGCAGCCAAATGATAGATTTGTGTCACGCCTTCCTTAGTCACAATTGAAGCTAAGCTGTCTTTGTCCATTACATTCAAAGTCTGAAAAGTGCAATAGTCAAACTTGCTGCTTACTGAGGCTTGAAAATCGGTAGCTATGACGTTAGCCTTTCCGTACTTATCTGCTAATGCTTTTGTAAGTTCTGTACCCAATTGTCCGCCTGCACCTATCACTAAAATCTTACTCATTGAACGAATATTTGTAAGAGTAAAATTAGTTGATTCCTTTATAAACTCAAAACAAAAAAGCCCGTCAATGACGGGCCTATTCTGTAGTATCTAATAAATAGTAATACGGTTATTATTGATTCTATTTTTGTGCTATTAGTTCCATCATTGCTTTTGAGTCATATATAGACCATTCTTCCACAATTTTACCATCTTTAATACCATCCACCATACTCACCATTACTTTTACTTCCTTGTCCCCTTTCTTATAAATTGTGTTCTGAAATGAAATAACATAATTGGTAACACCATTTGGCGAAGCTTCTTTATTCACGATTTCCCAAATTGGCTCAATAGTTATAGTTCTAACAGTTAAGTTGTTTGATTTGAAAAAATTGAAATAACCCAGATTCTGTTCTAATGTCATATCCTTTAAATTGTCATGGAATTTAACTGAATCTGCATAGCATGATCTATAAGTTACAGAATCTCCTGTTTCAAAAGCGACTACCATCTTTTTTACCAATTCAGTATTCGCTGTACTGTCAAGATTGTAACTTGTTAAATCTGCAGGAACCTTGAATGAGCTAGCTGTTTCTGTTTTTGGAGAACATGCAATAATGGTACTTACCACAAGACATGCTAAAATGAACTTTTTCATATGAATTTAATTTTTTAATTGAAAGCCAATTTAATGCTCGGTATAGGATTTTACATATGATTTGATCCATAATTTGTTCCTTAAAGCTATTTTGGAACATTTTTAACAATTTCTTTCCACCCATTATTTATTTAAGTAGGTAAATTGAACTCCTTAAGCTAAAAAACAAAAAAAATAAACAATGAAAAAAACAACGATTGTAGGATTTGCAATGGCCGCTGTTATGGCAAGTTGTAGTCAACCGGAAGCCCCAACATCTCATGCTGGTGTTTACTCAATGGACAAAGTGCTTTGGAATTACGATGGTAAAGACAATGAGTCATCGGCTGCAGATGGCTATACCCAATTTAAAATCTACACTGCTGAATCTTATTTTTATATTGGAGAAAACAAGGATAGTGCTGTATCTTTTGGTGTTGGATCTTACACTCAGAAAGATGCGAATAACATCGAAGAGGTGAATATTTTCAATACAACTACTTTAGATACTGCAAATACTGTTAAGTTAGCGATCACAAAGAACGAAAAAGGTTATAATCAGAAGATTGATGCAATAGTGATCAATGGTGCAAAATGGAGTGGATCTGAAGATTATACTAAATTAGAAGGCGCTGGCACATCTGATTTGGATGGCGTATGGCACCAAACAAAAAGTATCAATGTAACTGGTAAAGACTCAGTTGTTAATACATACAATGAATATAAAGTATACCATGCTGGTCATTTCATGTGGGCTGCTAGGGCCGTATCTGATACTACAAAAAATACCTATTCAAATGCTATTGGCAAGGGTAGCTTTACTTTAAGCAATGGTGCATTGACCGAAGACCTAACTTTTTGTAACAATAGAGCTTGGGTAGGTAAATACAATATCCCAGTGACTTTCAATGGCCCAGATGAGTTCACTCAAACCATTTCTGATACAGTAAATAAAGTAACTAGTATCAAGACTTACAAGCGTATAAGCAAGTAATTAGTAGGTTTTAAGTTTGAAAAATACATAGCCCTGGCAAATTGCCAGGGCTTTTTCATGGGGAAAATGGAATTTCAAATTGTTCCTTTTTGCTATTTTGGAACATTTTTACTTATCTTGAAATCCTATTCAACTAGTAATCACCCATTTATGGCTATACTTTTTCCTTTATTTGGGATATTTACCTCCTTCATCCTTTTATACTATTTAAGTTCCTTAAATAGATCGAATATATTCTTAGCGCTTTTTTTCTTGTGTTGCAACCTAGTGGTATTGGTCTATTATGGCCTTCATTTTACCAAGGACCAATTTTGGGAAGGCGTGAGCTTCGTGCATTGGCTGCCCTTATCCTATTTACTAGGCCCTTTGTTGTGGTTCTATGTAAAGACGACAATATCAGACAATAATAAGCTTGCAAAATGGGATTGGTTGCATTTGCTTCCTGCAGCTTTTATTGTCATCAATTGCCTGCCATTTACAACGCTTCCATTTGATCAAAAAGCAAACATTGCACATGAGATAGTCAATGTGACTGAGAATTATATGCTTGGTTTCAATTTTGTATCATTTGAATTTATCCTTTACTCTAGATCAATTCATCTTTTAGCCTATTCCCTTTTTACACTAATTTACTTTTACAATCGCAGCAACGCCATCTTATTAAAATACAATCAGCTACCCTCTAATCATCGAAATATTAGTAGGTGGTTTTATTTACTTTGTTGGATACAAATAGTTATAGCAACTAATAGTATAGGACATATGAGTACCTTGTATGGTGTTCAATTTAGTGTATTTGGAATTCCATCCACTAAAATTTTTAGCCAGAAATATTATTTTGAAATTTGTGGAGGAGGCTTTTTCTTACAAAATATTTTCCTATTCTTATTCCCTAAGATCCTTTATGGCAATGTATCTTATGCGATAGAGAAAGGGAAAGACAATATTATAGAAGAGTTCAAGTCGATTTTGCCTAAGAAACAAAAAGAAACAATCACAGTGCAGGATATAGAGCAGATTATTCAAGACTATTTAGATACTTTACCTTATATTCAAAAAGAATTTTCACTTTCTCAAATGTCTTTTGATTTAAAAATACCTGAGCGGTTTTTATCCAACTACTTTAATAAAGAACTCGTTATTACTTTTAGTGATTGGAGAAAAAATTTAAGAATCGATCATGTATGTAGATTGATCGAGGGCGGGGAAGCAAAAAATTTAACGATAGAAGCGATTGCTACAAATGCGGGTTTTGCATCAAGATCTAAATTCATTGATGCTTTTAAAGAGCGAAAGGGAGTAACCCCTTCCGCTTTTATAAAATCTATTAAGACTGTAGAAGCCTAACGAGGCATGATGCCTAATTGTTGTAAGAATTCTAACATATCCATAAAATCACGCTCTTCTGTGATTTTACCATTTACAATAGTTGCAATAGTACATCCAACGATATCCACATCCTTATTGGTTGCAGGAATACCAAAGAAAGTACCTGTATGCTTGCCCTTAAAGTTCCAGTATTTTACTACTTTGTTACCTTGTGCAAGTGACTCTCTTACAGTAAATTGTCTGTTACTAAATCCAGTCACATAATTTGCGTAATATGCTATCGCATTCGCCTTGCCTGTTACTGCAGGTGTCGTGTGTAAAATCACATTATCAGCAAAAGCTGTATCTAATACATTCACTCTTCCTTCATTCACTACCACATCCCAAACTTGACCGTAAAACTTTATGTTCTTTGAAGCTTGGTCCATTTTTTGCGCTTGAACTGCAAAAGCACTACATAATACTAAGGTCAACATAAAAGCCATTGAGATCAATTTTTTCATAATTATAATTTTTAATTGCCTTAAAATTAGGTCTCACAGCTAGTCGAACAAAAATAAGGTTGTATTAATATGTTCCCAATTACGAAAATGGAACGAAAAAATGGATATTTTTATCAAAACCAAAGATTGGATCAATGAATAATTATATGAAAAAAATAATACCAATCGTATTCATTTTATGGATGGTCGTTCTTAAAGTAACAGGCCAAACAAACAATTCCTCAAATTTAAGCAATGGCTTTAAAGTCATTCCTTTAGGTGTAAAGGGTGGCCTAGATGAGTCTAATCTTTCCGCTTACCTAGTTGCAGCAAACGGCGGTGACCAATATATTTGTTTAGACGCTGGCACTATTTACAAAGGACTTGAATTGGCTGCAGCTAATAAATATTTTAAATCTGCCAATCCAAATAGCATTCAGCAGCAACAGATCCAAGGTTATTTTATTTCGCATGCACATTTAGACCACACAGCTGGATTGATCATGAATTCCCCCAATGACAATGCAAAAAATTTATACGGACTTGCTTCGGTCTTAGACGTATTTAAGAAAAACTATTTTACTTGGTCTGCTTGGGCCAATTTTGGGAATGAAGGTGAAGCGCCTATTTTAAAAAAATACAGCTATCAACCCCTAATTCCTAAGCTTGAAATTGCTATTGACAATACAGGCTTATTTGTTACGCCCTTTGTATTAAGCCATGTAAAACCATACGAGAGTACAGCCTTTTTAGTGCGTAACCAAAATAGCTATTTATTATACCTTGGAGATACGGGCGCAGATAGGATTGAACAAAGTGATCAGCTTGCTCAATTATGGAAGGTCATTGCGCCCTTGGTAATGAACAATCAGCTTAAAGCCATCTTCATTGAAGTGTCTTTTGATAATAGCATTCCAGAAAAAGCTTTGTTTGGACACCTAACACCAAATCTGTTGATGGAAGAAATGGCGAAGCTGAATCAATTATCAAACGGTAAGCTTAAGAATACACCAATACATGTGACCCATTTGAAACCTTGTGATGGTTGCGAAACAAAAATCAAATCCGAAATTCAAGTAGCCAATCAAATTGGTTTAAAGATATCCTATCCTTTACAAGCCACCCTGATTGAACTAAAGTAAAAATTCAATATCTTTAATTTCTTAAATAAAAAAAACATGTCAACTAAAATCACCGTAAATAATAACGGATCATTGAAAATTGAAGGTGAATTCACCATTGTAGATAGAGAAGGTAATACCTATGATTTAGGTGGCAGAAACGTACTAGGTTTATGCAGATGTGGTTTAAGTAAAAACAAGCCTTTTTGTGACGGTGCACACAATGGACAGTTCGAACATCAAGCGACTGCATTTGCTTTGCCTCCAAAAAAAGTTTAATCTACGCGCCAAGTTTTAATACAGCAACTACTTTTTCCATTTCGGAAACGGTGCCAATACTTATCCTTAACCAAGTGCTATTTAGCTCAAAGGATCTTGCGCCTGTAATTTGATTGGCTAATAATAATGCTGGTATATCTTTTTTATACGTCGCCGTATCAAAATAAACAAAACTTGTAAATGATTTTATATGCTTGATGCCAAGTGCATCAAAGCCTTGATACAAGATCTCTTTTGCTTTGATATTTTCTTGCTTGCAATAAGTCACAAATGCCTTGTCTTTGATGGCTGCCAATGCCCCTTGCATGGACACTGCCGATGGACCAGCGTTTGCCCAGGCCTGAAATTCATTCAATTGCTTGATTGTATTTGGATGCGCCAACACATAACCAACTCTTGCTCCTGCCATTCCAAAGGTTTTAGAAAATGTTTTTGCAATCACTAAATTAGGATAGCTGTCAATCATTTTTGACATAGATGGCGTATCATAATAATCTGTATAGGCTTCATCTAATAATACAATAGTAGTACTAGCCACTTTTTTTATAAAATCTTCCAATGCACTTGTAGGACTCACAGTGCCCGTTGGATTATTTGGATTGCATAAATAAACCATCTTTGTTTCTTGATCCATGGCATTCATAAGTCCATCTAAATCGTTGTGTTTTGTTTCTGTTAATGGGACTAATTTGGTTGGTAAGCCCATGCGTCTTGCAGCAGGCATCCACAATTTAAATGTTGGTTCAGAAGCAACTACATTGCCTTTTTTATATGCAGCCCATAATGAAACGATACCCAATAATTCAGAAGATCCTGCGCCTAAAGCAATATGGTCTTTTGTATGACCAGTCATTTTTGCAATTTCTGTTTTTAATTCAGCATTCATATCCCATTGGTAGCGATTAGAAATACCTACTGCGTCAATCATTGCTTGTTTCGCTAATGTAGATGGTCCATGGGGATTTTCATTTGAGCCTAATCGAATCATACTACTTAGCATATTTGAACTATTCAAAGCAGATGGATTGAAATCCAAACTAGTATTAGATGCATTTGCAAAAAGTTCACGAGAAAAAGAAAAAGCAGCAATTGCAAAAGCAGATTGTTTTAAGAGTTGTCTACGTTCCATACATGAGGTTTTGTGGTAGCTTAAAGTTAAGTTTTATTTAATAAATGAATTCAGAAATAGACCCTATTTATTGTTAGCTTTACTATTCTAAATACCAAAAATGATTTATAAAATCCTCACTGTAGCCGGTCTTGCCACTTTTGAAATTTACGCCGCTATTCCTGCTGGATTTGCATTTGGACTCTCCCCAATTATTATATTCTTAGCGAGTTTGGTTGGTGGTTTATTAGGCGTTTTTGTTGCCGCTTACCTGGGCGACAAAATAAAATCTTGGGTCAATCAATTTAGAAAAAACAAAGTCGAAAAAACAAAGTCAGACCCTGGATTTGTATTGAAAATTTGGGAAAAATATGGCGTCATAGGACTTGGCTTATTGGGTACCATGTCCGTAGGGGCGCCCATTAGTATTGGCATTGGCGTTGGCTTTAATGTACCTACCAATAAAATGGTTTTTTGGTGTAGCTTGGGCGTACTTTTTCGTTGTGCTATCTTTACAACACTTGGTCATTATAGTATTCAACTTTTATAATACCTACCAGAACTTAATATACAAAGCAATCACCACGCCTAAGACAAGCATGGCCATCGCTAAATGTGCGTTGGATAATTTAAATTGTCCCTGGTCTTCGGTGATCTCATTTTCATGTTTTTGTCCTTTCACATCTAACAAGCTTACTATAAAAATAGCTAAAGTAGTGAAGCAAAATACCCAGCCCATTTGTATTAAATAAGGAATTTCAAAACTACCCGATGCAGTTGGATAAGCCGTATACAATAATGTGTCATTGCCCAACCATCCAGGTAAGAATTTATCAAACACAATGGAGAGTACTACCCCTAAAAAGATACCAGTAATCGCCGCTTTCGAAGTTGCTTTTTTCCAAAAGAATCCTAACAAGAAAACTGGGAAGATCGCAGGGGAAATATAACCCGTATATTTTTGGATAAATTCAAATCCGCCTTTACCACCAATACCTAAAGTGTCTTTCCAATTGATGATAATTGCAATCAATAATGAAATCACAATGATCACCCTACCTGTTGTAACAATTTTTTTATCAGAAGCATCTTTATTAATATACTTTTTATAAATGTCTAATGAATAAATGGTCGAAATACTATTTGCTTTACCAGCCAATGATGCGACAATAGCTGCTGTTAAAGCTGCCATAGACAAGCCTTTTAGGCCCACAGGTAAAAATCCTACCACTGTTGAATAGGCGTTATCTTGATTCAACACACCATTTGTCATCATCTGTGTTTGTAATCCACCATTTTGATACAATACATAAGCAGCTATACCTGGAACCACCACTAGTATTGGCATCATCAATTTTAAAAAGGCAGCAAATAAAATACCTGTTCTGGCTGTTTTTAAATCTGCACCCAATGCTCTTTGTGTGATATACTGATTACATCCCCAATAATTTAAATGTGCTACCCAGATACCTGCAACCATCATCGCCATACCTGGCAAACTTGAATAGTCTTCGATTTCTTTTTGTGTTGCACCTGGACCTGGTTTTTCAAATATCATTTTAAAATGATCTGGTGCTGCTTGCATCAAATGTTGAAAGCCTGCAACCATATTCTTACCCATACCAAATTGTTCGCTGACAACGGTTAATGCAATATAGGATGTGATTAAACCACCTACTGTTAAAACCAATACCTGAAACACATCCGTATAACCAATCACTTTCATCCCACCCAATGTAATGAACAATGCAAAGACGGCTAGCCCAATCATGATCAAGTGAAAATGTGTGCCTCCAGATAAATTATTGATTGCGATGGCTCCTAAGTATAAGATAGATGTAAGGTTGACAAAGATGTATAAGAACAGCCAGAAAATCGCCATGATCATAGCGACTGTTTCATTGTACCTCGTTTTTAAAAACTGAGGCATGGTATAAATTTTGTTCTTTAAATAAACTGGCATAAAAAAGATTGCCACCACCACCAAGGAAACTGCGGCCAACCATTCATAAACAGAAATAGCAAGTCCTAATCTAAATCCGTTTCCACTCATGCCTATAAACTGCTCTGCAGAAATATTAGAGGCTATTAAACTAGCTCCAATAGCCCACCATGTTAATTGACCTTCGGCTAAAAAAAAGTCTTTGGTATTGGTGGTATTGGTATTCTTTTTTCGATAGATCCAAATTCCATAAGACGAGATCAATATAAAATACAATATAAAAACAATGTAGTCATAGGTTTGTAATCCTTGATTCATAATGCAGGGTTTAGTGATCTAAATTAAGGTTTATCTATTATATTTAAGGATAATTTAGCGGATATGAACCCAAATTTCAGAACATTTAGTGCCTTAATTAGCAACCCTATTTCGTTTAGATTTTTTTTATTCCAAAAATTGCCTGCAGCATTTTTTGCTGGGCTCAGGATTGCGCATTTTGATGCAAATACTTGCACTGTTAAAATTAGGTATTCTTGGTTCAGTAAAAACCCTTTTAAATCTATTTACTTCGCAGTGGAAGCGATGGCTGCAGAAATGTGTTCGGGTATGTTGGCATTTGGACAGGTGTACAAACGCAATCCAAAGATTAGTATGCTAGTGGTTAAGATGGAAGTGAATTTTATTAAGAAAGCAACCGGCACCATATTGTTTACTTGTGAAGATGGCGCATTGATTCAAGCGGCTATCAATGAATCAATTGAAACAGGTGAAGGCAAGACGATTGTAAGTATGTCTAAAGGAAAAAACTCCGCAGACGAAACCGTTGCGGAGTTTTTGATCACTTGGAGTTTTAAAGCTAAAAGTTCTTAGAACCATTGGGTTGATACGCATATCTAAATGTGTAATAACGTTGCTTTGTTAATTTATCAGAATTAGAGGCTGTTGCATCAGGGGTTACACCTCCTTTATAATAATTAAGGATTTCAATTTTAGCAAATTTACCTGTTGCAGTCCTAATCACTAATACACGTCCAGCAGCAGGCGTAACTATATTTGTTAAACCATTGTATATATACCAGCCTGCACTAGTTTGAGGAATAGCAAATTTTGCGGCATTCGAATTGTCAATTGCAAATGTGGAATCTGATGGTATCGTTTTTAATGCATCAAATAAACCAACATAAACAAAAGCACCGCCAATACCCGGTCCACTTGTGCCTCCATTGATTAAAATTTTAGTCGATGAAAAAGCAACATCCCATTTAGTACTTGCCACATCTGAACTAGCGACAATTTTATTATCCACTAAACTGAAATAAGTAACCGAACCTGCATACTGTGGTCTACCATCCGCACCTAAACCAGTTACTGTATCTGCTGGCAAGTCTTTCACAGTGATGGCCGTTACCGGAACAACAATTGTCTCTTCGTCTTTAGTACAAGCGACTAAAGCAATACTCAATACTAATCCCATCGCAATTTTTTGTAGATTCATTTTCATGTGTAATCGATTTTTATTTTTTGTTATTTATTTTTTTGTAATTGATATTTAATACTTGTATAAAATGTTCTTCCTGGTAAATTAGGTAGGTTGGCAGCATCGATATAATTAGAAATGTTATCTATACCTCCCTGTATACTTATCCCATTCTTGAATGATTTGCCAGCAGCACTGTTGATTGCAACATAGCCACTAGCAAATACATCACCATTGTCAAAAACTTGATTGCCGTTATTATTATTAACAGCCCACCTGCTTCTATAAATGGCTCTTACATTCAAGTAATAACCCTTGGGGGAATTATAATTTAATTTTACTTGTAGTTTATGTGAACTTGTATTAGGTAAGCCTACATACTCGTTCAACTTCATGAGCCTGCTATAGCCTTGGTTATTTTTTGTGTAGACTGTGCCTGATTTAATTGATGCAATCTGGTCTTTGTCTCCGGTGCGTAAAAATTGATAGCCACCACTCAGTGACCAATTTGCATTGAATCGATGTTGTCCTTCGAACTCAAAACCGGTTGTAAATGCTCGCCCAATATTTAAATAACTAAATATTTGAGCGCCCGAGATATAAGTACCTACTTGTTGTGATTCAATTAAATTTTTGATATCATTTCTAAATAACTGAACGGACAATGCTGAACTTGGATTGATCTTCCAATCCCAGGTAAAGTGCATGCCATTAGAATATTCAGGCTTAAGTGCTTTTAATAAATTGTAATTAGGAAATAAATTTCCAATTTGTCCAAGTGCATCTAACCTAGCTATCACTTGTTGTGCTTGTGCAGCACCAAATACACTATAACTGCCCGCAGCTGCATTCGTAAAGTCTAAAAATAATTGTCTAAAATCTGGCGCTTTAAATCCCTGACCAATACTGAATCTAAATTGATGCTGTGGATTCAATTTATACAACAAAGACAGCTTAGGACTATAAGCAGAAGCAAACTGTGTATTTTGATCAAACCTAACTCCACCAATCAAAGTTAATTTTTCCGAAGGCTTCCACTCCCACTGCGTAAATGCATACTGGATATCATTTTGCTTTCTTAGTTTTTCACTATCATAGCGACTACTTTTTACACCTTCCCAAACAGCACCCACACCAAAAACTGCTTGCATCTTTTTATTAAGATCCCAGTCGGTCTGATTTTCTATTCGCTTAAAATTGTGATTTAACACATCTCTGTATGGTAGACCATTGATGGTTAGTAAATTTTGAATAGCATCATAAGTGGTTGTATAGGTTCTTAAACTCGTTTTTAAGTTTTTAGAAAAACGATGGTTTACACTAGCTGATACATTTAGGTCTTTAATATTTTCCTTACCAATCGAATAAATAGTGACCCCATTATTCGCAACCGCAATTTCATTTTGTATTTGTTCGTTTGTGAAACGTGTATTCAACACAAAATTGGTTTTGCTAGATAGATCCCATTTGATTTGTTGGGTTGTTGAATATCGTTGTATAGGTGTCCTAACTCGACTATTACTATTAGGACGGATGCTGTATCCGTCTGTATGATAGCTATTGATAAATCCTTGGTATTGAAAGTTTTTAGTATTCAACTTCGTTTCAAGATTGGCGTCTACTGTGTTGTAAGTACCGTACCTGATTCCTACTGTCAGCGGCGCGCCCATGGTTGCGTCGGTAATAATATTAATCACACCGGCCATGGCTTCACTTCCATAAAGACTAGAGGAAGGCCCTTTTACAATTTCAATTTTTTTAATATTTCCTAATGCAATTCTATTCAAATCCAATACCCCAGCAGTTCGTCCAACCAAGGGTTCTCCATTGATTAGTATAATGGTATAGTCTGGGTTTAAACCTTGTAATTGTATGCCTGCTCCAAAACCACTTGTTAAATTTATTCCAGTTTGTTCTTTTAAGATATCCGTTAAACGCAATGACCCATTTTGTTGAATCGTTTTTGCATTGATGATGGTTAGGGGAACAGTAATATTGCTTAATTTTCGCTCTGTTCTTGTTGCAGTCACCACCACACTGTCGCCACTAGCATCTAATGTGTCTTTTACAAAACGGGATTGTGCAGATAAAATGCCACTTTGTAGAAGCGTTAAAAAAATGAGGAGGCAAGGGGTTTTTTTCATTCAGGACGCAAAGGTCAAACTTCCTTTTGAGTCCTATCAATGCTAGCACGAATAATTGTATAATCTATGGCGTATTTTGACATTCAAATGACATATTGAAAGCAGCTTACTGCATGCAACTAAATTTGATGATTTTTACAACAGATTCATTGGAGAAACTTTAAACAAAAAAGGATGAAGCTTAATAAGCTTCATCCTTTTAAACGCTGGATATACAACTTAATTTTTTTCAATAAGTTTTTGCGCCGCCTTCACTTCGGTAGGAACAATAAAGTATTCATAGAATCTTTTATCGTCTTCTTTACGAACACTAGCTATTAAATTATTTTCACCCTGAGTAATAAAAATGTATTTATCATTGATGGCATTAATGACATCGCTTCTTACTTTTTTCTGTAAGCCCACGTTTTTATCTTTTATACCCAATACACGGTTGATTTCAGCAATTTCTACATTTTGTTTAGCGCTATTTGCTTTGATCAATAATTGAATCAGGCTTATTTCTGTTTCAGTAAAAGCCTGGTTCATTGTTTTTGTTTTTAACACTTTTAATTGCGCATTTTCAATTTTCTTTTTTATACTTTGTTTAAATAACCTTACAAAGAAAACAATCAGGACGATCACTAAGCATATTGCTAAAACAAAAATTAAGGTCATATAGTCGTTGCCCCAAATTGAAAAATTCAAAAGCTCAAAGTCATTTATGCTCAAGTCCCATGTTTTATAAGTCTGAAGACCTGCTTGGTATTTATAGAACTTCCCTTTATAAAAAAACACAGTCATATTTAACGCACCACGAATAAAAAATTGGTTTAGATCTGACTTTTTTGACTTGTAAATTTTGTTATTGACATAGTCAAATAAATGTGCTTCGTCATTGATTAGAAATATTCTACCATTTTCAAAAGGGTAACTTACATAGGTGGTTTTTTCATTGATTAACTTAATTAATTCAGGTGTCACCTTGCCTATTTTAATCCAGTCTGCGGTATTAAGGTCTAAATAATAACTTGTATACTCAAACACCCCATTGGTAAATTTTGGATCTTTTAGTCCTTTATTCTCGATTTTTTGGAAGGGCACATATAATCTTCCTTCTTTAGGTGAGAACCAATCATAGTCGGCTGAAAAAACTTCGATATTGGTGGGTTGGATATCCCATTCCATATCTATTTTGTTGAATTTTCTTACATGAGCGAATTTATTCCAAAATCCATACCCGCCATAATTATAGATTTCGTCCTTATAAATGAAATTGGTGCAGCCTATATTGTAGTTAATATTAATTGTGTGATCGATTTTTCTAAACACAACACTATCCCCTTGCGGCTCGGACATCTGGAAAATAAAACCGGTCTGAGCTAAAAAAATGTACATTTTACCATTATGCTTGATAACTTGCTGTTGATTGGGTGCAAAAGAAGTTCCAGTAAGTGGTAGTATATCCGAGCTTTTACTTAGTATGATATTACCATTAAAGTCCTTAAATTCTACTAATTTTTGTAGAAATGGGTTATAAAACACGGTATAGGAGCTTTCACAGGGCACAAATTGGGCTGAAATTGTGCTAAATACTAGTATAAAGACTAAAACTGAAAAGAATTTTAAATTTTTATAAATCATTGTAAATCAATTATTTAATAGGAAATTTACTTATTGTATATATCTTTATGCCATATAAAAATAAGAAATAACCTATTACCTCACCCAATTATTTACCTATTCGTTTATATTAAATTCTAATTATCTGATTTTCACTACAGCTTTTGGGGGAAAGCTATGGATTTTACAGGGGAGCCGGGTAACCAGCTCCCCTTTTCATTTTAGGTCATGATTCAACTGATTTTCAACACTTAGTATTGATATTCCAATTGCTGTGACAACCATTAACTGCATACTCCCTTTGTTAACAATTTCGTAATATAGGCATACCCCTGATTAGCGGAAATTGAAGGAAATTTACCAACACTCACATTATCAAATTTTATTTTATGGATTTTAACTCAATCATGAAGATTTTCTTACCAAAAGACAGGGTTTTCTTTCAACTTTTTGAAGAAGTAGCTGAACATGTAAACGAAATGGGTATCA
>Ga0209191_1000842_pt1 | contig 21806 bp, 30 predicted proteins | sample S_130626_EF_Meta_FD_187320 | JGI IMG/M metagenome (GOLD analysis project Ga0209191, IMG submission 187320) | Freshwater microbial communities from Lake Simoncouche, Canada to study carbon cycling - S_130626_EF_MetaG (SPAdes) (version 2) | ecosystem: Environmental > Aquatic > Freshwater > Lake ...
TAAAGGTATTTAAAGGACATAAATCGGCCGATTTATGTATCTAAAGTGAATAAAACCATCCTTATTTAGATTATACAGTAATAAAATCATACTTTTTTGTATGATTTTGTTGTTAATCTTAGATTATCGTTAGAATGTGAATACAAATATACGTACCTTGTGAATTAATCTTGGTTTATTTCTTCGTACCTGTTAGATATTTGTATTGTAATCTTTTACCATGTTTCGACACAACGGACATTTGTGACAAGCGGCATGGTTAATGGTTTTTGTTTCAATCTTGAGAAAACAACTTTTATGAAAGTAATGATTACAATCTGTCTTTAACCATATACCTTCGTAGTCATGACAAATGGCACATGGTGATTCTTCATCCTCGGGGTGACACTGTCGTTTAATAAAACAGTTATCACACCAACCCACATACGTAGCCATTTCGCCACATTGACAAATCGTAATGGTAGTTGGTAATTTGCTAAAGTACTCCATCACTTCTTCCTTTGTCTTTGTCTTGAAAAATCCCCCACATAAAACGACCTTTTTATCTTTTACAAGGTTAACTTGATAGTCAACTTCTTTCTCACAATTACAATCACAATCATACTCAATCTCTCCGTCTTCGGAACATTCTTCATCATGATAATAATTAAACATGTATTCAAACGAAAGACTAAATTCTTCTATGTTTGTATTATAATAAATAGGCTCTTCTCCATAATCAGCCTCTCTGTTAAGTTGTCTTTCAAACGCTTTGGGTGTATGACGGATACGTTCTCCTTCCGCTACGAACTTGTCCCATTTAACTTCGATCGCGCGTTGGATCACAGTCTGGACTCGCTTGGTAATTTCAATAGTAGTCATCGTTGGTTCTGCTTCGGCTTGTGGTGAAATCCTACTACAACTTTCTAAATTTTCATTTTTTGATAAAATGAAATTATTTCAATTGTTTACTTTCCAACCTCTTCTTGTACTCCTCTATCTTATCTAAATTATCCTGTACCTCTTTTTCTAATTTTGTTATTTCCTCCGGAGTCATCGCGGGCTTTGGTTCTGGTGGTGGCAAGTTCGAAACGAGTTGTGTTGTCAAGTTCACATACGGATCATTTACTTTCTCGATGATACTAAACGAAATGGCCCATGGGACACCTTGTAAATCAATCGGGTTATATGTTAAGTTCGTAGTCAAATACAGGTTGATGGAAGTAATCTTATCATTGGAAATCTGAACGGGATCGGTATCGGCAAGGTGTTGAAGCCATGTGTTTTGCGAGGTCCCTACTGGCACCCGATAGAGAATGTCGCTAAACACGTCGGTCTCAATAATGTATTCCCGATTGTTACTTTGTATGAGATTGCCACTTCGAATAAGAAGATAGTTCACCGGATTCGCCACGGCCACTTTTGTACTCGTCACGGATAAGACGGAGCTAATGGTTCGATTTGTCTCAAAGCCAAAAAAGATACCGAGAATCGTATTGGAAGCAAAGTTCATTTGGATAGAAGCATTGGCTGGACCAGTCATAATAAACGTCGACTTGGCTGTCGTGGTACTATACGTAAAGTTCAGGACAGGAGTGAAGCCGGTATACGCACCTGAAGATACTTGTGCCATGGCAATCAGTTTGGAAGATAGTTCGGCTAGGATTGATATCGTGGTGTAATTGCCAACGGTCAAGACAACCGAGGCGTTCTTGGATTGGCCGACTGTGTCCGTAAAGACACATGGTAAGGTATTGATTTCAGATGACATTTGATAAAAACTAAAAGGGACATTGGCACTATGAACGTCAATATAAAATTTGCTGTTGACAGCTTTTAATAAAATTGTATTCTTCATATTTAAGGTCATGTCCGTACTCGTTCCAGTTGATCGTTTATCCGAGTTCACGTGGAAGGTATAGCGGGCAACTTCACTCATCTTTCTTCTCTTGTAGATAGTCGCGATAATTATTATAAAATTTTTCCATTCCATCAGACACCTTTTTCTGTTCTTCGGTTTGTTCGATTCTTGTAATGTTGAGGTAGATGCCTTCCGGAGTTTGGAAATGTTTTAACGCATCGTCTTTCTTAAGGTACTGTTGATAGTTGAGAACATCGCTCATCATTTGAGACGGACTCTTCTTTACATGAAACGCCATTTACATCATAGCAATATTTTAAATTAGAAAAAAAATTGCGCTTTTTAGAAAAGCGCGCAAAATGTCGTAAGGGGGCGTAACCCCTTAATGGAACACAGAATGTCCCCCACGTTTCATTGCCATACCACCACGAGCACAAGCCATTCCACCACGGGCTAAGCCCAACCAGCCGACGAGCCAATCCTCGACCCATTGTCCCACAGTTGATCCGACGCCAGAGGCAGCAACGGGAGCGTCAGCGGGTAAATCAACATCGCCCATCTTTACTGCCTTAAGCAAATCCTTCTTGGCTTCTTTGAGAAGTTTGTTTTGTTCGGAATCAGTTAAGTCGGCAACCATGTCCTTGACTTCACCACCATTCGCAAGGCCAAGCCAACCGACCAACCAGTCTTCGACCCATTGTCCCACTGTGCTTCCAACGCCACTGGCTGGAACTCCACCACGTGCCATACCGCCACGAGCTCTCATCTGCATTTTCATCTTCTTAGGCATTTTATCTTATACGAAGATAAAATTTAATTTTTTTTAAAACAACGAAAGATGATCGTATCTCCCAACTGGCTTTTTCACTGCTTGTAACCGCTGTTCGATTTGTTGTACCGCTTGGAAGCGTTTCTCGGCTTTTCTTTGATATTTCGATACGTACTCATCATCGCTTTCAGGCTCCGACTCATCCTCGGAATCATACTGCTTTGGCTTTAGTTGTGGCTTCGGTTTGGCTGGCGCTTTAACTTTGGGTGCTGGTGCTTCCTTAACCTTTTCTTTCTTCTTTGTCTCCTTGGGTTTAGGCTCGTTCATCTTTGCCAAACGCTCTTCCATACTTTGAAGCATCTTATACACATCGGGTTGTTCGAGGGGTTTCGCCCCCTCACGTCGATCATCCGGTTTAACTTCGACCTTGGGTTCTGGCTTGGGTTCTGGTTTGGCCTCGTGAATGGTAATGGCTCGTTTACCTTTCGCTTCCAACATACGTTTCGTAGCCGCGACTTGTGCTTCCGTACGAGGCTTCTTTTCAGGAACCAACGCTGGCTTTTGCTCCACTTCAGAAACTTCAACTGGATTGATGATCTCTTGTTCTGGCGCTTTTTCAGCGGGTTGATTCAAGGTAGACTTGAGGATGACGTTCATATGTTTTGGCGGGCGACCTTTTGGCATTTTCGTTTCAGACATTGGATTATACACTCTATAAACATAATAAAAAAATTAATTTTTTCACCATAGCAATTGTTTACTTAACTTTTCACCTATGCCTGTACCTGTATGTCGCAAGTGATATAACCGTCTTCGTTCTTCGGCTACCTGTTTACCATCTTCTTTCAGATAGGTTGGGTAGTCTTTGGCGCCGAGTTGGCCTATCGACTTGATGTACGTACCGTTCTTATAGACATCGAGTTTCTTGCCTGCGCGTGTGCTTGGTTTTACTTGAACGCCCATCTCTTTCGCGCGGTCTTTGGTATATTGGGTAATGTGATACATTTTAGTATTACATAAGATGTTAACAACAACAACAACTTAATGTCATGCCTGTCTTAACGCACGAATATGTGTCAGCAAGACAGGCAATTAGTTTTTTGCCTTTTGATAAAAATTTAGTACACAACTAAGCATACTCAACCACCACTTTGGTTTGCGGATACGTTGTGTCATTAGCAATAATTCCCAATCTTCACGTCGGGCCTGACGCTCTGGAAATGAGGTGAGAATGTTATCAGCTTGAATATCTACATCGTCTTTTTCAAACGCGTGACAGTATACAATAACGTTAAATTGTTCCTTACGCGGAGCAACTTCTTTTAGATAGGCGTATCTATCTGGTTTTTCACGCAAGTCAAAGACAATTATATCCCATGCGAAGGACGAAATGGGGATATTACGATGAATGGCATCTTCGTATTCGACTAAACGGTAGTCCTTGAATAAGGCGAGGTCTTCTTCTTTTAGGTCTCGGGTCAAACATAAGACAAATTTACGTACGCCCAACGGGGCATCGAGTTTGGCTTCATAATGGGGTAATGCTGCGGCAACAGCTGGAATGATAGCGGGGAGGTTCATTTGTAATATGATAAGACTAAATTAATTTTTTAGTAATTTCGTTGACTTGGTTTGTCAAGTCGGCTAAATGCTTTGTGAGTAGGTCGATGGTTGCTTGTTGTGCTATGATTTGTTTCTGTTGTTCCTGAACCGCACCTATCAAATGTGTTACGTAATCATTGTAATTAACCGCAAAACGTTCTTCATTATTTGAATTAATGCTATTGAATGTAGTCAAGCAATGGGGGTTAGATTCTTTGATTTGTTGTGCCATGATTCCGACATGAGATTTATCTTTTAGTTCTTGTGGAGTCAAATCATTTCCAGACGAATCAAGGTAAAACAAACGGTTATACGTAAATGTTTTTGCCGCCAAGACACGTTCTAAGGACCTAGTTGTTTTCAATGGCTTAATATTAGTTTTCTCTCGTTCATCTGACACATTGACCCAACCGCCAGGCTGTAATAAGGCCGAATAACTCCCATAACTAAAGGCGTAGATGTATCCTGCGTTTATATATAACTCCTTCCAAGCAATAGACGGAGAAAGACATACAATATGTCCCCAGTTAGCATTTTCATTGAATCCTATGTTTATCCCTGACTTATTTGAAGCCGAACCAAACGTCTGTGTAAATAAGCATCCTCCCGTCCATGCTGATGTATTAGGATTATCCATTGGTGGTGTCTGTATATTCACGAAATTAGAACTACCTCCCAATTGAAGTTGGGCATTACATAACATTCTCCAATTCCCCAATCCACCTGTCCCCGTATCCCAAGTTCCTGATTGAACGGTGCCCATAAAAAAACTAACACTAGTTCCCTCAATATACCATACTGGATTTGATTTCCATAACTGAAGCGGGAGACCAGCATATGTCCCAAATGCTGATATTTGAGTTGTTCCCGCATAAATACGGATTGTATTACTACTATTCGCATACATTATTAAATCACCAGTGCTTCCACCAGTTAAACCAATACCTGCCGCATTCGCTTGTTGATAAGAAGTCAAATACCCCGCATTGTTCGCATAGAGTCCAACGTTATTGTATCCTGCTACTGCTACACCAGCAACATTGAAGTTTGCTCCTCCATTGGAAAGCACCAATCCAGAATTAGCGTATTGTGCTCCTCCTGCTAGACGAATGTTACCTGTGCGACTATTAATACACAAATCACCTGTTGCCGCATCGTTAATAAAGTTGCCAGCTCCTGTTGCTTGCCCTATATAATTCCCGCCACTAGTTCCACTAGCATTAAGAAGAATATGAGGGTAATTTGCGCTATTCATTTGAAGAACTGTAACACCAACAAGTAATCCTCCTGTTGTAAGATTCATAGCGGTTGAACCTGAACTACCCGTTACAAATTGCCAGTTATATTGAGCGGTATTAAGCACACTCGCATTAATACCAGACGCCCAATCAACTTGAAGTACAGCATTACCACCAGTAGCAACAGTAGAATAAAACACGGTATTACCTCGCAACAGATTCATTGAACTACCACCAAAGTTAGCATAGTTTAACCCACCGTTATTTACGACAAGTGCTCCATTTGCGGTTGTTGCTCCTGTAATTGTTGTTGCTCCTGTAATTGTTGTTGCCCCAGTTACATCTAGAGTTGAACTACAAATGGTTGGAGGGGTAATGGTTAATAATGGACCTACCCCTATCATTGACGCTGGTGCTCTAAAGGTTAAAAACGTGTTTGGTCCTGATGTCCCATTGCTACTTATCGTGTAATTATAGACAACTGTCTTGCTATTAACCATTTCAATAAAGTTAGAATTACCCGCATCAATGCTTATCGTACCCGTCATCGTTCCACCAGTTAATGCTAAGTATCCAGCAAGACTTGGAATAGCAGATTGTACGAATGCCGTCGTCGCTAGTAGCGTTGAATTATTACCGAATGATTGAGTCGGAGCATTTGGCGAACCTGTAAATATAGGACTTGCTAGAGGGGCAAAACTTGTTGCTACAAATGCGGTATTTGCTAGTTGAAAGTTACTTGTTCCTACCGTGGCAGTTGGTGCTTGTGGTGTCCCTGTAAAATTAGGCGAATTGGTTGGGGCAAAACTTGTTGCTACAAATGCTGTGGTTGCTAATTGACTTGTATTTGTTCCTGCTGTTGCGGTTGGAGCAGTGGGTGTTCCAGTGAATGCTGGACTTGCTAATAGGGCATATCCAGCAAGAGAAGGAATAGCAGAGGTTACAAATGCTGTAGTTGCTAGTTGAGTTGTGTTTGTACCCCCAATTGCTGTTGGAGCAGTTGGTATTCCTGTTAATGCCGGACTAGCTAATGGAGCATACCCAGCAATACTATTACTACCATTGGCCGTAAAACTACCATTTGCGGTTAGACTAGTAGGAATATCAGCAATGGGAACAGTTAGGGTATTACTAAACGCATTATACGTGAGCGATGCCCCACCATCAACATATAATGGACTCGATGCCGTGGTTGTCGCATTAGGAGCAAATGTTAAATAATACGTTGCGTTTGTATTCGTAGCAGTAATGGTAGGTTGTGCTGAAATACCAGTAGCAACAACCACTTGATTCAACGCATCGACTGCTAAAAAATACGCTGGAGTACCTACGCTTGGTACTGTTGAAAAATTACAGTATTGAGGAAACGTAGCAACAGAACCAATCGATAATGACCCGCACGTTAATGTTTGACTAAATGTAGAACCCGTGTTGTTCCACGTACCAGAAGTAGCACTAAGGTTTTTTATAGATAATGTTTTACTATTTGTGTTATACGTCATTGGTGATAAATCATCTGAATAAATTACCTGTGCTCCTGCTGCTGTACTTGTTAGAAAAGTGAAATACAATGGACTTGCGTATCCTCCAGCGATTTGTGTAATATTGAATTGTGACGGTATCGCCGACCCCTCAATCACGTTTCCCGCTGCGTCTACTGCCAACGCTTTCGCTACCGTCCCCGCTGGAACTGAGTTGATTTTTAACGTATTTGCTGTCACTAGTCCCGTGGTCGTTAGTGTATTGGAACTCGTAAGTCCTGTCGCGGTTAAGTTTTGACCTTGAACGGTACCTGAAACTACAACACTTGTCGCGGTGAGCGCATTCACGCCCGTCAGCGACTTGTTATTCAGGTCAACATTCGCATTAGCTCCGGCATAGGGGACAAAGAGAGCGGTGACGTCGATACCATTGATCGTGATATCGGACACGTTTAAGGTCTCCAAACCCGAAAGTGTGTTGGGGATAAACGTATTCGTCAAATTATTAATTGACATGTTATTACTAATAACATATCATTAAAAGGAATTTATTTTATTTCATCGCTCCAATTTTACTTCCCATCACTCCTCCACGCTTGAATCCAAAGTACCCTCCCGACAACCACGAAAGGAACTTTTCGACTCCTGACGCAACATCTGTTGTCTCCTCCAGCAGGTCCTGAACGGACGGGTTAATCGCGTCTATCAAATCCTGTGTATCCTGATAGTAAAAGTCTTTTGTTGCCGCCGAATCAATATCATTGGCTGCCAAGTTCGACTCGACCCACTTTTGACAATTGTTTGTCAACGGATTGTATGCCTGCCAATATTTATTGTCACCCATGAGTTGTTCCCCGTTTTTAATAAAATCATTAATTGTTTTTCCCTTAAGTCCTGAAAGAGAAACTTCAAACAAGTCTTCTTTGTCACTTGGTTTGTACGCTCGGTAGTTTACATTTTGATTTTTTTCAAGTACATACTTACCATTAATAATTAAATATAAGTGAAAAAAAGCATCATAGCCCCTCTTCTCTTTCGACTTGGAAAACTCTCCTAAACTGATAAGTTCCATCACCGAATTAATCGCAGCCTGAATGGGTTCACGGCCTAGGGTTATCGAGGTGATTTCCTCCTCGCCGTGGTCCTTCATAAAGTTCTTCATGCGCTGGGTGGCATTACCGAAAATGGCCGTTCCAGCGGACGAGATCATACCACCGATACCATACTGCTCGTAATCCTCGATGTTGAGACCGTATCGAGCCGCTACGTGTCCTCCGTTAGCAAATCCAAAGGCGTTGTAGGCTCCGAGAGAGTCTTGTTCCCAATAACCCTCTTCGGAAGGCTTCGAGCCTAACGAATCGTATCGCTCTCTTTTTCCAAAGCGCTGGCCTCCGCCTTTAAAATAAGTCTTGTCTTTTGGTCTGAACGCGTTGTTAAACATTTGTTATTTACAATAACAAATCATTTTAATTTTCGTTCGTACCGTTGTTTTCGTTTAGCATTTAATTCATGACACCATATCGAGCTGCTACGTGTCCCCCGCGCTGTTTAAATTGTACCTCAGTCAAATCTCCTGTTTCGTCAAATACTGAAGCATTACGCGGTGGTCCCTGTACTCCTACTCGTCTCCCCTTTGATTTAACTGCTACTTTAGGTTTTTTAGATATCATTTCTGGCTCATCATTTTTTTCAAATACTGATTTTTCATTATATCTTGAAAATTTAGCTTGTTTTCTTTCTGGATCATACGGTCGACCGACATATGCCTTTTCAGCCGCTGTTGGTTTTACATCTCTGTGTTCGTCACGTGCTTGACGTTTGTTTCTTTTTATCGCATTGGTTTCCACTTGTAAATTCATCCGATCAATATTTGGGTACGCACTCATTTTATTACCTGACTGGTAACGGTCAGAATCAAATACATTGCCAAAGCTAGTGTCATATAAAAGATCACGCATTAGTTATTTACTAATAACTAAATATTTTTTAATTTTCTTTCATAGCACGCATTTGATCTATAATCCATTGTAAATCACGTACCTGAATGTCCCTAAACTCGATTTGGTTTCTCTCTCCCTTGTGTCCCCTCGAATCGTATGGGTACGTAGGGCTGTACTCACCCCAGTAAAACACACACGAAGTCAACAAGGTATCAGGATGGAAATCAAGTGGACCCGATAGACCAACATTCATATTCACTCGCATATACAATGACATATTACTACTACATAAGATTATTTATACCTTTATTCGTCCCAAAAGTAATCCGCCCAAAACGCACTCGTATGATCGGCAATCGCATCACGAATACCTTGTGATAATAATGTATTTTTTAATTGTTCGTCTACATAATCCTCCCATTGGCCTTCACTCATCGCGCGTACCCATTTCTTCTCCTCCGGCAAACGGTTAAAAATCAAAGTCATCTGTTCATACGCAATCGTAGTAATACTCATCGTCCGTGGTGTACCTCTAGACACTTTCTTCAACATTTTCATTTTTTGACTTTCGAACCCGTTTCACTTTGGCTCCGACGGCGGCTTCTTCTTTCCGAAGGGCAATTCGCTCTTTAAGCTTTTTATCTATGTCTTCGGAGCGTTGTTTCTCATACTCTACTTGTTGTTCGAGTACATTCGCAATGGCGCGGAGTTTCATAATCACCGGAGGCAAATCCTCCGCGTGGACCATTTCGCTTATGTGAATATCAATCGACATGTTACTCCTCTTATCGATTTAACTTTTTTTATCAAAAAATGAAAATTTTGAAAATGTATGGGTCAATCACTCCTACGACGCCAATATAAGCAATGTCTATGTCCGAATTAAAACGTGAAGCACAATCGGTTCGAACTCGTATCCAAGATGAATCGGCTGTCGAATACGGTGCTCGTATCATTGAATTTTTTACTCGAGCAAATATTGTTATCAAAAATAACCAAGCAAACAAAGAGAAGCGAGAGAAGAAGAAGGCATCGGCCAAGAAGAAGAAAGAAGAGTCGATCCCCAAGGTAGTACGTATCCGTCGTGCGTTTTTACAACCCGGAACAGAGGAATTTGAAAATCGACAAATCAAATAAATCTAGTCCATCGGAAGGTACGAAAAAGGTACGGTTTTGAATTTGTATCAAAACGATACAAATCGTGTTAAAAAAAATGATCTTGTCTATATAGAAAATGGCCGCAGTAGGTGGAGGACCAGGCGGACATAAAAAAGGAGGAGGACCTGATCCTAGAAAGATAACATTGCCACCTAAAATAAAAGCAAAACAAATCGAAGAACCAGGCAATCAACCTGGCATGCCCACAGGACACGAAGAAGCAGTTCGAATGTCTAGTGGCCGTGATTTTAGTTCTGTTTATGCAGATATTGAAGCGATTAAACGACGCGGCGCAGATGTCGACCTCGTAGGTGGCGGAGTACTTCATATTTCTCCCGAACAGCTAGCAGAATATGGTCTTTTTTATCCTCCTCCAATCACTGCTTCAGCAGATAACGCAGCAGTAGCACATAATATCAGTGTATGGAAAGCACATCTAAAACAAGTAGCAAGGGCCGTTAGAAAAAATACCGGAAGAATACCTCCCTCTTCTAGACCTATCTATGAGGAATACGCTCGAGGCGGTATACTTCCATCAAAATACAAACATCGCGTTGGTGGTATGAAATAGTCAAAAGATTCAACCCTTCACCTTTTTCAATAACCCTTCACCACACCCTTCACCTCTCTCTTATTTATTTTAAGGTTAAATTAAGGTAGAAAGAAAAGAAAGATAGGAAAGGTGAAGGGGGTGAAGGGGTGAAGGCATTTTTTTCCAAATCGGCTGGAAAGAGAAAGAATTAAAAAGTAGGGAAAGAGCGGAAACGGTGTGTTCCTGAAATACGAGAGCGTGTGATGTCATGAGCGTGTGTGTAAAACGGCCAGCTCTTGAAACTGACCCCCTTCACCTTCACCCCCTTCACCTCTTCACCTTTTGATTGAAATGAAAACTTAATTTAAAAACTTGTCTATTAATAATATACATGTTGACAGAGGAAGAGCGGAAGGAGCGGAATCGAGTTTGTTCGTTAAAGTACTACCACGCTCATAAACAGGTCAAACGGGAGGTTAAACCCAAGCCGGAAACGTTAGAAGAATACATAGAACAAAAACGTCAGTATTTCAAAAATTATTATCAACAAAAAAAATTGAAAGAAAAAGAAAAAAATTAAAACTTAATTTAAAAACTTGTATATAAGTAATATGGATTACTTATCGCAACCGTTTCCGGCTCAGCATTATGAAGTGGAGATTGATATTCGTGCTTGTTCGTATGTAGTGGAACACATACAAGATATTGCTATGGGCGGATTATACGATGAGAATCGTCCGTCGGGTCAGCGGGTTGTGGATTGTAAATCGGAGCCGGAGTTGTTGATTAATTTTTTCAAGAGTTTTACCCGTATTCCGAACACGAATCGGGCGAAAAAAGTGGATACGTACAACCAAAGTGCGACGAATCCGAGAAGGATGACAACCAAGTCGACTTCGTTACAGGGCATCCCGCGTGTCTTGCGCCATACGATTTGTCGAGAACACATGTACGACTTTGACATTGCCAATTGCCACCCAGAAATACTGGCACAATGGTGTAAGAAGAATGGCATAGTTAGCTCTGAATTGGCGGCCTTTAACAAGGAGAAGAAGGATCGCTTTCAAGAGGTTCAGACGGCGATGAACTGGTCGAAACAACAGATGAAAGACTACATGTTAAAATTGCTAAACGGAGGAGGGTGTGGTCCGACGACACGCCACATTCAAGAACAGTTGGCGAATCAAGTGCCGTGGTACTGTCCCTTGATTGCGGAATTGGACGCGATTCGTAAGAATGTGATGCGACTTCACCCCGAGTTGGAAAAGAAGGCGAAACGAAGCAAGGAAACCAACTACAATGTGGAAGGAACGGTCTTGTCTTACTTGTTGACTAACTTGGAGAATCAATTTTTACAAACGATGGTTCAAGCGTGTGCCAAAAAGGGATATAAGATTTCGAGTTTGATTTTCGATGGGTTAATGTTGTATAAGAACACTGTGCCAGATGTAGCGGAGTGTTGTGCTGTGTTACAAGAGGCGTTGGCTCAAACGGGATATACGTTTAGCATTGTGGAGAAAGAGATGGATGAGGGATTACTTATCCCTTCTGAGTATCTAATGAAAGAGGATCGACTTGAAAAAGAAAAAGAGGAAAAGAAAAAAGAAAAGGAAGAAAAACAAAATGAAAGGGAGGCGTTGTTAGAGCAAAAAAGTTTAGAAAAAGAAGTAAAGCATAGTAAGCGGGAAGAAAAAAAGCAGAAAGCAAAACGAGAAGAAGAAGAATACCTAGTTTGGAAAGAACAATTTGAACGAGATCATTTTAAAGTAGTGTCGATGAATATGATAGGAAGACAACAGGCAGGTGGAGTTGTATTTAAAACCCAGCAAGAATTAAGTGAAGCGTTGAGTCATGAGACAGATCATATAAAAGAATGGTATAGTGATAAAAATGTACGCGTCTATGATAGATGTGATATATTGACGAGAAACCAAGACGTTCCGCATGATGTGTATAACATGTGGGAAGATCCTATTGCAATACATTATCCAACGGACGGAGATGCTTCGTTATTGTACCAGCATATTAGGGAGGTGATTGCGAATGATGATGACGAAGTGTACCAGTATGTATTAGACTGGATGGCGCAGATGCTTCAGTTTCCAGAATGTAAAACAACAATGATAGTAGGAGTTTCGGAAGAAGGTGCTGGTAAAGATACATGGGTAGATATGTTTCGAGCCTTAATAGGGACTAAATTTGTGATGGAGTCGCATAGCGCAAAAGCTTTGTTTGGTGATTTCAACTACAGTGTGTTAAATAAAAAATTATTAGTAGCAGAAGAATTGAGTGCGAAAGAATTATCTCAATATGACGGAGCGATGAAAGTGATGATTACAAATAATCGTTTACGCGTAGAGCAAAAAGGGAAAGACGGGCACGAAGTTGAAAGTCAACATAGACTATTGGCGTTTACCAATAAAAAGGATTCCCCTATTCAAACTAGCGATGGGGATCGACGCAAGGTAATTATTAGATGTAGTGATAGACGAGTGGGTGATGTACCCTATTTTATAGCACTACGCGCAGTGATGCAAGATAAAGCTGTGATTGGAGCATTCTATAGTGACTTGATGAAACGAGATGTAACAGAGTTCAATAGAACGCGTGGTAAATGTTTTCCTGAAACGTCCTTTCAAAAAATCATCAAGAGTAGTTATACAAATCCAGTACAGGAATGGCTTCAATTTATTATTCAAGAAGAGAAGTATAAGGAAATGGACGAATACAAAGACGATGAATGGGTATGGTCTTCGACTGAGTGTGTTGCTTCCTTTTCTCGTTTTTGTGAAGTCATGAAATTCAACGCAAAGTTTGAAGTATCCGCACCTCAATTAGGCATTAAACTCCATAATTTAGAATTAGAGGGGGTTGTTGTGAAACATACAAAGAAAGGTAGACGATACCATTTTAATGTTCCCTTATTACAAACGTATTTTGAAACTAAAAATGAAAATTTAAGTTAAACATTTGTATTCATATATAGAAATGTATTGTGAAACTTGTATGATTGCGATGGACGACGCGCCGACGTGGAAGAAACAATGTGGTGCGTGTTTTTACAAGGAGAATCCGACGTACAAGAAGAAGGTTTCGCCTATCAAAAAGGAGAGTTTACCAAACAAAAAGGAGGTAAAACTAGTTAGTGACCGCAAATGTGTAGACTGTGCGTTGGTAATGGATAATGTGCCATCATGGAAGGTACGATGTCTTGATTGTTATAAAAAAGATAAGACAAAATCAAAACATACATGTGAATTTGAGTACATGGAAGATGATATCTACATGTGTTTTGATTGTGGTAAGACATACAAGAATTAAATTTTCATTATGATAATGAAAATTAACCAGACATACCTTCTTTATCACTAAGAAATATCAAATACATTTCAAAACTTGGTCCTTCTTTAATGAGATCCCAATCGTCGATGATAGCTTGACGAATGATAAGAAGGTTAATTTTGTCATTATCCAACCCTCGGAAAACAAAGAGACCGTATGTATCAATAATCTGTCTAATACAATGCCCGACATCGTACCCAATTTCCTTCATGATGGCTGATTCTTGACAACCAGACAGACCGAGGTCAGAGAATACTTCTTCTCCTACTACACCAATCAACTTGTTATACTCTTCTTCCGTACGTACCCCTTTACTAACTAACTTTTTAAAGATATCATCGCGGACCATGTGAGCCAAATTAATAAGTTCTTCTTGATCCATCTTGTTATAATATTCTTATGACCTTTTCATAATTTCATTTTTTGATAAATTAAAAACTCTGTTACTTGTAAATGCCTCTTGTATCTGACACAACCCATCGCCGATATAAAGTAGGTCAAGACCCATCAACCGTAAAAACAAAAATTTATAACTTTCCACTTGAAGCACTATCCAAAGACCTTGTACGCGAATTGGCGCGAGAGGCTAAAATGCCCGCCTACTGGAACAATAGCCGTCAACAGATGATTGACTACCTCAATCAACAAGATGAACTACCAATCCGTAACGTACAACTCAAGGTATACCGAGCCTAGGACGCAAAGAACAAGGCATGAATTTCTCCGTACTTCATATCGGTACCAAAGACAGGTCGTTTCTCGTCCCGCAAACTAGCGACGTGTTCTCTTATCTTTCTGAAATATTCCTCTTCTTGTTCTAACGTTAGGTTGGCTCGACCTGTCTTTTTGTAATAAGCCTGTTGGTTCTTCTCGAGGCAGTTCTTGTAAAAGTCAGGATCGCTTTTCTTACGATGGTAGCGTTCAGAGGCAATTCTGTTGATCTTTTGTTTGTTCTTTTGGTAATACGATTTTCTCTGTTCGACGATATCCATTTTTATATTCTTACTGATTATAAAACAAATGTATAAATGTAATTTCGCTACGGGCGGAATCGTTGGCATGCCTAGTGGTGAATTCTATGTCGAGCCGTATGGCAGAACCGTTCAATTGATGAGTCGTCGACCCGTCAACTATACCCAAGGTGGTCTCGTCAAATGGGAAGAAGGTCAATACAATCCATTCCTAAACGACCTCCAGCGAGACAACAAACGCGTCCTACTTGAATTTGGATCCATGGTGGTTCCTAGGCCTGTCATGCATCTGTTCCATGAATACGAGAGACTATTCGGCTCTGTGAAAGGACCGAAAATCAAGGACGAGAACATGCTACTGGAAGTCATTATTATGCCTTTGGAAGCCATCGTTCCTAAGAAACATGTACCGCATTTTAAAGAGTGGTTAAAGAAGCATGGTGTGACGCTTCCCATTCCACATGACAACCTTTTTGAAATCGAAAAAAAATTAAAATAAGACGTAATACTAAAAATGGTACTCGTCCAACTAGTCGTTACTAATCTTACAAGTGGTTCTCTTACAGCTAACAACAATACCTATTTTGATGTACCTTTGTATGGTATCTATGACCTCAATGTAATCTCGATCCAATTTCATGATAGTGGTGCGGCTACACAGATTCGTGTTCTTGAAATACAAAGCGATGTTCTTCGTTTCCCTCATTCATCCCGTCAATACCTAACCTTTATCAATAACTCTCAAAACTCGATCAATTTCGAAGCTGCCGGTGAGAACATGCCCTCTGTAAAGAATTGCGATTTGAGTGGTAAAATTCTTATTAACGTAAATGCTTTGTATGCTTCTACTGCGCTAAACAACTTTCATATGGTCTTGACATTAGAAGCTACGGTATCGAATCGAGCGAAATAAAAAATAAAATCTTTTGTATGGATAACAATGTTATCCAAACGATCATCGGGACATATCGGCAGTGGCGGAGTACGATTTGAGACGAAACCAACTCGTCCCGTTCAACCAGAAGTAAAGCAAACAGAACAAGAACCGGAAGAGACGGTATTTCGACAACCAAAACAGAAACCTAAAAAATTAAAATTTCAACGTGAATAAAAAAAAATTAAAAATATCTTCTTGAGTACATTCAAAATGAGCTCTTATTCTGGCGCCGGTCAACAATATCAATATGTCCTTCCATTTCAAATGGATGCGGTTCCTAGTTCTTTTAAGTCCAATTTGGCACCCCGTCCCATCAACTGCACCCTCCAAACTGTCGTGGTCCCGTCGACATCTGGCAACGCCAGTTTGGGAACGATGTCTACCATTCAAGTTCCCCTTGGCAACAGCGCCTACATTGCCAACTCGTACCTCCGCTTCAAAGTCCAGTACACTGGTACGGCTGCCGACACTGCCGCCTTTAAGGGCTCTGTCGGTGGTGCTTCCGCGTTGATCTCGTCCTACCAGACGTCGATTAACTCGACCCTCATTGACAATATCCAGAACTACGGGTTGGGTGTCATGGAACCTATTTTGGCCCACTCCACGTCGCGCGACTGGATCGTTCAGGATGGGTCCGTTCTCATGAATACCAACAAGACTGCGGTGACTCTCGTTGGCACGACTATCTCTGAAGTGTATTGTATCCCTTTGATTGGTCTGTTGGGCTCTCAACAGGCGTTCCCTGCGTGGGCCGTGAATGGCGTGCTCCAAATTAACATTAACTGGGTAAGTTCCATTGCCAACGCCATTGTCAACACTGGTACCGCGATCACCGCGTTAGCCTTCTCCGAGGTAGCTTTTGTTTATGACCGTATTGCTGTCGAGGGTGACTTTATTGCCAAGATGAAGTCCGACATGGCCTCGAGTGGCGCCAAGTACTGCTTCGGATTTACCAACTACCAGTCGTTAACCGCAGTTTCTACCAACGGCCAGAACACCATCAACACGGGCCTTAACGTCTCTTCCTTGCGCGGTGTTGTCATGACGAGCGTATTGACGGCTGACTTATCCAGTTTGACCGCCAACGGTTACTCGCTCACGAACGGGTTGTCGAACTTCCAGATGTCGTTGGACGGTCGCTTGGTTAACACCTCCATCTTGGACGCTACGACCCAACCTGCCGTGTGCTTTGTCGAACTCCAGAAGGTCTTTTCTCGTTGCTTCGACTCCAGTGTCACTGACAACTCTACCAAGGCCTTATACTTGACCCAATCCTTTGCTGCTGGTGTTTCTGCGTGTCGTGTCGCTGAAGGGTTAGCATTCCAAGGTTCGCCCGTGTCAGTAGTCGGTCTACAGTTGACTCAGTCCGCTGCTACCTACACCAACTACATTGTCTTTATTAGTGATTACCAATTGTTGATTGGAGCCGACGGTCAATGTGATTTGGTCAGATAGAGTGAACCACGAAATTATAAATCTTGAATTGAAAATAAACATGCCAAGTAATTACTATGATGTGTGATACGTCGGTACGTAGCGTATACTTTAGAAAAATCGGGGTGTCCGAGTAGTGGGTGCGTAAGAAAATATTCCATTTCCATTTTATAACTACATGCGATTAAAACTTTTTATCTTGGATAAAAAGTAAAAAGCCTCCGACTATTTATAAATTACCTCGGATTGTTCGCCATGAATTCGTCTCGATACAAGATAGCCTCTTCTTTGGTTTTGAAGGTTTTGTAACAAACGCATTTACCCAAATGAATAATTCGAACTGTATACGACCCGCTAGGTAAAATAACAATATGATGTAATTCTATTTTGAGTCTACTATAATAACCTCTATTATGAGTATTTTCATAATTAGAAGCCCATCGCAAGTTGGAAACGTTATTGTTTAATCGATTCCGATCAATATGATCTACCTGTAGTTTATCTTCAGTTTTTGGTATGAAAGCGTTAGCAACCAATTTATGAATTAGACCTTCTTTCATAGTTTTATTTTCATAAATATTTACCCGATAATAACCATATTTGTTAAGTCTTGGTTTCAATATTAAATTTGTTTCAATATTCTGTACCTGTCCTTCAGTTGACACTTCATAGTTTGTATGGCCTTCAATTTGTTTCCACATATTTGTATTTGATTACAATACAAATTAATTTTCATTTTTGAACTACTCCTCGTCTATCACATATTCGTCAAACTTTTTAAACATTCGTACTTTTCCATTTGTCATATTCACGAACAAAAAACTAAAAGGTTCTTTTGTAGCGTCTTTCAAACACATTTCTAATACGTCTTCATCGCAATTTAAATCTTTCTTTAATGTTTCTATCTCTTGTTTTGAATTAGTCTTGAATAGAAACAGACAATCTGAATTATTTCTCCATATGCAAGGAATATTATTGTATTTGTGTGAGATGAGCCAGATGCTAGTATTAAGATGGCGCGAGTTAGTAAACATTTGTGTGATCGCGCTTTTTTTTCTACCAGAAGGAAAGTCACCACTACTGTCATCGATGATAAGTAAGTTTTGTAGAGGTCGCTTCTTCTTCCAGCCGTCGGATAGATCCTTTAACTTCCCGATGATTTCTACTGCGTTCTTCTCAGACAAATGGTCGTAAAAATTACCACGCGAATCTATCTCGTCGTAGAGCTCCTTGATCTTCTTATCGTGAGCTCCACTAGGATTAACCATGAAAATTGTGTCAAAGTATTTGTAATACGGACTTTCCTTAGATGTCAACAAGTTCAAATACAAGGTACTTTTTCCAGCTCCTTTCGGTGAGACAAAAAACATGATTCGACTACCAAGTGGTAGTACTCCGTCACTCTGTATAATCTGTTTATCCCGAGCTTTCAACTCATCTGTCAGCGCGTTCTTTTTCATATGAATTTCCATCTTATATATAGAAATGATTTTTTATATTATCTTTCTTTAATACAAATGCCCGCGCGTAAGAAAAAATCAACAGCCAAAACCAAAAAGGGTAAGTCTGGTATTTCAATTTCAATCAAAAATGTTATGAAACAAGTCATGAATGAGAGACCACAACGCCAACGTCAGCGTACCGATTTCATCATGCCACAAGGCAAAGACCCACGTCATAATTTAAACACTGGAAGTATGACACGTATGTTTGCCCCAGCGATAACGTACGCCTCGGCACCACTAAGCGCCTTTCCCTCATTGGCATCGTTGGCATCGATAAGCAGCGGCGGTAAACAGACTCAACTGAACGCGCATTCAGACCAACCATTAGGTGCGCCTCCATTGGTGGCACCTCGTGATATTAAAAACGATGATCTCATGGTACCAGTTCAAAGGACGGCTCGCGCAGCGAAGTCGGAACCAGTAGTAACACCACCTCGACCGAGTCGACCGATCAATCTCGTACAGGTAGAGTTCAATGGAGTCGATACGCCTGAATCAAACCGCAATTTATTCGCTCCTCGTGTATCGCTATTAGAAGCACAATTAGACGACCAATTAAGGCAATCATATGGACCACGATATAACCAACGAGATTTATTTAGGGGAAACGCGAACGATGAATTAGAGGCAATGTTAGGACCAGATTGGACGGACCCATTTAGCCCGGGCTTCAGTGAAGCATCGTCTGAACCTCCGATAAAAACACGTCAACCGAGAGCAGCGGCTTCGGATCGACCTTAAAACTTTTTATACAACATCTGCTCGTTGATGTTTTGCCGTTTGTTCGTGTACGAGTCTATGACGTTTTACATATGAACCTCCACAATAACATTCGATTTTTATTTTACGTTCAATATCTAAATTTCTATATTGAACGTCATATTCTTTCTTATCTTGTTTATGTTCCTTCATATAATTTTTTTTTGAATTTTTTTTATCTTCTTCGGTAGGCGCTGGATTAAGAAAATTTACACATGTATTATTTTCAAAATAATAACGTTCTCTTTGTCTAAGTTGTGATAAATCATCCACTTCTTCAATAATAGAAAATTCACAGTTTTCTGTTCCATATTCATCAAATAGAATTTTAGAAGTACATTTTAAAACACCTTTATTATATTCACATATATGTTGATAGAATCTTTGTTTCGGATAACGTTTGGTAGTTGAACCGTAATAAACTTTATCTCCTTTCGGTGATGATATTTTATAAACACAATGGGGCATCTTATATTATGGGACATCTTTAAACACTAATCAAATTTCTTATAAAGAGTATGTTGGTGAAGTGATTGGCCCATGTCAGCCGCTACCTTTTCGAGTTCGCTTAGTTTCGGCATGTCCTTTAGTGTGATGTCGGATACATAGATGTGTCTCAACATCGAGGCTGAGATGTTCTTATCAAAGATAGCATTCAACATTTTAGTAAGTTGCGGTTGGCTAAGATGGTTTCCATAAGAATTAAACAACATGTATTCACTATACTTGGAGGCAATAGGGAACCATTTGTGAAAGACAGCTTGGAGTGAAGGAGGACATTCCACGCGCTGGGTGCCATAGTTCTTAGCAGTCTTATAGTTATTAAATACCAATTCGTTTGTTTTATCATCAAACCAATTATCCGATTTCGGTTCAATGTCTTTACATTTGAAAAAAATATAATCAGCAATACGCCGAGGTGGAATCAATACATAACAAGATAAGATGACATAGTGTTGTAACGTCTTAATATTATTCGAAGTCAACTTGTCCTTCTTAAACAATGGTAACGCTTCATCTTCCAATTCACGGTATACCTTAAGTACCGAATCCCATGACTCCCAGTTGTCTTCTTGTTTGTCGCTCTTCTGTTGGCTCTCGTCAATTTCTCGACACTGTTGCGCGACATCTAACATCTTTTTCTTATAGACTTCCGTGGTCTTCTTGTTGGTCGAAATCGCAATCAACGCAGACAACATGGCCTTTTGACGTGTGGGTGTTAACGTCGTCATGTACGCCACAATCTCTTTCGGTTTCGTGGTGAAGTTACGGATATCAGTCCAATCAAAATGTTTGGCAATGCTCGCCAGTGTAGCGACATAGACACGGGACGATGAGTCAGAGATATCAGATTTGTTTGACAGAATGGATTTCAGGATTTCGGCGCGATTCATATTACATAACACAAAGAGAATAAAAAAAATAATTTTTCAATTGGAAACGGAATACTTTTTATAACACATTGATATAAAATCTAAGATTCTTTTCATGGACGAGTATATTATTATGATTATATTTGATTGTAATCTAAATAAGCATCGATAAAGGTATTTAAAGGACATAAATCGGCCGATTTATGTATCTAAAGTGAATAAAACCATCCTTATTTAGATTATACAGTAATAAAATCATACTTTTTTGTATGATTTTGTTGTTAATCTTAGATTATTGTTAGAATGTGAATACAAATATACGTACCTTGTGAATTAATCCAAGATTAATAATCAAACGCACCAAACCCATTTGCGATTTCCACAATGATTTTCATTTCTTCCTTGTTAAACGATTTTCTAAGCATATCTTCTTCCCACATACCAGTCCCAAACTTTCCGACGACTAGGTATTCGTCCTCTTCATTTGGAAAACAATGGTTTGCGAGATAGTGGAAAAGACGATGTAATACCTTTCGAAAACGAATTCCTTTTTGTTTACCACAAATCATACCGTCAATAAACACTTGGTGTTCTTTATATACCTGCCGTCGTTTTACAAGACGCTTTTGTAATTGTATCCGCGTGTATAACACGGGACAATCATATTCATCACAATCATCGTCTCCACAATGAGGGCAAGCCTTAGAAAATAACACTGTATTGTCCTTTACAGGTTCTTCGCTTGGTTGCGGTTCATATTTCGATTCTTGTTCCATGTTCGGCTTGTAGTGTAATCCTACTACAACTTTTCTAAATTTTCATTTTTTGATAAAATGAAATTATTTCAATTGTTTACTTTCCAACCTCTTCTTGTACTCCTCTATCTTATCTAAATTATCCTGTACCTCTTTTTCTAATGTTGTTA
>Ga0209191_1000844_pt1 | contig 21738 bp, 19 predicted proteins | sample S_130626_EF_Meta_FD_187320 | JGI IMG/M metagenome (GOLD analysis project Ga0209191, IMG submission 187320) | Freshwater microbial communities from Lake Simoncouche, Canada to study carbon cycling - S_130626_EF_MetaG (SPAdes) (version 2) | ecosystem: Environmental > Aquatic > Freshwater > Lake ...
TCTCATCAGATCTTATGAACCCCATATCATTTCATCTATTAAATTTGCCCTTTGTAACTTTTAACTACCGCCTTAAGAATTATCTTTTTATTATGTTATTTCCTATTTTTGTGTCATATCTACCGCATTATACCTTCTCATATCTTAATCATTTAAATGTTTCATATTATATACAAATATACTATGTCAAAGGTCCATGATGAGTTCATCATACGTTCTAGTTTAATATCTGATATAAATGAACATCTTCCTACTCTCAAAAGGTATGCAGAAGAATGTCAGCATATTACTGAATGCGGAGTTAGAGGTTGCTCTAGTTCTTATGCATTCGCTGACGGATTGCGTGGGAGATCAAATACAAAATTAATTCAATATGATATTTATCGTGATCCTCAAATGGATACATTTTTAGATTTATGCTGCCATGAAAACATTAATGTAATATTAAATATAGAGTCTGATTTAACATGTAAAAGAGAAGAAACTGATTTACTATTTATAGATACCTGGCATGTTTATGGACAGATAAAGAGGGAATTAGATTATTGGAATTCTTATGTTAAGAAGTATATAATAATGCACGATACAACTGTAGATGAATGGCTTGGAGAAGTTATCCGAGGAGGAGGGAACCCTAGTATTGAATCACAGAAATCTGGAATTCCAGCTGATGAACTTTCTAAAGGTCTCTGGCCTGCAGTTGAAGAATTCTTAAAATCACATGCTGAATGGTCCCTTCATCAAAGGTTTACTAATAATAATGGTCTAACTGTTCTGAAAAGAGTCTAATCATATATACCTAAACATACATCTTTATAGGATACACAGCATGTACCCTATAAAGATGTATTTGATTCACGGCGTTGACAAGTCAAGGGAGCCACGGATGATCAATGAGTTTTTAAAGGCTGGTATAGATCCATCTGGTGTTCAGTGGATAAGACATCCTAATAAAGATGAAATTACGCCTGAATTTTTAGATACATATATTATGAAAACACCATCATACATAGCAACTCAATACATCCCAGGCGGTCCAAATTCTGTAAGTAAAGGGATTGCATCTTGTACATATAAGCACTATTTGGCTTTACAAGATATTGTTAAGAATATGTATGAATACAGTGTAATTATGGAAGATAATATGCAGTTTATTGATGGTATTAATATTCCTGAACGAGTTAATTTGTATATTAATCAATTAAATGCGTACTATCCTGATTGGGACATACTATTTGATATGGACTCTGGACCTCGAAGTGATTATAATACATATACACAAGACAAATATGTCTATCCGAGAAAACATACACATATGGATCCCTGGCAGGGTGGAGCTAGATGTGCTAGATTCTACTTATTAACATACAAATGCGCTGTGGCAATGTATAATCATTATATACCTTATAATAGTGCTCCAGATGCATGGATGTGTGAACTTTTTAGAAAATTAGACACAAAGGTATTCTGGGCTGAACCGAACGCTGTAGAAGATTGGCCACACAATTCAACTGCTACTTAATACGGAGAAACTTCCAATAAACATAGCCACCTGTATCTTCAATATGCATATAATTAATATTGTTTATATATTTATTAATTTCATGAGTCATTTTAGAGCCATTGTATAAATGGCTCATAGATTCTTCAAATTCATCAAGAAAGCAACCACTGAAAATCCACAGATTATCATCACAGTTACCACTCAAATGTCTAAATGCTATATTGAATTTAGAATAATCTATATTCATATCTGTTATCCTAGTATTAAATTTCAAATCAAACCGAGTATTGATAATAAGATCATAACTATACCCCATTTCATATTGAATCTTCTTTATAGTATCTACAGAGTATTTATGGAATAATATTTGTCTGTTCCAGCTAGTATCTATATATCTTTCAGACATTGGAAGGATTTTTATACTCAGTGGGCTATAATCTTTTATTAAGTGTTCTAATATTGGGCTCTCATATGTAAACAATAATATATCTATAAGATTGCCTTGTGAAATTAATGGATTTATAATATACTCTCTATAATTATCTAAACTATCTCTATAATCAGTACGGATCTTATTATCATTATATACACTTATATCATCGTTACTATAATGTAATCCACGTAAACATATACATGCTCTCATTATATTGTTAATTAAAATATACTACTTAAGTAGTATATTTATATATAGTTATATATGAACTCAACACAAGAACTTACATGGAATATTAAAAATAGTATTCCATGTATATTTGCTAAATATGGTGATGGAGAGTATTCTGCTGCTACATTTCAAAATGGTCATAACTGTGATGGGACACCCCTCACGCATAATCTTGGTGTTAGACTAAGAGAGTCATTACAATATATAGTTAAACAGCCGAATTCTATGATTGGAAAGTGGCATACACCAACCGTATATAATTTTTGGCAGAGTCTAGTAGATATACCTATACATTATGTTGATTATCATACTGTTATAAATGATAAAGAATGTGTAAATAATACTGATAAATTGGAACTATTTAAGTCTATAAAGGAAAGTAGTAAAAAAAAGATATATATAGCAAACCCTCTATTAAAAAGGTCAAAGATATTATTAAATATCGATGATCATATTGAAGTAGATTATTCAAACTGGTTTGAAACTGACTATGAAAGGGTGCGTGACTCCATTTGTTCTTCCATTAAATCTGATTCAAATACTATAATAATGACTTCAGCAGGTATTGGGGCTAAACCACTCATAGCCGATTTACATGTGTTATTTCCAAATGCTATTTATATTGATATAGGGAGTGCTCTTGATACAATATGTACGAAGAGAGATTCACGTGGATGTACTCCGTCATATAGTGTTTTATGTGAATATTACAAACCTATTATTCCACCTGACTGGGAATCTGAAGAATATGACTGCATATATATAGAAGCCAAAAATAAACTAGGGAGACACCTTCATTAATCTCTATCATTCTGAATTGCAGACTCTTCTAATTTAAGATTACTCCTCTGAAAACAATAGCTAGGATCTGACCAATAATACTTGAACTCATGATTATTTTTCATTAATTCTATAAAATAGTAATCCATTGGAATATAATAGTCAGTTTGTGTCCTATAGTAATGAAGTAATTTTTTAATACCGCTCATAGATATTATATGAGAATCAGTACACCTTGTTGTATCTAGTTTACGCTCTAAGCGTACCTGGTCACCTGGCTTTGTTAGATCTTCTATAAAGCCTGATTGCCACATATATTTTTTATCTTCTTCACCATTATGCCCATTTTGCCCAAAATGAACTAGATCCCATTTTCCAGCATTCTGTTTAAGAACTTCAATAAGTTTAGGCAGTTCTTTAAAATTATCTTTTACATCTACATCACTCTCAAATATAATAAATATACCATCTTCAAACTCCTTTTCTATTTCTTCAAGGTTATATAGGTAATTTAGAACTAAAGATAATTCGGAACGTCGTTGATATTTTCTTCCAACCCAGTGTAGTTTTTCTTCTAATGACGATCTTACATGAGTATTAAATTGTTCATCTGTAATGGTGTGCTTATATGTAGGAGAATGAAAGCGTATAATATCGCGATTTAGACCTAACGTGTCAATCATTTTATTTAATCTTTCATATCGTACCGGTTCAAACTCTTTGTTACATATAAAACGTATTTGAGATACATCAAGATACATATGTAATATATATTTTTAATGGCTTTAAATAATATTCACTATTTGACTATCTAAACTATCGTATTATATAAATAAATATCAGATGTCTGGGTCAAAATTCCAACTCTCTCTCTGTATTGCTACAATGGATAGATGGGATTTTCTAAAAAATACTCTTCCTAAATATTTAGATAATCCGTATATAGCCGAGATCGTAATATCTGATGAAAATGGTAATGATGCTAAGCTCATTCAGGCCCATTTTGATAATCCTAAAATAAAGATCTCTATTAATGAAACGCGGCTAGGTGGATTTAGAAATAAGCGTATGGCTGTAAGTAAGGCAACAAATACTTGGGTTTGTCTAGCGGATTCAGATAACTTTCTCCCTCTTAGTTACTTTGAAGCGGCGGCTGAAGTATTTGATCCTTCTGATATAAATATGATTTATTCTCCTTCATTCACATTTCCTACAGAAAATCATCCTGGATTCAATTGGCGCCATATGAATAATGATGTATTTACTCCAGAAAACTATAAGCAAATGTGGGATAAATATAAGAATAATAATAACATAAACGTTGGTAATTATATCGTTTCCAAAGAACTATATATGAGAGCAGAACATCCTAATGATGGTACTGATTATGATACAAGTTGTCGGTGTCTAGATGCCCTCTATCAGAATTATCTAATTTTTAAGAATGGAGGAAGTTTTAAAACTATACCTGGAATGGAATATTATCATGCGGTGCATCCAGGAAGTTACTATATGAAGGAGTCTGCAATAACCAATACGCGATTCTTTGAAGATTTATTCATATAAAGATGTATTTTATAAGATACTTAGATGAAATTCATACAACTCGGCGCCTCGCATATAAGAAATGAGGAAGCCTTCATACGCGGTTGCCTACTTTTTAATATTGAATATCAAAAAGTAGATAATGCATCTCAGATTACTGGTACTCCAGACTTAATATGGTCTATCAGCACTTGGATAGATCCAACTAGATTTCCAGATTCCAAAATTCTCTTTGGCCCTCAGTTCTTCGTATTCCCTTCCAATGATGGACCTCTAGCCAGATGGGAGGCTCCTGGTATAGAATCAAGATGTTTCTATAATTGTCTTTCTGATTGGAATATTAAGATTCACAATGTATTTGCACCTAATCCTAAAATACCATATATATGCCTACCGTTTGGTGTTAATACAGAGAATTTCAGGCCGAATCCTTCTATACAAAAACAGCAGCAGATTCTAGTCTACTGGAAACAGCGTCACACACAAGATTTAGAAGTAATCTTAGATATACTAAGAGATAATGGGTTGGCCTATAGGGTTATTAAATACGGTCATTACGACGGGAATGAATATCACAGAATTCTTCAGAAATCTAAGTTATGCATTTGGTTAGGACGCCATGAATCCCAAGGATTTGCCTTTCAAGAGGCTCTCTCTCTAGATGTACCCCTATTAGTATATGATGTTAATGACATGAAACAGGAGGTAAATGATAATAATCAATCAGCATATGCTAATTATAGTACGCCCCTTCCAGCTTCTGCTGCACCCTACTGGGATCCTATGTGTGGCGAGAAGACTAGCGATCCATGTGAACTAGATGGGCTTCTCAAGAAGATGCTTGGAAATTTAGCCATATATAGACCTAGGGAGTTTGTTGAGAGAGAATTATCTGATAAAGTATGTTTCAATAGGTTACTAAAGGCATTCAAACTAGATATATAAACCCTTACTCTACTTTATATAATAGATGAAATTGATTGACATTCCAGTAGTCTATATATGCCCAGATCATAATCCAAAGTATAATGAGAGAAAGCAGCATATGGACAAGCTACTGAATTCCATCGGATTCAAGTCTATAATGCATTTTAAATCAGGAACAGAAGAGTACCCTACTTGTCTAGCAAAGGCTACTATTGCTGTTCTGAATCAGTTTATTAATGACGAACCTGTCATCATATTTGAGGATGATGTGGAACCATTTTTTGAATTAGATGCAGACACCGAGATTGAATTTCCAGATAACACAGATGCTTTCTATCTCGGCATTTCAAGATCTGGCGGATCAAAAACGCAGAATGTAGATGATGGCCCCTGTATAGTTGAACCTTATTTTGATAAGCATATACGAATCTTAAATATGTTATCAGCCCACGCGGTTCTTTATAGGTCTAAGACCTATAAAGAAAAGGTAATTGAGGCTCTAAATAGTATCATTGGAAAGGCTGGGTATCATTCAGACGTAGTAATATCGCGCCTTCATTCTTCCTATCGCATCTATGGATACCACTTCCCTTTCTTCTATCAATCATCTAAGTTCGGTAATTCACAGCACGTGGAGAATTGTACGCGGTTTTCATTCATTCGTTCATAAGAGCAGACTTTAACTTCTGAGTCAACTCACCATGTAGGCCCATTCCTTCCCCCCTCCAATTACCACCAGCCCTGTAATGTAAGAATACATTGTCATATATTTCACAGAATATTTTACCATTTTCATTCCGTGTATCATTCATTAAAAACCCTATCAGGGCTTCATTGCCTTTTAGATTTTCGGGTAATTCACTCAGGTTCCAACTACCTGACCACAGATGTTTTATAAAATATACTATATCTGTATGATATATCCTGTTCGTCCAACGTATGGTATCAGTGTTTGGCATATCTTTGCCCTGCATTTGTAGTTGCAACCATTCTTCTGTCATTCCACCAGTATCACAGCCATTTTTGCAGTCCCAATTTAAATCTCCTATATTTTTTAGTTTTACCATGTCAAAATAATATAATCCATTCCAAATATAATTAGTTTTAAATTCATTTCTAGATTGTAATACAACCGCGCAATCATATTGCGCATACTTATTTATGTCAAAATAATCTACTAGAAACATATCACTATCTAATAATAAATATTTGTCTGGATTTTCCTTTTGATATTCTAATATGTAATTCATTGAATTTGCGGTCCTCTGGGATGCTACATGCATATATTTATGATGCTCATTTGGTATATCTATACATATAATATTTAAATTAAAACATAGAGTCGTAATTTTATTTCTTATACTAATATCACCACCATTCGTAAAATCTGGAAAATCTTTTGCGTCATTGAAAACAATGAACTCCCAATCCCCTTTGAAGTACTTCTTCAGACTGTGATACTGAATTTCAATAAAATCAACGTTGTTGACAACGGCAGTAACAATTTTCATTCTATTCAAAGAATGAAAATTGGTTTAAACCGAATCTATAATTATAAGATAAACTATGTCATACCCTCTAACAATCGTTTCAGGGTACTGGCCTGTAAAAAATAAGCATGATTTAAGATATTTACAATGGTTTCAACATACTCTACAAATTAACTGCCCATACGTATTTTTTGGAGATCAAGATGCCATAGATTTTGTTAAGCAATTTCGTGGAACACTACCAACGCATTATGTAAAGTGTGAAATAGAAGAATTTTATACATATAAATACAAACATAGAATGCTGACGAATCAGTGTGACTGTCCATCGGTAGAACTCAACATAATATGGAATGAAAAGATATTTTTATTGGAAAAGGCTTCTATAATAAACCCATTCAATAGTGAATTCTTTGCATGGGTTGATGCGGGTATCTGCACATATCGCGACACAGCGCCACCTACTAAACCATTTCCAGATTTGAATAAACTTGCTCTTTTACCGAAAGACAAATTTATATTTACAAGCAGTATTGAGCCTGATTATAATCCATCGCTACTACATACATACTATCATCATGTCTCAGGCACATATATATTACATAAAAATATAATACCTGAAATTATTATTTTATATAAAGAATATTTGGAAAAACTACTAAAACCCGATAATATATACACAGACCAAGTTATTCTAACTCATATTTATAATGACTATTCCTCCATGTTTTTCAAATTAGGCAATGGCTACGGCGAATTGCTAGTTCTTCTTTATTAACCCTCAGTATCATTATACCAGATTATAGCAGATCCGAATGCAGATGGAATACACGCCATAGTTAATTCCACATGGTTTTTCACAACATAGCCTACGCTTGCATCTTCATAAATATATTCTAATCCATCATTTGCTAAATGTTTTATAGTTTTAGATGATACCCAGTAAAAGGGCCCTCCCAAATACTCAAAATTCTCCGTAATCAATATTAATTTTTTAAAAAGATTTATACTATATTTTTTTATATTAAGTTTTTCAAGGCCATTTGAACAGCCTGTGCTTATTGAAACACCCAAATAGTCATACTTTGGTACATGGATATCTAATAGATGAGAAAGTACTCTAGTATTTACAATCTTTATATCATCATCTATCTTTAAGATACCCTTACAGCCACTCTTACTGAAGAATTTGTAGGCGAGTTCCATCTTGTGACTTAGCAACTCATATACCTCTAGAGAAGGTACTCTCAATGTGTATGTACCATCACTATTCTCAGAAAGTTTAGGCTCGTCACCCTCTACGCCCGCAAATAAGAAAACTACCGAAAATCCATTCTGCTGGAACCACCTATATGTCCCATAGTTTAACTCACGACGCTCCTTGTAATAGGGTCTATCACACGATAGTACTAAGCAAACCTTCTTATCTTGGAATTGACTCATTCCTATAAATTATAGTATATAGTTTAAATAGGATTCTGGCATGAGCTTTCTTCCATATCTGTATGCATTTTCTTTGGCTGCCATTGACGTCATAGCCATGCCGCTTCTCAAAGCAAAAAAGTTAGGAATGCTTACCGGCAACTGGGTCTTTCCCTTTTCTTCCATCCTTTATGCGATATTTCCATTCATATTCTATAAGTCTTTATCAACAAATTCTATGACTGTGATGAATCTATTAAGAGATATCATTAGTGATGTGCTGGTAGCGGTCATTGGTATTTTCGTATTTGGCGAGACTCTCAGCTCACTCCAATGGTTAGGTATGGTACTTGCTATTCTCGGCATAACCTTACTTGGGTGCTGTGATGACGGAAAGGGTGGCATCAAAGACAAATAAAAAATGGGGTTTATAAATTTGTTAGGTCTATATCATCCTAGACCTGCTTACGCCTCGCACCTCTCAGGGTAAGAAGACTCGTACCAGCCACTGGAAAGGCGCGCAGACCGACGGCGAGTCTTCACGGGAGTCACAACGTTCTCCTCGGGGTAGATGTCGTTGTCATAGGTAAAGTCATAGTAGTATGCCGGATTACGCGCCTGCTGCTCCTCCGCCTTGGCCTTCTCAGCCTCTGCCTTAGCCTTCTCAGCCTCTGCCTTAGCCTTCAGTGCCTTGGCCTTCTCACGAGCCTTCTGCAGGGCACTCGTGGTCTCCACACGATCCAGGGTGTCCAAGCCATTCTCCAGCAGGTCAAGGAAGTGCTCACGGTAGTAGACCTCCTTGAACTTCCATGCATCAACCAGGATACGAGGCATTGCCGGCAGACTGAACTGCACCGACTTGAAGCCGTCATCGTCAATCGCCTGATTCTTCAGAGTCAGATACAGGTGATTGACCAGATCCATGCGGCAACCGAAACTGATGGTGTGGAACACAGGAGAGCCCTGGTTCTCATCAGTGTAGCTTACCACAAACTCGCCCTCCTGAAAATTCTTGCGAATGGACATCACATCGTCAGTGCTAGAGTCGGTGGTGTCGCGAATGAAATGGATGGACATGGTACTGCTGAAAGTGGGCATCTCTGTTGGTATACTTCATATAGGGACCCTGTACCCATTCAATTTTTGGTGGCGTTTTTTCGGGGCGCACGTGGTTGCGACGTAAATATACTGGAGTCTAAGATGCCTTCATGCGTCCAGTTTCCGGCTAAGATATTCCGTAGGAGTATAGAATGACATATACCGGTGACAGAATGAGAGGCCCCGTATATAAGATGCTGAAACCTGATAGTACTTCTTGCAGACTCATTGTAAAAGGTCAGGGCGTTTTCCTTTTCAGAACCACCGATAATACGGCACCATGCATATTCTACGTGTACAATGCCGACAGATCCGACGGTTATAGAGTGGAATTTACTCTTGACCACGTTTCTATTAGTCGTATAAGTGACCATACATCGTATGTGGACGCCAAGAATTGTATGGGTCTCGTAAATACTAATGGAGCATATTACTGGTTCAGTCTAGACTCTCAGAATCAGACTCTACGTGTGGGTATAGGCGAGGCACGCGTAGAGACAATTATATATCAATTCACTTTCTTTTTTCAAGATAATGACCACCGTAAAACTAATAAACTCTTTATGGAGTCTCTTGAGACCGTACAGATTTCAAGTGAAAGCACGGAAGTTGAACCCATTCGTATAATAAGAGACCCCGTTACAAACAAGATGCCTGCAGTAGTCAAAGATAGGGATAGCCTTTCCATGGATGATATCGCCAAGGGTACGTATTTACCCAAGGCGAATCTTTCATTAGCCGCTCAACAACTATATGACTGTATAGCTGGCAAGAAGTTTATTCTTGATGATTACGACTTCCCAGATTTCACCCAGGCCATTGAATATAGCATCAAGACTCCTGGGTGCTGGTGCCATGAAAAGCTCAAGGAGAAGAGTACCGAATTCAATAAAGATAAGCCCAATCTTCTAGAAACATATCTACGTATTACACTCGGTGAGAACAATGGTGAATCTCCTGGAATCCCATATGTGATGGAAATATGGCCGGTAGGCCACTATTCGCCAATTCATAATCACTCTGCTGCCAATGCTATTATCCGAGTACTGAATGGCGAAATCAATGTTTCACAGTTCCCTTTCCTGTGTGCCAGCAAAGACGGTGTGCCACCATTCACAATTGCGAATTTCCACAAGGATCAGATTACCTGGATCAGCCCAACACTCAACCAGACCCATCAATTAAGAAATTTGCCTGGAAATGCCTATTCGTGTATTACAATCCAGTGCTATATGTATGACGATACAGATAAAGGGCATTATGACTATTTTGACTATATAGATGATAATGGAGAAGAGCAGCAATACGAGCCAGATTCCGATATGGACTTTGTACAATTCAAAGAGTTGATGAAGAAAGAGTGGGCTAATAGGCCAACACAAAGTGCTCTGGATATTATAGGGTCTTATTATAATCGTATGAAAGCAATAATTATAGATTGGGCATTTTAATCGAGGTCTATTATTAGAAGGCTGTATCATGGATGCTCCGGTGCCTAACAGCCCACTAACAAGAATAAGAAAGGGTAAGAGGCTTGAGCCACTCAATACAGGTGATAACCATCCTACAAAAATATATACTATACTTGGACACGGTGAAGAAGAGGTAGGAGAAAAACATAATGTGCCAAAAGGCTGCATACTTGTTGTAAAATCACATTCTGGAGATAATGTCAAGATCATTGATTCCAATCACAACACTATCAACCTATTAAATCATAATAATAAGGAAGCAGTTTTTGATCCTGTTTCCCATAAAAGAGAATTATTTGAGATATTTGCTGCAGATATTCAAGGGGCTATAGCAGGCCATTCTAGCGCAATTTACAGAGAAGGAGATACCTATAATAATTTTACTTATCAATTAGTAAATCCTAATAGATTTGGAGGGCTTTTTAACAGTGGAATATATAGTTTAGAATATACTGATACAAGTGATATACCACAAAGACTAGCATATGATATAAAAAATATACAGAGCCCAGAAGTAGATAATAGTACAAGGGTTTTTGAACAAGGGGAGGATGGCTTATACACATTTAATCCCTTATTAGTGCCGGCTAAACAGGCAGCCAAGTTAGCGATAGAGGTGGCAGCGGCAAAGTTGCAATGGGATGAGTATATCTTAAATAAGATGCCCTCCTTTTCTATTGATTTCATGAAAGGACGATATGAGCATTTGAAAGCAAGACTTGATAAATTAGACCCTGAGGATAATAATATATTTATTACATCAAAATTCAAATACTCAAATGCATATGAATATTACTATACAAAACAACATATAGATGACATTTGTAGTGTAATTTTGGCAATTGTAAATCTTCTTAATGGCAATAGTGATTTTGAAATGGACAATGAACATATATACAGTGCCTTAGAGGATCAATTAGGTGATACTAAAAAGCCCCTATTAAAAAAAATTGTAACATGGTCTGAAAGACCCGAATTTAAAAAAGGTATTATGGCTAATATAGTAACGGATGATGTTTTTAACTATTTAATTAACTCTATTATTGATTATGGAAGTTCAGATTCAAATGAGTCAGAATCAAATGAATCAGAATCAAATAATGCAGGGTTTGATAAATTAAATAATATGAATGTTGCTGGGCTAATACTAGAGCTAATTAAGTCTACAAAAACAACACAGGCAGATTTATTTAAAGATATTGAAAATGGATTGCTTGCCCCTGGCGTCTTTTATAATTTGGTATGTAGAGCAACAAGTGCAAAAAGAAATAATAGTCGCGGTCTTCATAACCCCGAAATAAATGGACCTATCCGTGTAAAAAACATATCAGGAGAACTTAAAAATAGAATAAGTGAAAGTGAACTTCAACGCAAGAACCAGATTCGCAAGGTCATGAGAATACACCCTGTATTCCGCGCCAGGGCCGCACATACACGACAGATGATGGCAGAGCATGCACAGGCATGGCTGGCAAAAGCGGAGGCGGCGACTGGTAGAGCTAGTCCCGTTAGCGGGAAGGGCACTGGCGGATCTAGGAGTACCCAAAAGCGTCGCAAATATCGTAAGCGCAAGACTAGAGTTAATAAGTAGTCTAGTAAGCCGGCTAAGTTAGTAAGCGAACATCATAGTGCCACGGCCACCATAGACTCTGAATACATTATACGTCTCAGCATATGTACGGACCCAGAAGCGCTCGGCATAACTATCTGTCGGATCCCCTGTAATACCATGGAATCCTAGAGATAGATTTACACGCTGTATTTTATCCAAATTGGCCTGACCTAGTGGCATAGAGAAGGGATTGAGACCGCTATTCAGACCAAAGGGTAAATTATAATAGTAGCGATTTATCCACGGTGCCTTCCGCTGCTCTATAGATGGTAAGAATGAGCGGAACAGTGCAACATTTTCACTTGAGTACCTATTCAATGTCTCATTGTAATTCAGTGCCAGCCACCGAATCGGCTCGGAACCACTACTAGAAAATCCGGGTTTCAGAGTGCCAGGGTATCTGGCATCCAAACCAGTCGCATCTGGCCACCAAAGCGAGTACGGGTCTGCTTGATTTATAGATATATCACGTGTCGCCAAGAAGTGCGCATTCAGTGACGGGGCCTCGTAGCGCTGGCAATAGAAGAATATATCCCTTGTTGGATTAGGTATACTCAGTGGAATATTCGTGTATAAATTTTTATTGGTATCTTGAGGGTTCAAGATATAATGCTGCACAATAGGTACTTGCAAGTCAGCAATACGGAACCTGTTTGCTTCGGCCTTGTCCAAATATATATATTCTACTAACAAATACGACTCAGGTATCGTGAATGTACGAGGCATTACTATATCGGGGGCAAAAGCTGATATCGGGGCATTTGGATACACACGAGACGGCTCCATGTTCGTCATTACGAGTGTGCTATCTGGATCATCATAGTAAAAGCGTGAGTTCGCCATTGGCCATAAGGAACCCCCTTCCACATTTATTACTGGTGTATCCGCTCTAGAATCGGTATAATACAAGCTGGTTACAGGCTTGAAATTTACGGTCAAGCGAACCTCATCCACATTCAGCGCGTCTATAGGCAGGACACAACCAGGATCACCACGACTGAACCAGAAGGGCAAGGGTGTTATAACTTTCTGAGATGTCGCATTACTGAAGCCATATGTGGTCTGAGTGAAGCCAGACTCAGACCGACAAATCAGCTTACTCACTTCTGATACCTTTTCCAGAGGTGTCTGGAACTCGTCTAAGATCTCCATGAGTTGCCCGTTTATAGTCTCCACTAGATTGCCGCCAATTCTTATAGACGCCGAATCAATCAAGCTGTGACCCAGACTATTCGTCCAGCCGAAGTAGGGGCCGACCAAGTCCGTGTAGAATTTGGGGTTTGTAGGAGAGACTTTGGTCAGCGTTATGGTGACAACAGGGGCTGAGTTGTAGTAGGTGCCGAAGGTGAGCCACTGGGTTCTTGCAGTCGCAGTGAATGTGTAAGTCGGTTGATTCGTATTGGAAAGTCGGCTGAAATACTCTGTACCCGTACCATAATTTGCATTACGTAACCACTTCAAGACAAAATCTGTCTGATTTGCTTGGAAAAAAGAGTCCACTTGGAGGCTGGGGTCAAAGCTTTGTGGTTTTGTATAAGGAAGGATGCGGCGACTGGAGGCTGCTGTTAAAGAAAATGGTGCAGGTTCTACGTTTGTATTCATAGTCCAAGTTATACTATCTACAGAAGTAACCACTATACCTATTGTATTTGTATCTTCAGGATTTGGACTATTTACAATTCTACCAGTTCCTATCCATAGTGACCCATTCCAAGTTAAGGAGAGTAGAACGGGTTTTGAATATGTATTAGCATCATATACTATTGTACGCGGTGTCCATGTTAGACCGTCTGGGGATGTTATAATTGGATACAGATTTGTATCAATACTTTGCCAAGTACCAGTCGCTGCCCAGAGATATCCATTCCAGGCAACTGCATACGTGATGGCCCCTGGTAATAAAAATGGTATATTTATTTGAGTATTCCAATCAATGCCATTTCGTGATGTAATTACATAAATGTCATTAGGAAAATTTCCAATCGCTAACCATATAGATCCATTCCATGCTACACTTGAACCATTTATATTAGCATTTTCATATCCTGTATCTGTAGTAGGCCGAACAGTCCAGATTACACCATTTGGTGATGTGACTATAGTGGCAATTATGTATGTTTGATATGAGCTAGTTATTATAATTTTAGCCCGCCCTACAGCCACCCACAGGGTTCCTGACCATGCTACGCTAGTTAAATTAAGTTCAAATATGTACCCGTTGGCATCTGCAGATCTAATAAGCGCTTGAATAGATGGAGTATTTGGTATAGGGGGTAAAATAGGGTCTGACCAATTGATCCCATCTGTTGACGTGATTATGGGACCGCTTTTGTTTTGGCCCCATCTTTTGATACTAAATCCGCTCCCTCGTGACACTGCAACCCACATAGTCCCTGACCAGGTAATGCTGCTTAGATCATCACCAAGCATATTATTCAAAAACTGCCTCGGTGTCCAGTTTAGCCCATCAGGAGATGCTATAAGTGAATATGGTATATTAAAAAGATTTCCAATCATGTATATATTTTTATTAGGTGCTATATATATTTGATTTATTGTTTGATTTGAAATACCCGATAAAGTGGATGGAACGGATGGAGTAGACCATGTAATTCCATCAGGTGACCGAGTTATACAACCCTGATTTATATCTGTACCATCAGACCATTCACCCGCAGCAATCCACTCATTTTCATTCGGATTCCATATAATAGATCGAGGCGTACTTGAAATACTTGTTGCTAGATTAGGATTAACAGGTTCTCCAAATGTTATACCATATGTGAATAAAGCCAAATTTGCACCTAGAGTGGATGTTAGCCAATTACCGGCGGCTACCCACGTTTGGCCCAAAAATACTGAGCCTACCGCTACAGCATTTGTTTGATTAGTAGATGCGTCTGGTGGGTTAACAGCAGATGTCCAATTCTGACCATCTCTAGAATATGAAATGGTACCAGTATTCCAAGAGCCGGTTGCTATAAACTCTTGCTGGACATTACTCCATTTGATAGATATGCCTTGGCCAGAAGTAGCGCCTGGAGGATGAAATGGATCCGACCAGTTTACTCCATCCGTGGAATACGATATACTCCCCCCTGTGAAAGCACCGACTAATACATATAGACGGTTATTATATTCTACAGAATATCCTACACCTAGGGGACCAGTTGGATCACCAGTTGCTTCTATTGTGACATCAGTATTATTATCAAGAATTATATCTACTAATATAACAGATCTAGTATTAAACTCTCCAGCAACAATATACGTGCATATGGTATTGATAGAAAGCGTAACACCTTTAAATAATATAGATCGCCCTATCTGTGAAGAGAGTCCCGATTTTTTATACGGTGTAATAAAAGATGTTCCTAATAAATCATCACTAAGTGTTATAAATCCCCCGCTAGGTGCCCACGTACCTATTGCTATATATCTACCCAACTCATTTTCATTATATGTTATATTATATCCTATACCACTTGTTTGCTCATCAGGATAAAATGGAAGGTCCCAATCACTGGTACCATTTGATAAAGTGGAACTTGTAGAAACACACATAGTACCAACTTGCGAACCCTGAGAACCTATAGAACCTACAATCACTATATTAGCGCTTAGTTGAATACCATATAGTGTTGTATTATTATATGTAGTATCATGAGGTAGAAATGCATCAGACCAAGTAACTGCATCGCTAGACATAGAAATTGCACCATACTGACTACCAGCTGATATCCATCTTCCTAGTAATATATATGGTTTACTAATAGGAATAATTTGTAAATTTGTAACGCTAACTGTATCTGTAAAAATTAGTGTGGGCCTTATTAGATTCGGTGTTGGCCAATTAAATTTAACGGATGTGGCCGGTGCTATAGAAAAACTGCCAATCCTATTATTATACCCTATCCAATTACCCCCTACAACGATTCCTACTCCTGGATTTATACCGATTGATAGGGCTGGTGAATCGGCTAGTGGACCATAATTCAATGGGTTAAAAGCTGGTTCCCAATTTATACCGTCACTTGATATAGAAATTGTATGATAACTCCAAAATCCTGCAGCAACCCAAAGCGATCCTGACCAAGTCACTGCTCTGGCTACACCATCAATTGAGCCACTTGGCTTCAATGTTCCTATCCATGTATTACCACCATCTGGAGAATATATTAAAGTGCCTGTACTTTCCTCATCTCCTAATTCAAATTGACCCCCGATTACAATTTGCCCCTGACTATTTGCTGCTATGCTATATGCTGTACCTGATAAAATACAATTAAATGCGCTATTATACGTATCTATGCCTGTAATGATTGTAGCAATGTTACTTGATATAGTTCCAAGGGCAATTAATTGATTATCTAGGGATATACTTGGGGTTGTATATGAATTATATTGATTTATAAGAGTATTTATATTATATGCTCCAAATGTATCATATTGAGCTGTAGCAAGATTGTAGGCAATTTTCACTGGATACCATGGATTTAGGGGATTAGTAATAGTAGTAATCGGCCCTGTAAGTTGTGAGCCAGTATGATCTGCAGCTAATGCCGTTTCAATTACACCACACAGAGTTATGGCTAGACCAATTTTTGATTTAATACCATTCAAATAATTATTATAAGTAATTAGACCTGATTCAACTTGGCCTATATATCCTGATACCTTTGCAATAGTATAATCGCCAGGGCTATTTATTTTATCAGTTATATTTGTTAGGGGCGTTGCAAGAGTAGATGCCAAACTGGCTATACTATTAATGATTGTGATCATACTTTCAATATTATTCACCACTGTTGTATATTGTGCTATGAGAATATCACCAGTCGCTGCCACACTCGTTAATAATGATATAAATGTATTTATATTAGTGATAGTTGTATCAGAATTCATAAAGTTTTTAAAACTAGATGTAGACGCCGCTATGGTTGCAATATTTGGTGTTGAAGCAGTCAAGGGTCCTTTTATAAGTAGATTGTATGGCAAAGGTAATATATTTAGTTTTGTCACAATAGTTTCTATGCTAGTATATATCTGACTAGCTGGAGCAGTAGAAAGATTATTTTTCCATGAAGTATAATCTGTAATAAACTGGGATAAAGATGTAGACGCCAATTGACTTTTACTTTTTAAATCTATAATGATAGGTGGTGTAACGGATGGTATAAATGGTCTTCTCCATGTTAAACCGTCTGAGGATGTAGTAATAATTCCCACCAGAACCCCTTCTGTTATCCATGTCCCTACTACAAACCATTTGCCGCTATTCCAAATAACTGAATTCGCTATAGATGCATCACTATATGGAAGAATACTAAATGACGGGAGAGGTGGTGAAATAGGCACAGACCAATTTAACCCATCTACTGAATAGCTAATTTGACGAGATGTATAATCAGCAGAATACCATTTTCCCACCATAACATAATTTGTTCCATTAAAGGCCATAGCTTTTGCATTAGGATTCGGTTGTGTTAAAGGCTGAACTATAGATGCGCCTAAATTATTTTCTATAATAAAAGATCTATTTGGCATATCATAATCACCAGCCGCTATATATTCTGAGCCATTAAACTGGATGGTATTTGTATTAAAACCCCCTGGATCTATACCAGCAGGTATACTTATATCCTGCCATTTGCTTGAGGCATTATATGTATATCTTAAAAATGGATCTGATGGACTAGTCGGACTCGTACCAATCAGTGAAAATGTGTCCGTATTGAGTTGATTAAATTGCGCCAGCCCCAAGGCCTTGTCCGTCAAAGTCATAGAGAAGGCTGAATTGGTATTACTAGGAACAGATAGACTCAGGCTGTAAGTGCCGTCTATAACCAAATCATCTAGTTGAACCCCAGTAAATGAGGCTAGGCCAAGGTCACCTGCAGGATATGTCAATGCTAGACCATTCAGTGGATATGTGAATGTTATACTATCTAGATAAGTGCCATTTCCATTATATAGATTTTTAGACGTATAGTAAGCTGCGAGTTTTATCGGCTTTCTTGCATAATAGGCTTTCAGTTGCGCCGTCTTAATATCAGGCATCTGAGTCACCAGATAAATACGACCAATCATCTCACCCTTCGTGGGTAATCGTATGACCGATGATTTGCCAAAATCCGGACTAGTATCAAAGTCTATTCGGGTCCAATTCGTCGCGTATCGACCCGATTTCACGATAACTGTTAAAAAAGATCCCAGATCAGGCTGTCCCTTCGGTGGCTGGAGTCGCTCATCCTGGATGCCCGTGGACACGACTTTTAGCAAACTCGCCACCATTACTCCCTATTATTATATCTGTCTTTGTTTCCCTTTAATTCACCTTTAATTCATCCGTAAGAGTTCCTCTATACCCTGGCTCGCGTGAATCCTGCAATACACCTTCGTACCAAACTCAAACTTTCTTGCAACCACCTTACATGGTTTAGTATCCTTGGTGGCACCTTGGCACTTATATGTCATAGATTGCCCTGCTCGTACCTTATTGGCCATCCACGCCTTAGAAGACTCATTAAAGAACTCGGCAGTAAATTCCTGATTTCCTGCCGACATCTCTCTTGTAATTTATTGTGTCGTTTGACGTGTATCAATTTTAGTCCATAAACACCTTGTTACATACACCATTCTCAAATCGCAACCACTGGAAGGCAAATACTAAGACATGCACCTCCCATTCGGTTGTAGTGCCATCTATACTCACAGGAGGTGGCTTCACGTCCAAAGTGAGTCTTAAACTGCTCAGACGACTCGCATTTATACTTCCTGTAGGGTTATGCTCACCCGGACTTCTCGCAAATGAATACCCATAAATAAAAGAGTCGTATGATGTCTTACCTCCACGGTGAGCTCTAGAAATGTGAGAACGGAACCAAGCCTCATCTTGATTCACAATATCCATTCCATTCCCCTGGAGTTTTGCTGAGACTAAGAGGGGCTCTAAAGGCGAAAATACCGGATCATAGTCCTTTTCCAAGGTGGCCGAGTAGTTTGTCCAGTCATTATTCAGATCTACAGACGCCCTTCTTCGCAAAAACCAGACAATTTCCTCTATCGGCTGATTCGCCTCTAGAGGCAGTTGTACTGTGATTTTATCATCGCCAGACTTATTCACCACATATTTCAGCGGCTCATTAAAGTCAAATTGCTGTATTTCTCGGAAAGGTCGTTCAAATGCCTGCCGTAATAGCATTTCGCGGTAAGGTCCATCCACGAAAACTCCCTGGCTCAGAAGGTGAATTGTATTAATAAGCCTTGGATTAACGAGTGTCGGCGTGTTAATAGAAATTGGGCCATTTTTCGGAAATCTCAAGTCATTCATCGCGTACGTTTTACCCAGCGGTGTTTCTTCACAATTAGCTCGCATACCCGTAACAGATCTCACAACCTGATCAAACCGCTTCAGAGTCACCCGAATGCGCATTGTACCTTGCCTGCAAGCTATAAGAGGAAACATGGCCGTCAAACGCTCCCTCAACATAGAGAAACACAGCGGTATCGTTATCCACATGTCATCTGTAGGTACAACCGTAGCACCCGTCCATGCCTTGACTTCTCCAATTGTCTTGCGACCAATTGCGTCTGATGCGCCCACTTGCGTATTTAGATCTGGAAAAAGTAGAGATACCACATTACATGCATCACCCGTGATTTTCTCTAGAACTTGGTCATCTACTTCAAGAGTGGCCTGGTCTAGCAAAATAGTACCGAGACTATTGGAATATGTCCAGGCATACGGAGTCGGTGTTACACCCGTTGAGCCAGTAAAAAGATTGGGCGGCCTAGGGCCAAATATCTCATCAGGTTCCTTTTCTTGGCGCTCACCGAGAGGATTTATGGAAAGATTGGGCAATACAGTCGTATTATATTCATAAAGGCCAATCCGCAGGCGCTCCCTCACTATCGCTGGAAACCAATCTCCCACGCGCACCTGGATAAACAGGTTTTGTAATAAGTCACCACACATTTCATGATTCAAATCAAAAATGAAGGTCTGTCCAAAGTCGGCTGGGCCTCGGAACGGAAACTCTCGGAAGACAGTAGAAAACGGTACCGTCTTATTACCTTCATCGCGCGTGAATCGCGATATATTTGCTGTAGTCGGAAATAGCTCACCGTCTTGGTCATCGCGAGTTACGAGATCTATTAATGTCGTAGCTTGCCCTCTTGGTACTTTAGTACCATATCCATCTTTGGTCCGTAAGTCCATCTACTTAGTCCCCGTGCTTCCAAATCCGCCCTCTCCACGCGCCGTCGCCGACAAGGCTGTCACATACAGAACCTCCTTGATATAGCCCATGTCAGGTGCCACAATCTGAAACAGGCGAGTACCAGGCTCAACACATAGACGCTCTTTAGGATTACCCACAGACAGAAGAGGCGCCATCAACTGACCCCTATAAGAGCGATCAATCACTCCGCGACCATTCGCCATCATGTAATTGTACTTGTAAATGGATGAACGCGGCTCCAGACTAAAATGGCAATCCTCCTCTGAGCCATCTGGATACTGGCGAACCATGCGTGCCTTTACACCCAGAGGTACAAGTGCAGCCGTCTCAAGAGGCTTTACTTCTGCCACAACCTTCAGATCATAACCCGCATTATCACCCGAAAGTGTCTCCTTTGTACCTACAGCGGGATAGAATGAATGCGCCTCATCCAGTACAAGCAATTCTAGACGATACGTGACAGACATCATCTTGTGTATAATGTATAAGTCAAGGCAATTAGGCTCAATTTTTTATGTGCGGATACGATGGAGTGCCGACTGCTAAAGCACCAAAAAAATTGACTCCAGTCGCCTGCAATTATATGGTATACTACAGATGACGACCTACAATGAGATTCTGAAGGCTGCCGATCCCACCTGCTTTCACCGTAAGAAGACCACAACTCATCTGGGAATTGCAATTGAGAACACATTCTTTGCCCTTCTCTGCGCATGGGCTACCTTCGTTGCTGCAAAGATGGAGTACTTGGCGGCAGCCAAGATTCTGACTCTCGCCACGTTTTACATGATTGCGGCCACCTCAACCTATATTGGCTTGATGATCTTGCACAAGCCCCCCAATCATCTGAATTACGAATCAGAGGAAGTAGACTATGGTTCTGATTCAGACTCTGATGCTGACGTTCAAGGGGGCGTCCACGAGGCTGATGAGTCAGATGACGACGATATGCCTCCACTTGTCCCGATTGTTGGATATCAA
>Ga0209191_1000846_pt1 | contig 21730 bp, 20 predicted proteins | sample S_130626_EF_Meta_FD_187320 | JGI IMG/M metagenome (GOLD analysis project Ga0209191, IMG submission 187320) | Freshwater microbial communities from Lake Simoncouche, Canada to study carbon cycling - S_130626_EF_MetaG (SPAdes) (version 2) | ecosystem: Environmental > Aquatic > Freshwater > Lake ...
AATAGAAATTTATTTTTAACCCCGCGTAAGAATAAAATAAATTCATTAATCTTCTTTATACATCGGAGTTAGAATTGAAAAAAATAACATTATCTTCATTGATTTTTTCTATGGTGGGAGTTTTAACGTCTTTTGAGGCTCTTGCGCAAGTTGCTAACTGTGATCAATTAGCTGGTTCGCCACTCGATATTGAAAAAACTTCCCCTGGTATGAGTTATGACAAGCTCAATGGACCTTTAGCAATTGTTGCTTGTAGGCAAGCCTTAGATCAGTACCCAAATAGTGGGAGATTATGGTTTCAATACGGTCGTGCGTTAGAGAAGGGTAATCGTTTGCCTGATGCAATAGTTGCCTATCAGGAGGCTGGAAAACTCAATCATGCAGCGGCATTGAATAATCTCGGAGAGCTTTACCGCGATGGTAAAGGTTTTCAGAAGGATATGAATAAGGCAGAGGATTACTTCAAAAGATCAGCAGCGTTAAATTCTCCAGAAGGTAGGGACAATTTATTGGGCCTAAGAAAGTCGATGAACACAACTGCTAAAAATAATACAGTGACCAGTGATGGATTTCAAATGCCTAGTGGTAATGTTTTTTGTCAAATGGAAGGCAATTCACTAAGATGTGATCTGATGTCAGTTACCAACAACAATCCAGTTGGTTGGACTAATGCTAATATTCCTATTTCTAAAGCGAATTGTCCCGTTGATTGGGGTGGCGCATTTAATATATCTAGTGTTGGAAAAGCGGCTGTTTTGTGCCATGGTGATACCGTTGCTAATCCTTCTTTACCGAAGTTGGTTTATGGAAGTACGTGGACCAAAAATAATATAGTTTGTGAGAGCCAAACTACTGGTTTGACATGTAGAAACAGTGCAGGACATGGTTTTTTGCTGAGTAAAAGTATTCAACAAATCTTTTAATTCTCAATACTAATACCATTTCACCGCACTTAGTAAGCTACTAGCTTAGTACGATTGGGATATGCTGAGAAAGTTGTAAAGTATGTGTTTAGAACAGACCATTGAAGCGAAAGTAATCGACCTAAACTTTGGTAATATAAAGCTATTAAAACAATCAAGGAGACAGTGATCATGAGTCACACATTAGAACAATTTGCTAGTCAGTGCCACGATTTTCTTAAGAATAGCCCTGGACCTGTAGGGCGTCAAAAAGTCGCTGAGGCGCTAAAAGACGTTTTGATAGATCAAGCTTTTATTGCAAAGCATCTTGGCCCATCTACTGGCGAACGCGAAATTATTTATCAAGATCCTGAATTGGGTTTTTGTATTTTGGCCCATCACTATTTAGGCCCAAAAAGCTCTGACCCGCATGATCATGCACATTCTTGGGCCATCTATGGGCAGGTGCGCGGTACGACTGAAATGTGCGACTATCAAAAAATCGAAGAGGCTAGTGCTGACAAACCAGGTAAAGTAAAGTTTGTCCGATCTTACGCGCTGACTCCCGGCGTTGCACACTTGTACAACGAAGGAGACCTGCATGCGCCTGAGCGCAAAGACTCGACAAGTCTAATCCGCATTGAAGGGACAGATATGTCAAAGGTTAAGCGTATGAAATACGAAGTGGTGTAAGTCTAGCTAGTTTTTGTAGTGATTGAATAATACTATTCTAAGGTGATGATGGAATCTATCATGCGCACTTTTAAGGCGATAAAAGTTACGGGATAATGCTCAGGTAAAGCCAGTGAAATTTTCTATAGTTTGCTGCCATAGTGGATATAGACCTTGTTACATGGGATATAAATCGATTGAATATCAAGGTAGGGTAATTCATAGATCTAATAATAAGGATTTGTAATGGCAATTCAATCGGTGGATGCAAAAACTTTAAAGCAATGGCTGCATGGACAAACTGAAATTGCTTTGTTTGATGTGCGTGAACATGGTCAATATGGAGAGTCACATCTTTTCTTGGCAACATCTGTACCGTATAGTCGGCTTGAATATGAAGTAGCTCGATTAGCTCCCCGGAAAACTGTAAGGCTGGTGGTCTATGACGAAAATGGTGCTGGTGTTTCAGTTAAAGCGGCTCAAGCCCTTATTCAACAGGGCTATCAAGATATTTATTTACTAAATGGTGGCACACAGGGCTGGCAGGATGCAGGATTTAATTTATTTTCTGGAGTCAATCTTCCATCTAAAACCTTTGGGGAGTTAGTTGAGCATCAGTGTCATACACCCCGAGTGAGCGCGCATGATTTAATGAACATGATGGTTAACCGAGAGGATTTCATTATTTTGGATGGTAGGCCTCAGAGTGAATTTAAAAAGATGAGCATTCCTGGAGCTCAATGTTGCCCGAATGGGGAGTTAGCCTACCGCATTAAAAGCCATGTGATGAATCAAAATACCAAAATCATTATTAATTGTGCAGGGAGAACTCGAAGCATCATTGGCGCACAAACTCTGATTAACTTAGGGATTAAAAATCCAATCTTTGCGTTAGAGAATGGTACCCAAGGCTGGTACCTAAATGATTACGTCTTAGATCACGGAAAAGTTGCTCAATATGCGCAGCCTAGCGTTGATGATGAGATCCTGCTTGCTTCTAAGACCTTAGTGGATAAGTTTGATATTCCTTTGATTTCAGATGAGCAATTTTTAGTCTGGCAAAATGATGAGAGTCGATCTTTATACCTCTGTGATGTTAGGACTATAGAGGAGTTCTCTATCAATGGACTTCCTGGAGCACAAAGTACACCGGGAGGGCAATTGATTCAGGCTACTGATCAATTTGTTGGCGTTCGTAATGCTCGAATTGTCTTGTATGACTCTGATGGAGTACGGGCAATAACCGTTGCTAGTTGGTTAAAGCAAATGGGTCATGATGTGGCAGTTTTACAAGAGGGTATAGAAAGTAAAGTTAACTTACCTACTATTCAGATTGATCATACACTTGGCCTAGCGACTATTAAGACGGCCGATTTTTGTCAAATTTATCAAAATGATTCTGTTACTTTGTTGGATATTCGTGGCAGCATGCAATACCGTAAGGCTCATTTACCACGTTCTCTTTGGGCCATTCGTCCTAGGCTACGAGAAATTATTCGTAGCGCTAAAGAAAGCATCGTAATTATCTCAGATGATCCTGCGCTTACTTATGGGGCGATTTTGGAACTTGCTGGATTTGATCTAAACATACAGGTGTATGAATTAGAGGGTGTGAGATTTCCAAAAGAGTTTGAAACTATTTCTTCGGAAACCATACCGCCTGATATAGATTGCATTGATTTCTTATTTTTTGTTCACGATCGGCATGATGGTAACAAGGATGCGGCACGCCGCTACCTTGAGTGGGAGACTAGTCTGATTGCACAGTTAGACCAAGACGAAATGAACCTATATTCGATTCAATGAGGCGTCAAAAATCATTTTATTGTATAGATCTTTGTAGTACGTTTATATTCTTGGGCGGGTTAATGAGCTGTCAGCTGATGGCTCAGGTAAGTGAAGCGTATCCTTCTGAGTCAATTTAAATGATTAAAGATTCCTCTCTTTAAGAGTGGTACTGAAAATCGGTTCAGATCACCACGCCTAATTGAGGAATATTAGTCAATGTAAAAAATTAATTAAACTTTAAAGTTTTTCAAAATGGAGTTAAAGCTTAAGCTTGGACACATTACTTCTGATAATTTTTGCATATCAGGTAAATAATAACCGCCAATATCAACTGGCTTGCCTTGAATCTGAGATAACTCACTCACGATATTTTGCTCATTATCAGAAAGTGCTTTTGATAACGCAGTAAACTTTTGCTTTAAATCTTGGTCTTCGTTTTGAGCGGCTAATTCTTGAGCCCAATACATGGCTAAATAAAATTGACTGCCACGATTATCAAGTTCACCTGTTTTAGGAGAAGGATTTTTTCGCTTATCTAGTAAGGTTCCTGTCGCAGCATCTAAGGTTTTTGCAAGAATTTTGGCTTTTTGATTGTTATTCTTTATACCTAGATCTTCGAATGAAACTGCTAAGGCTAAGAATTCTCCAAGGGAATCCCAGCGCAAATGGTTTTCCTCCAAAAGTTGTTGAACGTGTTTTGGAGCTGAACCGCCGGCACCAGTTTCATACATTCCACCACCTGCCATTAAGGGCACGATGGATAGCATTTTGGAAGAAGTACCTAATTCCATAATTGGAAATAAATCAGTCAAATAATCACGTAAGATATTTCCAGTTACAGAAATAGTATCTAGACCGCGAACAACTCGCTCTAGGGTGAAGCGCATGGCTCTTACTTGCGACATAATTTGAATATCTAAACCATTCAAGTCATATTCTTTAAGGTAGGAATTGACCTTTTTAATTAATTCGTTTTCATGAGGACGATAAGGGTCTAGCCAAAATACTGCGGGCATGCCTGAGTTGCGAGCGCGATTAACAGCAAGCTTCACCCAATCACGAATTGGCGCATCTTTTACTTGGCACATCCGCCAAATATCTCCTGTTTCTACATTTTGGCTCATAAGAACCTCACCGGTAGCAATATCGGTAATATTGGCTATACCATCTTCTGGAATCTCAAAGGTTTTATCATGTGAGCCGTATTCCTCGGCTTGTTGAGCCATCAAGCCCACATTAGGAACGGTTCCCATGGTTTTGGGATCAAAATTACCATGCCATTTACAAAATCCAATCACCTCTTGGTAAATTCTTGCAAAAGTAGACTCAGGGATAGTGGCTTTAACATTTTTCAAATCACCATCTTTCCCCCACATTTTGCCGCCATTACGAATCATGACTGGTAACGATGCATCAACGATAATATCGTTCGGCGAATAAAAGTTATCAATACCTTTAGCGGAGTCTACCATCGCTAATTCAGGACGATTGGCATGGCAAGCTTTTAAATCCTGTTTAATTTCATCTTGCTTACTTTGTGGCAAGTTGGAAATTTTATCGTATAAATTGTTCATCCCATTATTAACGTTGACGCCTAATTCATCAAATAATTGACCATGTTTAGCAAAAGCGTCTTTGTAAAAAACGCGGACACAATGGCCAAAGACAATTGGGTGAGAAACCTTCATCATAGTAGCTTTTACATGTAAAGAAAATAGAAGGCCTGTTTTTCGAGCATCTTCCATCTCATTTTCATAAAATTCGAGTAAAGCTTTTTTACTCATAAACATGCTGTCAATGATTTCTTTATCAAGTAGTGAAACTTTAGATTTAAGAATCACCACCTTGCCGCTTTTGCCAATTAATTCCATTTTTACATCTCGTGCTTTGTCTAAAGTGATTGATTTTTCACCGGCATAGAAATCACCACGAGGCATATGGGAAACATGAGAAGGTGATGCTTGGCTCCAGACGGCCATGGAATGGGGGTTCTTCCTGGCAAATTCTTTTACAGCGCGGGGAGCGCGACGATCAGAATTTCCTTCACGTAAAACTGGATTAACCGCGCTGCCAGTACATTTGGAATATTTAGCCTTGATAACTTTTTCTTCATCGGTTTTGGGCGATTCTGGATAATCTGGTATTTGATAACCCTTAGACTGCAATTCTTTAATGGCGCTGACCAATTGAGCAACTGAGGCACTGATATTCGGTAATTTAATAATATTGGCATAAGGCTTCATGGTGAGCTGGCCTAAATCTGCTAAGTTATTCGGTAGTTTTTGTGCAGCGGTTAAGTGCTCTGGAAACTCACCCAAGATACGAGCAGCTAAAGAAATATCACATGGAACAACATCGATACCCGCTTGTGTTGCAAAGCTTTGGACAAGTGGTAAAAAACTAACTGTAGCTAACATTGGGGCTTCATCAGTTAGGGTATAGATGATTTGTGATTGATTATTACTCATGTCTTTCCTTTGGCGTCATTTAAATCTAAAATAGGATCAATTATTAACAGGTGGATTCAATTACGAAGTACAACACGGTTTAAAGACCACATAAAAACTTTGTTGTTTATTTTAAATCCCAATTTTTTTCCTGGCCGGTTATTAAATTGATATTTAATCATTTTAATCTTATCTTTAGTTAATGCAGATAATTAGTGAAGAATTGCCTTCAAAGCCTTTTGTTAATTTGTTAGTACGTGCGAGATTCGATCCAGCGACCAACGGATTAAAAGAAATCACTCCGCTTCAAAATCTCATATAAATCAATTTTTTTAGGGCTAATTTAGCGTTGTACGATTAGTTTTTGATTGGAAAGGGTCTAAGTGTTACTTTAAATAACGTTTAGCATCCACTTTATCGATGCTTAAGTCAGTTCTTTACAAATAAAAAAACTCGTAAAAGAAATGACTACTATTCCTTTTATAGAACTTAAAAAACATCGGTGAAGTTGATGAATAGGTCAAACATTACAACGTTGTCAGGCCTCATCACTAACTTAGTTATCGATCAATAGGGCCACAAACCTCAGTACCAAAAATTATCTACGATCAACCCATCACGATCCAATAATAAGTCATGAATACTCTCTTTAATCGTAGTACTAAATTAACATCAGTTCAGGATTTAAAAGTAAAAATATAATTAAATGAATGTTCAATAAAACGGTATCCTTTTAGTATTTTTTTACCCACATTAAAGTTACTAAAAAAGTAAAAGACATATTTTTTTAGCCACTTTTTATCTGCTTTTATTTGCAAATCTGTGAGGATTGATTCCCCCGTTTTATTTCTTAAGGGATGTATAAAATACTTAAAAAGAGGAGAGTTTTTAAAATAAAATTCTTTTGGAAACCAATAGTCATGCGGGAATATATAGCAGCCATTAAACTTTATTAAACAACTTAATATTGATTGGTCATGTCTATTTTCGATAAATGATACATGGTTACTTAATTCTGATGGAGAATCATCTATATAGTGGTAATTATTTTTTACTGCCAAAGAATACCAATCATTGATTAAATGTATATTTTTAATGGTTTTATGTAAAAGAAAAAATGTTGCTTGTACTTGGTTATCTTCACCATTTAATTGACCTTTAAAAATATCATCATTAAAGATATCTGCTTTAGTGTAGGTATTTTCTAAGTAAGGAAGTCGAAAAAAAAGCCCTTCATTTTTCTTGGCGAGCTTACATAAAAATTTAAAATGTGACCGTGCTTTAATACTTAATTCACAGCCAGCATCGCTGTAAAAGATTAAATCTCCATAATTAACCTTTTCTAAAACATGCCTCAAAATAATAGGTTTCCAAATCCAATACCCCAAACCTCTATTATTATTTTTTAATAAAATCAATATTAGCTAAATAATCTAAAGAACAGTTTTCTTTTAAGTATGCCAAATTTCCCATAATTACATCATCAAAGAATTCTGAGCTGAGAGCTTCATTACGCAGCCTTATAGCCGCGTTCTTTAAGTCATCTGAGCCATCGCCAAACGTAACAAATATTTTTTTCATAAATTTAGGCTTTGAATATTAATATTCAACCTTAATAATTGCTAATTACAGTAGATCGGTAGTACTCTATTTATAACTAAGTTTTAAAATAAAGACACGTGTCGCTATAGCTATTTTCTTTCTTAGGATGATACTTTTTTATCCCACATATTGACTTTAAGGATTATAAGTCAACACTCAATTGATTAAAATTCAGAACTATATACTTTGATTAGTCACTTAATTGGGCTATGTATTTGACATGTCTGTAGGTGTCTTGGCATGACTGCTCAAGATCATATTTCGTTTTCCACCCAAGGTCTTTAAACGCCTTGCTTGTGTCAGAGTAATAGGACGGTAAATCACCTTCCCTCCTACTGGAAAACTTATAAGGAATCTCAATTCGATTAACTTTTTCAAATACTTTAATTAGCTCTAATACGGTAGTGCTTTGTCCTGTCCCAAGATTATATATATGCACCCCAAAGTTATTTTTTAGATGACTGAGCGCCGCTAAGTGCCCCTCAGCTAAATCCATTACATGAATATAGTCTCGCTCCCCCGTTCCATCTCTAGTCTCATAATCGTTCCCGTAAATATTTAAATGTGTTAAAGATCCACTAATAACTTTGGTGATATAGGGCATTAAGTTGTTAGGGAATTGGGTTGGATATTCTCCAATTAATCCAGATTCATGGGCTCCAACTGGATTAAAATATCTAAGAATCGAGACTTTAACTGTGTGGTCGGATATAGCCCAATCTTTTAAGATTGTTTCGACTTGAAGCTTGGAATTGCCATAGGGGTTGATTGGGTTTGTGGGGTGTTTTTCATCATAAGGTAAGTAAGCAGGGCCTCCATAGACAGCGGCGCTTGAACTAAAAACAAAAGTCTTTATTTGGTTGAGTTGCATTGCTTCTATTAAAGAAATGCTACCTAAAACATTATTTGAGTAATAAAGCAAAGGGTTGGCTACAGATTCAGTAATAGACTTTAAGCCTGCAAAATGGATCACGCCTTCAATGTGATGCTCTTTAAGAATTTTTGTCATTAGGGAGGTATTGCGAACATCCCCATTAATAAAATTAACCTTACTACCTATAATCTTTGTTATCTGGCCAATAACTTCAATATTACTATTACATAAATTATCAACTATAGTGATTTTGTGTCCAGCTTTGGCGAGAGTAATAGAAGTGTGACTTCCTATATATCCTGCTCCACCAGTAATTAAAATATTCATAATTTATTTTGAACTGCCATCAATTTATTGCTATGCCAAAAAAGAGTTTATATGGTAAATGATTTATATAAAATATTTTCATGTTTCATCATTTGAAAAACGAGGGTTAAGGGTGAGTCTACGCACGCGGTGATCTCCAACTTTTTCATTAGAATCCTAATCGTAATTTCTCATTAATCAGAGGAAATATAAAGGAATTCAGGTTAAAATAACTATCCTTAGATTCCACAAAAAATTAACTGAATATCAACGTTAAATAAATTATAAAAAAATAGCAACTAGTGGACAGTTAATTTTATGCAAATTAAACAATCAATATGGCAACTTTTGGGTCGATTATGGCATCACATTTCGCCTCGCCGCAGAATGCAGTTTGGATTGTTGTTTGCGTTAATGTTGATGACCTCAATTGCAGAAATAGTAAGTATTGGAGCAATATTGCCGTTTCTTAGTATTTTAACGCTACCAGAACAATTTTTTAAATTGCCCTTTGCCCAGCTATTGGTAAATTTCCTAAATTTAAAAGATCCTGCACAGCTATTATTACCGCTTGCTTTTATCTTTGTAGGCGCAATATTGTTGGCCGGCGCTATGCGATTAACCTTACTTTGGTTTAGCACTCGTTTAACATTTGCAACTGGAAAAGATCTTAGTACGAATATCTATCGTCGAACACTTTACCAGTCATATGAAGTTCACTGCGCAAGAAATAGCGGTGAGATTATTAATGACATTTTATCCAAGGCTAATACTGTAATTTATAGCATCATCATGCCAGTTTTAACGATAATGAGTTCTAGTCTTATGCTTGCAATCGTTATTATGGCCCTATTGGCATTAAATCCTATTATTGCAATGTCAGTTTTTGGTGGATTAGGCGTTATATATGGTGGCATCATCTATTTAACTCGAAAACAACTATTAATCTATGGTGAGCGTATTGGCAATGAATCCAACCAAATTATCAAATCCTTGCAAGAAGGTTTGGGTGGTATTCGTGACGTCTTAATCGACGGTAGCCAAGATACTTATTGCCAGATTTACCAGGATGCTGATGCATCGTTACGTCGAGCCCAAGGTAACAGTATGTTTATCAGCCAAAGCCCACGTTATGTAATAGAAGCCTTGGGTATGATGCTTATTATTGCTGTGGCATACACGCTTGCGCTGCAAAATGAAGGAGTAAATAATGTTATTCCACTTTTAGGCGCATTAGCGCTTTGTGCTCAGCGTCTATTGCCAGTATTACAACAAGCTTATTTTTCATGGACTAGCATACGAATTAATCAAGCACCCTTAAAAGATACACTAGATTTACTGGATCAACCTTTACCCAATTATGTGTCTCAATTAGCGACTAAACAGTTACCCTTCAATCGCAGCATAAGTCTGAAACAAGTAGATTTTTGTTATAACCAACAAACATCTATTGTTTTGAAACGGATTAACCTCAATATTGATAAAGGAAGTCGAGTTGGAATCATAGGAACTACGGGAAGTGGTAAAAGCACCTTGCTTGATATCGTCATGGCCTTGTTGCAGCCGACTAAGGGGGTATTATTAATAGATGATGCAATTGTTACATCAGAAAATTACCGCTCTTGGCAAGCCAACATAGCACATGTGCCTCAAACAATTTTTTTGGCTGATAGCACTATTGAAAATAATATAGCATTTGGAGTTCCAAAAGATCAAATCGATCACAAACGAGTTAGGGAAGCTGCACAACAAGCACAAATTGCAGAAAGTATTCAGAATTGGCCTGATAAATATCAAACTAAAGTGGGTGAACGAGGTGTACGATTATCTGGCGGACAGCGGCAGCGCATAGGAATCGCTCGGGCCCTTTATAAACAAGCTAATGTAATCATATTTGATGAAGCAACCAGCGCATTAGATAACGAAACTGAACAATACATTATGCAAGCTATTGAAGGTCTGAGCAAAGATCTAACTATTCTTATAGTTGCACATCGCTTAACCACTATAAAAAACTGCTCACAGATTATAGAATTACATGAGGGCGCCATTAAAAAAATTGGGAATTATGAACAGGTTGTGAATTCAAGAAATCATTGAATTAACTAGGAAAAATACAATTACTATAAAAATAGTTATTAGGAAGTAATAGTGCAAAAATTGAACACATATGGCGTCAACTCTACTAATTAATTGGCTAAAAACTTGTGAAGTTGGATGATTGATTGAAGGAGGGGAGAATGAATGATAAAAGTAAGAAATTATTTAACTTGATGAGTCTACGTTCTGGATATAATCCATGGTTTTCTGGTTTTGAATTGATTGGAAAAAACTGGGGTGAGCAGGATGATATAGATGTAGAACTTTCGATTATTATTCCCGTCTTTAATAAAGCTAAAATAATTGAGGAACAATTAAGATGTTTACTTTCCTGCCTCACCAAAAGAGCTGAAATAATACTTATCGACGATGGTTCTATAGATAATAGTTCTAAACTTGCCTTGAATTTATTATCAACGTTTGATCGTCCATTCACAATATTAAGAACAGAATTTCCTATATATGAAACAGCTTGTGACTGTGTTGGTTTAGAGATTTCTTCTGGGCACTATATTTGTGAGTTACAAAGTGATATTTTTTTAAATGATATAGGGTTTGATCGTAAGCTCATTGATTCATTGGAAGTAAATGAATTTTGTTCAGTAAGCGGACGAGGCGGACATTCTTGGTCATATATGTTTAGTTTTTGGCAGAAATTAATTGCATTTTTATTGGGAAATTTAAAATTTAAAGATATTTCATCCAGTGGTTTTAGTGTTGGGCGCTTGGGTATGAAAGTTTTTGATAACAAAGTCATTTTAGATTGTTCTTCGTACAGTGTAGATACAAATAATCGGGGACCATGGATGACAAGTAAGCAAGTTATCAGTGAAATTGGGTTTTTAAATGAAAAAGAATTTTTCTTGGGCAATGATGATCATGACTTTAACTGGAGAGGTTTCAAAAAAGGATATAAAGCTGGTTATGTTAATGTAAATTTTAATTCGTATTTTGAGGATGGTTCTACGCGTCAGAAAAGAGAGGGCGTTAATCTTGACATATATAACTGGTTGGAGAAGAATAAAAAAGGAACTCAAAAGTTATGTTGGCGAATATGTTCTTACATAGGGTGAGCTTCTGATAGCTTAGTCCTGAGTTATCTCTAACAAATCGGCACAATGTCAAAACAATGAAAGAATCGGCCAAAATGATTTAGCTGCATCTGAATAATAAGTTAACAAAGAAATGGATGCGTAAAAATTAATAACATGAACAAGAAAGATTCACTATGTATCGAGAGAAGATTCATACATAAATTTCGCACAAAAATATCATTTATAGTATTCTTTAATGAGATCATTTGAATAGGATCCGAAGTTGATTGAAAACATACTTTCATTAGGTTTAAGTGAAGCTTCTTATTTCCACTAATTAAGATTAATAAGTATGTATTTAAAAGATTTATAAATAGATTAGGAATGGACTTTGACTGAAATTAGTAACGTGAATTTTCTTACAGCTGCATTGGGTCATAAGAAATATATGAAGGCTGCGAACAGGTTAAAGAAAAATGTATTAGAGATCGGACAGAAAAACGAACTCACAATATATGATGAGACTAAACTGTTCGAAACATATCCTAGATATGAATCACTTTTTTTGAAAAATCATATTGTAGGATTTGGTGCTTGGATTTGGAAGCCGTTAATTATTCAATCTGAACTAAGAAAGCTTAAAGAAAATGATATTTTGATCTATTTAGATGTTGGATGCGAGGTAAATCTCACCCCAGATGCAATTGAAAAACTTACAAAATATGTTAACTTGTCTAAAGAAAAAGGCATAGTTGTATTTGAGAATAGTCAATTAGAGAAAAACTATACATATAAAAGTGTGTATAGTTTTTTTAGTTATGAGCCGATGAACGTTGAAAACGATATACAAATTTCTGCTTCTATTCTCATAATATCTAATATTGAACTATCAAGAAATATTGTCAACAAATGGGCTGCGGCGTGTCTTTATAAAGATGGAATATTAGCATTCAATCGAAATGATATAACACCTGAGGCTAATCATAGAAATGATCAATCCATACTAAGTGTTTTATTAAAAACAACTAAACAAGGCATGATATTGCCTAACGAGTCATATTTTTCAACAGGGGATTATTTAAAGAAATTTGAACCATATTTATATCCATTTCATACCACAAGAAATTTCACAGAATGGAGTTTCTTAAAAATGTATTATTTTTTTAATAATACAATGAAATATTTACCTTTAAAAATAAGCTTATTTGTAGTTAAACGCTGTACTTACGCAATGGTTCATGTAAGTTTACTTAAATTGAAATTTAAAATGTAAAGTAATTTTATGAAGAAATTCCAGCATAATTTACAAAGTGATTTGTCATCAAAATCGTGATTGATTTTACAATTTGGACATAACTCAGAAATATTAGCAATTGAGTTTTTCTTGATAGAGTTTATATATTTTTAGGGATTCGAAAGCACCTTCGGATTTGATGTTAGTAGAAATTCCCCCTGGATTGTTATAGTAAACGGTGACAATATCATCGATTTTCATAAAAGAGTGATTCTCAAAAGCTGCTCTTAGCCAAAACTCCCAGTCTCCTGCTGATTTATATTGAGTGTCAAAATAACCTATCTTTTGATGTAAAGACCGTCTCCAAATGGGTGCATTATGAAGAAAATTGCATTTTAAAAGATTAAATTTAGTGGCTTCTGATGTGAAATTAGTTTTTAAATTAGCGTTAGCTATTACATCAAATGATAAATTTTCCATTAAGGAGTAAAAAACATCGGTATACGCCACATCTATTTTTGGATTAGATTTGAGAGCTTTAATCTTTATCTCTAGCGCATCTTTCCTATGGAGGTCATCTACGTTTGCATTTGTAATAAAATCTGAATCAGAGTCTTTGATTGCAATATTCCAAGCCTCATATATACCTACTCTTTCTTCTAGTTTAATGTAGCGAATGTTAGGAAAGGTTTGAATATATCTATCTATAATTTTAAATTCATTATCAGGTGAGTTGGCATCCACTATAATTAAGATGCATTCACTAAAAACAGTTTGCTCAGTGATATTTTTTAAGAATGGGAGAATATATTTACCCCCTTTATATAAAAAAGTAATGATAGCCAAACTATACTTTTCTTTGCGTCTTATTGAACTATTACTTGAAGGGAGTTCTACTTTAGAAAATACTTCCTGATTTAGTTGAGTATTAATTGATTCGGACACAGATTTATACCATTGGATTAAATCTGAAGGACTAATGGGTTTCGATTCTCCCATAACGTTGTTGGTTAGGCCAAGAATTTCATGACGACGATATTCAATTCTATCAATTTCTTTTTCAAGATCATCGCATTTTTTTCTTAATCGATTAACAGGCGGTAACAAAAAATAAATAACATTTTTTAGTAAATTCCTTAAGTTTTTAAGCCCTAATAAATCGTTAATTTTCATGGTTGAATAATATTGTTTTTAAAGGGGCAGATAACTTTTTTGTGGATATAAAAAATTTAAATGAAATCTTAAAATTCTTTTAATGATTTAGTTATTTTATAAGCTCAATAAGAGAAACTAAAAATATCAATCGAATATTTTAAATAAAAATAATTTTATGTTCTCTTTGTTGTTTTCTTCTGGAATATGGGAATTTAGAAACCATGGTTTTTTTAACAACTCCAAATACTTTTGATTATTTTTATCTAATTCAATAATATATTCAATCATATCCACCGTGGAGTGGAAGTCATAAAAGTTAACAAATGACTGAGAATTAAACTCCCTATTTACTACTGGGTTCCCCCAGTATAAAGGCATGCTATTTACAGTCATCGGATCCTTTATTTTTTCGGTAGTGTAACCAGGATGTTGGTATCTGTAAGAACTATTTTCAAAGGCAACTGAAAATTTATATTCAGATTGAAATCTTTTTTTATCAGTAACAATATATCCAATATTATTCATCCATTGCCCACCGCAGTCAACCTTCTTATATTTAGAAAGTTTATTTACAAAATCATTTCTTTCTTGACAGTTACCGTTTGATGCAACAAAATTACAAAATTTTCGATTCGCCATAGATTCATCTATTACTTTTTCTCTTTCTAGTTCGTAATAGGCGTCGTCTAATAAGTAAATGGGGAATCTATAATTTCTAACATCATCTAAATAATCAAATGAAAATGACCAGTCGCAGTAATCAAGAGGTGGTGGAAAATTTTCACCAGTATAAAATATCTTTATACATTTAAATTTTCTATGTTGGTTACCAAATACAGAAAAGAAAATATAATCAGGGTTTTTTGATAATTCCACATCAAATTTAATTCTTAATAGCTTGCAAAAATAGTTATTTTCTATATCAAAACCTGGCCAAAAATCAGTAAAGTTAATTTTAATTTTTTTCTGCATACATTAACGCAATACGCCGCCCTGATGAAAATTTTTTGTAAGGAATTTCTTAAAGAAATTTTAAGGTTACTAAGGTTTAAGATCTTTATTCATTGCATTTATATATTACTTTGATTTTACAAGATCTTTTATGGTCTATAAATATGAAGCAAATATGGTTACTTGGTTACAAATGGAGTTTGTTTCATCTTTAGTATGAATTTTCGCTTAGAAATAATCGCCAAAAAGTGAGGCTCCATTGCATACTATATTCCTCAAATATTTTTTACTGAGCATTGCAAAGCCTGAATAAAAACTAGAGTATATACATTCGAAACTAAAAGGATACTTTATAACAGTTAGATGTTAATAAATTTGAGTCGATATGGTGTAATAGGTAGTAGTGAGGGTTAATTAGAGCGTTAATTAAAAATTAACATGGTAAGGTAATGCCAAATCTAAATTATTAATAATCGAATACCTTAAATTATTTAGATTTTTTATCTATTAATCTTTGATACAGAGCTGCATAGCTTTTATTCATTTTATCTGCCGTAAATGATTGTTCAAACCGAGCCGAAGCCCTGAGCCCCATTTTTGATGCGACCGTAGGATTATTCCACAAATAAGTCATTGCAATACTTAAATATTCAGGGGATGACGGTGGTACTACAATGCCAGTTACTTGATCGCTATTAACGAAGGAAGTTCCTGTACCAATCTCGCTGGAAATCAATGGTTTACCAAACATAGCACCCTCCAATAATGATATTCCAAATGCCTCTGAACGTAAATGAGATGGAAATACTAATGAGTACGATAAGTTCAAAATTGCAACTTTATCTTCTTCAGATATTTGGCCTAAAAAAGTTGTATTTTTTAGGCCAAGAGATGTAGCTTTAGCTTTTAATTCATTTTCGATTGGACCAGAGCCTATAATGACTGTGGGTAGATCCTTCAGAGCTAATGCTTCTAGTAGAATATGCAAACCTTTGTAGTAGCGAAGCACCCCTATAAATAGAAAAAATTTATCACCTAAAATCTCTTTCCAATATTGAGACCGTTCAAGATTGATAGGGGGGTAAAGATTTTTATCAAGTCCAATTGGTATGACTTCAGTTTTATTTTTAAAATTTTTCAAAACTTCACTAGTAACTCTGTAATTTGGAGATGTCGCCACAATCGTATCGACACTTTCCAAAAACTTATTTTGAAGCGGTCTGTAAAGTTTTACGAGATTTTTTTGTCTTATGATATCCGAGTGATAGGTAACTAAAGAGGGTTTTTTGTGGTTGACAACAAAATGAACTAAGTCCATAAAGGGCCAAGGAAAGTGATAATGAACAATATCTGCCTTTTTAACTAGTGCATTAAATTGCCAAAATGCGCTTAGAGAAAAATCTGTAGAGGCGATTTTTAAATTACTACGACACCGATAAACTTGATGCCCAGTAAGTTCAATTACTCTTTCAACTTTTTTTGGAGATAGCGATAAAACAGTAGAATCCACCTCGAATTTTCGTGATCCGCTAGCTAGTTGAAAAATAACCTGCTCAATTCCACCAAAGCTTTCAGGGTAATAGGTCTTATAAAAATGAAGTACCTTCATCTAGTTGTAGCGCATTCGAAGCTCACGTAGATTTAAAACCTCTTCACATGTATTAATATTCTTAGCATCGTATAAATTTCAAAAAATGATAGTCTATAAAAAAGATAGTAAATTTTATGAACATAAAGAATAAAGGGAAAAAGTAGAAATTGGTTAAAAGAGGTAAACCAATTTATGTAACGTATAAAGTGATGTGACTCTTGATAAAAAGGTATTTTATCACTCATCCTAAATCAAGATTAATTTACTTTTCTTATTCGACTATTGATTTAAAGGACAATAGAAATTGCTCTGTAGAGAATTGTCCTGCACGATGTTTACATGAGGCATGCATTTGAATAGCAACCTCTTTAGTTAGTTGCTGCACTGCTGAAGCAATAGCTTCTGGTGAAGGATTAGGGGCGAGCAGAATACCGGTTTGCCCATTGATTATAGTTTCTAAAAGTCCTCCCTCAGCAACTCCAATAACTGGCCTTCCCGCAGCCATTGCTTCAACCGCAGACATACCAAAATCCTCATCTAAGGGTATGTATATTACCGCAATTGCACGCCCTAAAAGATCTGCCAATTCATTATCATTAATCCAGTTAGTAAAATGAATATTAGCAGCTCCGTTTGCTAATAATTTGAGCCTATTAAATTCCGAACCACCGGATGCAACCACAAGCTTGCGATCAGGCATATTTAAAAACGCACGGATAATTTGATCGACTCTCTTGGGTTTTTCTAACCTTCCAACCGAGAGGTAATAGTCGCCTTCACCGCGATGGATAAAATGTTTTGTCGAAATTGGTGGATAGATAACCTTTGCGATCAAACCTGTTTGACTATACAAGCGCTTTTGTACGTGGACTGAATTAGTAATAATTAGATCCATACGTTTTAGAGCATTCAGATATCTTTTTCTATAGTTGACAATCATTATTCTCACCAATGGTCTAAAAGGAAGCATTACACGCTTTAAATACTTATCTTCTAGGTCAAATGCAAATCTTGGAGGTGTATGGCAGTAATAAATACGTTTGCCCGTTAATTGATGGTTGACAGCTAACGGTGCATAAATACCGCTGTATATTACGCAATCTGCATGTCGTATTAATGATTGATTTAGACTAAAAACAATTAATGCACGTGGTATACGGGGAAAGCATCTCATCAAGAATCCAGCTGTAATTTGATAATTCAGTCCGTGTAATTCGCCACTGTTGGAAAAATCTTGGTATATTCCAGAAATCCCAAGCCCAAAACCTTGAAGCCCTCGAGTCAGATTAATCACCAGTCGTTCAGCTCCACCATTTACTTGTAAATAGTCATGTAATACCCAATTTTTCAACTTAGGAATCAATTAGTCACCCTATCTATTTGTTCTAGATTCAATAATAAAGATAGAGTTACCGCGTAAAATTTATAAAATTTGTCACTTACAATAGAACAAAAATTTATCAAGTGACGTAAACAAATCAGGCTAGTATGCAAATTGAATTTCTGTGTTGTTAGTACGCGAGAGTAAAACCAAATAAAAAACGATAGCAGCATATATAAACTTAATAAGTTAAACGCCAACTGCAAAGCTGAAGAAATAAAATAAATTGCCATCATATTAATCCATAACTCTCACGACAAAGCGCCTCTCCATTTTTAGAAATATGCTCTGCTAAAACTGGATCATTAGCCAACAAGGCGATAGCATCAGCGAACTGACTGGGAGTTTCTGCAACGAGATAGTGGGTACCTGCCGTTGCACTTATCCCACGCATTCCATGTCGAGTAGATACTAACGGACGGCGATAAGAAAAAGCTTCGATTGATTTTAGCTTAGTTCCTCCACCTGACCTTAACGGTACGATAATAATTTGAGCAGTAGAATAAAATGTTTCAAGTCTTTCCACATCTGGAAAAAAATCAACTCGTGATGCATTTTTCAATAATTTGGTCAATGAAGGAGATGCATGTCGACCTATCACACATAATTTCCAAGGACGTTTTAAGCGCTTCTCAATTTCTGGTTGAATTTTGTTGAGGAAATATAGAATAGCATCTTCATTCGGAGGGTAATTCAATGTACCAACAAAAAGTATCCTTAAAATGTCAGATTGATTCGAATGATTTATATCCTTTAAGTCAGGAAGGGGGATGCGATTCGGCCTTTCTTGAACATTCAGAATTATGCGCATCTTTAGGTAAAAACTGTCTTTGGCTGAGGCAAGCCATACGATGCTATAGCATCTAGCTATAAAGAGTTCAAGCAAAAGATACTGAATTGCGGAGGCTACCCAGCGGATTGATTCCCGATAACGTTTCATGCGGATTAGACTTCCTGCTACGCTAATTCGGGTAAATGATTCAAGATCATCCATATCTAGCTCTAGTTTGGCAGATGGATAATATTTCGCAATTACTTGCCCTAGTTCGTGCATATAAAATCGAAAAACGACTATTCGGCTAACATGCTTTTTGGGTAGTTCAGAAATAGGATAATCGAGTACAGAAATATTAATTGGATAATGCCAATCGACAATAACTTTTCGAAAAAATAAACAAATCGGTGGAAAAAGTATCCCAAGAATCCTTAATAGTTTAGGCGCATTAGAAGTTTTAGTTGGAATCGAACATACGCCTTCAGCAGGATAATCTGCGGGGACTATCGGAACTCCAGTATCGTTAGCTACCAACACATAGACTTTATGTGAGCGATTTAAATCATTAAGCCAAGACCAGGCACGTAAAGCACGTCCTGATTGGCCCGGTAATGGTAAAACAGGAGTCAATAAAATTGCAACAGGGAGGTCTTTAACATGCATGATCGTTACAATTGTGCCCCCAGATATTCAAATATAGTAATGATAAATATTTTACTGTTTTATCTTGATGAACGTACCTCATCTTTATTTAGTGCACAAAGTAATCTGGACAAAATAGCGCCTTTAGAAAATTTTTTAGCGATAATTTTCGTATAAGTATCGGCGCGCTTTTGGGCTAAAGTGCGGTTATCAAACACTTCGCGCATTAGTTGAGCAGCATGCGCTAAGGAAGGCTCTGCCCAGTCATCAGAAGAGTTGTAATTCTCAGCCCATGTTGGCTCATAAACAGCTACCATTTTATGATCTATTAAATATGAAAACTCAGGATCTAGAAAGTCAAGTTGCCCTCCATAACCGGTCATCATAACTGGATTTCCAATTCGCGTCGCCTCAAACGCCCCCAGCCCCCAGCCTTCCGAGCGAGCTAAGGAAACAAAACAATCACCAGTTTTATGCAGTGCTAAAATTTGTCCGTCCGAAAGGCTGTCATCTGCTATGACAACTACCTTTGCTCGCCCAGGATAGCGAGCAATAAATGCATCTACAAACGCTAACGGTGAGGGATGGCGCAGACGAAAGCCGTTCCTCCAGTGGCGAGTTCTATGCGTAAAGTCTTTAGGAGTTGTCTTAATTACCATTAAAACTGAATCATCGGCATTAAAAGCCTTAAGGTAAGCCTCTAAAGCTAGGTAAGGAGCCTTTCGATGCGACCAAAATCCTATTGTGTAAAAGATAAAAGGCATCGGACCTTTTTTAAGTAAACCTAAGCGCTCACGAATGCTAGCATATTCAATATCTGTTGGTGAACTGATATGCTCAAATTGTGAAAGATGGGGTACGACATATATTGGAACCGTAACACCAGAATTTCTGAAGATAGCTTGATTCCAACTGCAAGGCACTATAACGCCATCCAACTGATTGAGAATATGAGGCCAATGGGCCGGTAAAGTTTCTAGCTCCCAAACGGTATACCCAAAAATGCGTCGATTAGGTTTCCGCTCTTGTGCTATCCATTCAGGATAATACTCTGGGATTGTATGAATAAGTACGGTATCGTAGTCGATATTCCGATTACATACAGAGCCCAATATTGGACAAGGCCAAGTTGTTGAAAGATACGGCTCATAATTACCTAGCCCGGTTAGCATCGGAGTCCAAGTAATATTTATATTGGCTTCTATTAATGCTCGTACATATGTTTTTGCTGCGATGGCATAGCCAGTATTATCACCCCATGAAATATATTTTAGAGCGCGCATTTAGTTGCGACTCTTTTTCATATGGAAAAAATATATGCCTATACAGAAGCCTCTGATCAAGCCAATTAAGCGTGCAGCAAATGCTAAACTTCGCCAGCCACGGAAAGCAAAGATTTGTATAATTGCTGAAAAAATAGTTCGAGTTCCCCAGTAAAACATATGAAGCTGCAGGTTTTTTGCAATCAATGCACCATCTCCCAGAGCATACTGATAGAAACGACCGACTGCCCATCGATTCCATGGAGGAATTTTAGTTGGATGACGCATACGCACTAGTGGACTGTAGCACGCCTTCATGTCTCTAAACTCTGTAAACAGTCGATTCATCAGATCTATGCCCTCTGCCGCAGGAAATCGACAACCAGGCCCGAAGTGTTCGTCAAATCCTTTAGTTTGAAGAAAGGCATCACGACGAACAAAGAGTGTGGCTTCAGTCAAGCAACCAAACATAGTCCAACAATTAAAATTAACCGGATGTTGCCTCCATCGTAAAATATTTGGCGATCCTAGCATATCTACCGTCTGCCCAGAGATCACATATACCTGTGAATCACATGCAATTCGCTCAACTTCAACAAGGATCTCAGGAAATAATTGACAGTCATCATCAGGGAATCCAACCCAACGTCCTCGCGCAAGTTCTGCTCCCAAATTACGTGCTCTACTAGCGGAACGAAATAACACTTGTTTGTGGGTAATAGTAAGACGATCAGAAAAACGAGCTATTACCTCAACTAATCGATCATCCTGATTTTGGTCAATTACAATTACCTCGAAATTCGGACCTGATTGCAACTCTACTAAGCTGGTAAGACAGTATTCAAGATCTCCATCATCATTTAAAGTTGCAATAATAAATGAGTATTGAAATTCGGTAAAGTTAATCATGATTGAAAGTTGTGGGGTGATTATGCTAAATGGAACGTTGCTAAACAGTTAAACCTATCAGATTAAATTACAAATTTTGTAAGCAGGAAATCAAAAGACTTTATT
>Ga0209191_1000847_pt1 | contig 21718 bp, 38 predicted proteins | sample S_130626_EF_Meta_FD_187320 | JGI IMG/M metagenome (GOLD analysis project Ga0209191, IMG submission 187320) | Freshwater microbial communities from Lake Simoncouche, Canada to study carbon cycling - S_130626_EF_MetaG (SPAdes) (version 2) | ecosystem: Environmental > Aquatic > Freshwater > Lake ...
TGTACTTGCGATACAGTTCAAGACTATCTAGGTGTACACGACCAATTAGATCGTATGTGACAGCGGCCTTGCCGTATTTTTCGTATTCACGCTTCTTGGGAAATTGATTCCATAAACAAAAACGTCTTGTATCTTCTTTGCTTAGGACCTTGGTAACACGATTAACAGTATAGGGAATATCAAAGCCTTCTGAGTTCCAACCACTTAGTACATCTGCATCTTGGATTAGGTCCAAGAACATGTCTAACATATCTGCTTCATTATCAAACAAATAGGTGTTAGGAAATTCCTCAACCTGACGTTTAGCTTCTTCCATACTTAGAGTCTTGGGAGGAATTGCCAAACAGATCATGGTCTGCATCCATTGTAGGTAGACAGCAATCGCAGTAATAGGCATGAATGCGTCCTCTGGTGATGCATAGCCACGTTCTGGATCAAAGTCTACCTCAATATCGAACCATGCTACATTTAGTTTAGGTGCATCAACATTTAAATAGTTGTCTTCTAGACAACGATAAATGGGATTGATATCGCTTTCAAACAGTTTTTTGTTTGAATGAATTGCAAGTTCTTTGCGATGTTCTTTAACGTTTTTTGAACTTACTCGTGAAAGAGGTTGTCCAAAAATACTTGTGAATTTACCCTTGGCATCTGGGTAATAAAATATATGACGGGCAGGATATTCTTTATAATGTCGTTCGCCTTTATCATTGCGCTCAACAACATTGATCATATCCTGCTCTCTATTATAGAAAGCGTCTACGTAACTCAAATTTTTCTCCTATGTCTTTTGTGGCAGACAAATACCGAATGTGCGGTTTATGGCCCAGCTTACCATCTACTGTTTATTTAATTACTTAGCATTCTAATAAGACCGATAGTGTCGATCGCGGTTAACAGACAATAGTTAGCCAGCATACCAAAAGATTTCCTAGTCCAAGCAGCCCAACCGTACATAGCACAACCAAGAATCCAAATGGGATAAAGAGTAAGAAGCGGCGGAGTGGGGACTGTGACTGCCATAGTAATACTGCAGCCAATGCTAATAGCCCAAGCAAGCAACTCAACAGCAAAGCGAACTCTATTAGACTTAAAGTCATCCTTTATCCACTGTATTGTTGGTGCAAATATTGTGCCAATCATTCCGGTAGACGTTTAGTGACACCGAGGATCATTTCGATATCATTCCATTCTTGTTCGTGATCTTTCCAATTATCTTTGTGTGCAATCTTAATTGCCTTGTTGATAATGCTGGGTTTAATTTGTAATTCTTCTGCAACTGCTTTAACAGTTTCTTTAAGACCTTCTTGGAGATCTTCTAGTTCACGAAGCACATTAGATCCTTCGTTGATTAATCTTTCTAGTTTTGCTTTTTCTTCTGGGCCGTACATTCTGGTTGACATAATAATCTCTCCTATACGACTATTATATAGTCATAAAAAAAGCCAGTCAACCTATGACTGGCTTTTGTTTACCAAACGGTATGAATTTATTTAAGACGACCCGTCTCGATCCATTCCAATTTGAGACAAGAACATAATACCTAGTACGCCTGGAATAATTAACCAAGCCGGGCCACCGAATATTCCTGCGATTGTTGCGGCTGCGCCTCCTAGTATTCCTGTTAAACTTGAAAGTTTTTCACCTAGTGTAGCACTCGGTGCCCAAGCATCAATGCCACCTAATGTTCCTCGGCCACTCTTTGGATCTTTTTTCTTTTGGCCGAAGAAGTCACCTACTGGGCCTTCTTCGATAGATTCTGCAGCAGTTTCTGGTTTAGCACCTAGTGCCTTTGCCACTGCTTTGATATTTGCTAATGTAAAATCGCTTTTATCTACACGATCCTTGCCTAAAACTTGTTTAGCAGCATCTGCCATTTTAGATTTTTCTTGATCTGAAAGCTTTGGTGCCAGTTTAGACATTAGCAGACTTTTGACTTTGTCCATCATGCCTTCGTCTAAACGTGAGCGACTCTCAACTATATTTTTTTTAGACTCGCTGAGCACATCGTACATTTCAAATGCACCGCCCATACGCTCATAGACCATACCAGCATAAACATCAGCCTTCATGCCTTCGCCAATTTTTGTTCTAGCAACACGTTGTGCCCAAGCCCACAATTGATTGTCTACTGGATCAATTTGTTGTTGGCCACCACTTTCAACCACCAGTGCCATCATTTCTTTAAATGATAAATTTGTTTCTATACTTTCTTTTACTGCCTGCTTTTTGCCTTTGGGCATCATTTTACCTTCGGTCTTCTTGGCAAAAGGATTAACGCCTTTCTGTGGCTTGCCACCTTTCTTGTCACCAGCGGCACTCTTCATTGGTTCTTTTTTGTCACCGTCTTTGTCAATATCTAAAAAGTCTGGCTTAGCACCTTCTTCCATTTTCTTTTTCTTATCGGCTTTCTTTTTGTCAGCAGCTTCAGCTTTCTTGGCTTCGACCATTTTCATGAACTTGCTTTTGAATTCTGGCTCAACGCTTTCTACTTTCTTGCCATCTTTAACACGAGTCACCGAACCCTTGCCGTATTTTTTTTCATAGTCCTTGCTGTCTTTGGCATGAGCTTTGTCTGCTGCCTTATCGCCTTCCTTGTCTGCTGCACTTTGTGATTTAGCTTGACTCTTAGGTTCAGTATGCGGTTCATCGCTGAAGCGATTGGGATTCTCTTTGTGTTTAGTTACACCTTTTGTTGAACGATCAATAGTCCCACCAGTAGAAGATTTTTCTTCTTTAACATCTTCTTCTTTCTTCTTCTTGGCTTCAGCAACATAGGTTGTTTGGCCAGCTAGTACACGAAGTTGTGCATCTTCGTTGAGTTGCACAGCTTTGTCTAATACAGGTGCTGCAGGAGTTGTCGGTGGTGCTTCCATCCCGTCAAGTTTGCTTAGTATTGCTTTAAAGTCCATTTTAGTTTCCTTGATTTTTTCTGTTCAGCCACTGCTCTTTGAGGCTTTGTTTAACTTCATTTTGTAGAGATTCTTCAAAATCTCTAGGTCCTGATTCGATTTGACCAGCTGCTATTTTTTCATATTCCATATAATGATATACAGAACTGATATAATCAGCAGCTTTGGTAATTTTGGCTTGAACCCAACCATCTAATTCGTCATTTTCTCCAATCAGCTTAAACAATTTGGCAGAGTACTGATTCAGCTTGTATAAATCAGCTCTGGCCATTTTGGCTTCATGATCGTCGACTGGTTGTTTTTCTAGGTCCATAAATATATTTATCTTCTTATAATAGATTCGTTGGGAGACTTACGTTTCCTTTTTGCAATGGTATTTTGTTTATAACTGCCGCCAAACAATGTACCTACATTGGAGCCAGAACCCCCTTTGATCAAAGTGGCTCCCATACCAGCACTTGTAGCACCTGCTGTAGCTGTTTCTAAAAGTTCTTTGATTTTCATACTGTTATTTATTTTTCTTAGCACGACCTGCTTTCATGTTAGCTAGCCAATGTGATAGTTGTCCTTTACGACCACCTTGTTTAGCAGTTTTACGTAAGCTACTTACTGATGCTTTAGTGTTGATGCCGTGGCGTTTGCTGTCGCCCTTGTCCTGAGGATTCTTACCATCAGCAAAGTTTTCATCCACAGTTTCTTTGTACGGACGTACCCAAGTAAATCTAGTACTTGCCGGCACCCATTTAAGCCCAAGACCCTTGTTGCCTTTAGCAGGATCAGTATCGATCAGCAGCCAGTTTTTTTCATCGCTAAACGGTACACTGTGTTGTTTCTTTAAGATGCGAACAATTTTTCCGTCGTTCTCAATCTTAGCCATCATGGCATCTTCATTCTCAATGCTTTCTCCACCGCCGCCGCTGGCACCGCCTTCAGACCCACCGTCTCCGCTATAGCCAGCATAGTATCCGTAGCCGCCGTAAGGTCCTGGACCGTAGGCAGCATATCCAGGTCTACGCCTGCGTCTTTTTCTTTCAACTATGAATTCTACAGCTCTCATTCGTGAAATTGATGATCGTCTTGATAATTATCGGCTACACTAAAACTTGAGCCGCAACCGCAGGATGTTTCTGCATTGGGATTACTAATACTAAATTGACTGCCTGATAGATCTTCTTTGTAATCGATACTGGCCCCCTGCAAATATTGCATACTAGTGGCATCAACCAACACTTTAAAGTTACCTACAGGGAATTCGAAGTCGTCTTCATTTTGTTCTTCGTCAAGAGTGAATCCGTAGCTCATACCACTACATCCTCCGCCTTGTACAAATGTACGTAACTTTAAACTAGGATTATTTTCTTCTGATAAGATATCTGCAATCTTGGTCTGCGCATTTTCTGTAATTGTAATCATATTGGTTTTTCTCCTGTTAGGTATGGTAAACTAAACCATAATTGAAACCATTCTTTTGTGCCTGGTTTAATATGGTGTTTTTTCATCAGCTCACCTTTTTCATTGCCTGTAATACTTATATTGCTGCCGTCGTAGAGTTGATAGCCTTTGAATTCATTAATGCCTGCTAATCTTTTAATCTGTTCCAGCTCATCCATATCACATTCCGTCGCCCACAAGGTCTCCTGGTCTAGCCGGTTTGTTTTTCTTAGCACCATCATTACGCCACTGGCCTGCTGGTCCTTCCTTGTGTCCTACTTTGGCGCCAGCAAACACAGAACCCTCACCAACCTTGCTGTCCATTTGCTTTAGCAGCTCTTGCGCTTTTTCAACACTGATCAGGTATCTACCAAAGCGATCGGGATCAGCGGCCTTCTGTAGGTATTCTTTACTGTATCCAGATTTAGCACTGCTAGTCGCTGGTGTAGTTGCTTGTTGCTTGCCGTTTGCTCTAGCCTGTAACTCTGCCTTGGCATCGTCAACACTGACCATTGGTCTTGGATGTTCGCCTGATGCCACCTGTTGTAGATATTGTGTATTGAAGTAACTTAGATCTGCTGCCTGGCCATTGCCCATTGCACCAAGAGCACCTAATGCTAACGCACCGGTGGCCGCAGCCTTTTTCCAGTTGATCTCGTCTAGCTCGACGTCTTCTGATGTGCCTGGTTTTCCAAATGGGTGTACTTCTGGCCAGCTGTTGCCTTGCTTTTGTACCCACTTGCCAGGTTTAAATTTACTCTTAATAATACCGTGTACCTTTAATGCAGCTTCGTGACTGTCTCGGTAACCCTGTTGATGAGCGGCACGCTCTTCGTCATTGTGAATCATTCGTTGCCCAAGTCGTCCTGTTTCTGGGTTATATCGATACATTATATTAGATTCATCATTCTCAAAAGCCTCTGCCACACTTTTTTTAGCATCATTGTCAAATTGTTTGTTGGTAGCTCGGTTGATGCCTTTGAAACGCTTGTCTCCCCGAGAATAGTTGCCATCTGCATCTGCTTTTTTGGCATCTGCACCTGCAGCCTTTTTATACTGAGATAATTTTTCAGTAGACAGTTCACTTAATACACTTTCCATAGTGGCAAGTTCTTTCTTGTGTTTGACATCGCCCTGCTTCTCGGCCTTCTTCTTGTCTTTGTGTTGTCCAGCCTTGCCAGCCAGTGAGGCATTTTTTGCCACAAAGTTTCGGGGCTTTGATTCTTTTTTAAGTTCTATAATAAATTCTTTTGCTTTCATAATTGGCCTTCCTTTTCAATCCACGGCTCGAGTCCCTGTTGAACAGCGGAAAATACTTCATCAGCATTGCTTTGCAGTCCTGCCGGCAATCCTGTTTTGAATGCGTCAAAGTCATTCACAATGGCAGCAGCCCGCATTTTACTTGCACTCATGCCTTCTGCACCTTCAGCATCGGGATCTCTAGCACCACTAGATACTATCTTGATTGATTTTAAATTATAATCAACGCCGTTTTGTTTATTGAACAATTCTGTAAATGCCGGCACACGATCCGAACCGCATACAAAGACAACATTCTCAAAGCCTTGTTTTTCTAAACTTTGAAGAATTCCAATAGCAGTACCTACAGATGTATCTCCAATATCGATATTGGGAAATGCCTGCTGTATGAATCCCAGCTTGACATCAAAGGCCAACGGGTTTTCCAATCTTGTTTTGTTCTTGCCTGTGGGTTTATGAGTTTGCGACACGAACAAGTAATGAGCATCGGCTTTTTGTTTCAAGACAGCATCAACTACCTTTTGATGGCCAATGGTGGGAGGATTCATTCTGCCGAATGCAACGGCCGCAGTCTTTCCCGCCTGCTCAAAAAGTTCTAACAGTCTCATTGTTCGTAGTCACCTTTTTCCATATGCTTTTCTTGTTCGGTGGCTATCATCTTGGCCAATTCTATTAGCTTGTCTTTGGGGAACTTGTCTTCAGAGCTTTCGATTTCAAACTTTTCACAGTATGCTTCTTTGCAAGATTCCAAAGGTCGCATGTAAATTTTATACGCATTCGGATTACCGCGATGTTCTTTGTGTCGATTTACAGCTGGAAAAAAGTAATTTTTTAATACAGCATCATCGTTATCGATAAAGAATTTCAAGTCATTGGTCCAGTCTACATCTTCCTGTTCTGAAGTAGGTGCTCCTATTGCACTAAACATTTCTCTTAATAACATTACCAGCTCCTACAAGACCAGTATCTGGCCTTGTGTCTAGGTCCCGGGTTGGCACAATTGTGTCTAGCACGGAAACTTTTTCTACGTGCGGGATTTGATTTCTTAATACGCATTTTTTTATCGCCAAAGTTTACTTTGACAACGTTGCCCTGCGGATTTTTCACATATACTTTAGATTTCTTTACATCACCGGCCATCTTCTTGCCCAGCTGTACTTCGCGACCTTGATATTTTGCTTCATCTACATCTTCTTTGATCTTTTCGCAGTCGTTGACACGCTTGCCTGCGTTCTTGCCAGTACCTGGTTGAGTGCCAGTCTTTCTATAACCTTTCCAGCAGCTTTTAGGTCCAGCAACACCTTCTACAAGTTCACCTTCGAAAAATCGTACGCCTTCGTTGGTCAGCATTTCTAGGGCAGTGTCATCTAGTTCAACCACAATGCCGTCTTCTAAAACTTCTACTACGTGGGTAGAAATTTCAAAATCAGGACTAAAACTGATACCAAACTCATCTCCAATTTCCGGTGTATTAGGTTCTTCTAAATTTTCTAGTATAGATAATTTGTCTAAAAGGTCTCTCATAGCATTTCCTAAAGTAATACTATATTTATCGCTTTAGAAAATTTAATAATTATAACGAACTTGCGTTATTGTGCCTTCAATCAGCCTATAACCGAGACGGATCCAAACAAAATTGCCAGTGAAGTTGCGTATTTCGTTGATTGCAAGTGGGGTACTATCTAGTGATTCTAAATTTTCAGCTGAATTATCGTAGACAACGTCAACCCAGTCATTGTCTCCGGGATAAAGTTCTAGTGAACCCTGTAGTTTAACTGATCCTTTGAAGTTGTTAAACTCAAACATCACAGTATGCAAGCCACTATTCTTTCTATGATAGCCTGCTGCTTTGAATTTATCAGTGAATACATAGGAAATTCCCGAAGTACCATCCCAGGTTTCGGTGCTAGTTGACGATAATAGAATAGTGCTTTCTGTGGACATCTAGTATTTATCGACTATGATGTATTCGTAGATCTTGCCCAACACCTGCGAATCGCGCATTTTCAACATCAGCAGGGTATTTGCATCTTCAACATACATATATCTTCGATCCCAGTACCAATTGGTATTTTGGAACCAACTTTTAACAGATTCTGAAATTAAAATCCTATTCTGTTGAGTATCCAACCAAGTAAGATAATTGTATTTTGACTCTGTGTCGCCTTGCATTTTATGCGGCAACAGATAAATTTTGTATCTGTACTTGTTATAAGGTAATTTTTTTGCTAGAATAAAATCAGTATTTTCTAATATTCCTAAATTATTTGCTGTAGGTGCGTATCTATGCACAATGATAGATTCAAATGTTGATGATAGACTATCAAATATAGATTCATTGTTCACATACAAATCAATAGTGTTGGATTCAATGCGTTGTGCAAAGTCTTGCTTATTCAAATTTGATAAAAATGTAGTAAGTGCTAAAAAATTTATCTTATTTTTAAGAGCTTTGTGATGCGAAGAAAACACACTTTTCTTATAGGTTGTGGGACTTATAAGATAACTAATGGTCTCATCATATCTCAGTAGTCTATACAAAGCCACACCGGGACAAAACAGTGTGATTTTGTACAACCACTTGTTGTAAAATTTTCTCTTGGTAAGTTTAGGTTTCTGCATTTGATGTGTTAGCCGATAATGTTAAAGCATGTTTCATTGCTTTCTTTTCGGCCTTGGTCAACGGTTTTTGAATTTCTTCAACTACAAAATCCAAATCATCGTTGACAACATTGATCTTGACCAACCCGCCCTCTTTTAAATCACCAAACAACACTCTTCGACTCAATGGCGATTTGATCTTGTTATCGATCAATCTTGCCAGGGGTCGAGCTCCCATCTTTTTATCATAGCCTTTGACTGCCAACCACTTGGTTGTTTCTGCGTTTATGCTAATTTCAATACCCTTGTCCTTTAACTGACTGTTTAGTTCGCCAACAAACTTCTTGACAATCTGTACAACAACTTCTTGACTGAGCTTGGTAAATTTAATCACAGCATCTAATCGATTACGAAACTCCGGAGCAAAGAATTTTTTAATTGCTTTGTCATCTTCTCCGTCCTTGTCCAAATCACCAAATCCTATGGTATTGTTTTCATTGTCTCTTGCCCCAAGATTGCTGGTCATAACAAGTATGCAATTACGACCATCTGCTTGTTTGCCATTTGATCCTGTGACAAATCCATTATCCATAAACTGCAATAATATATTACTGACATCTGGATGTGCTTTTTCAATCTCATCTAGTAACAGCACACAGTTTGGTGTTTCTTGTAACTTGGTTATGAGTTGTCCAGCATTGTCTTCATAACCAACATAACCGGGAGGTGCACCGATCAATCTAGCCACCGAATGTTTTTCTTGATATTCACTCATATCAAATCTTACCAAGGGCATTGACATTTTTTCACTGAGCTGTCTAGCAGTTTCAGTTTTGCCGCAGCCGGTTGGTCCAAGAAACAAGAAACTGCCAATGGGTTTATTAGGAGTCTTCATTCCTGCCTGCGCTACAAATATCTTATCTAATAGATTGTCCACAGCTTGATCTTGTCCAAACACAGCAGATTTCATGCCGTTTTCTAGATCAGCAAGATTTTTGCTTTCTTTCTGTGCCACATTCTCTAACGGCATATTGATCATTTTACTAAGTTCGTAGGTAACCTGTTCTACATCAACAATTTGATCCATACCTTCTTCAATGACAGTATCTTTGATTTTATATCTTGCAGCAGCACAGTCTATGATGTCAATGGCCTTGTCCGGTAACTTTTTATCATTCATGTATTTTATTGACAGCTTCACAGCTTGATCAATAGCAGCATCTGTGATTTTAACATTATGATGTTGCTCGTAGTACTTGCGAATACCTTTGATAATTTTTACACTGAGTTCTGGAGTAGGTTCATCAACAGTCACACGTTGGAACCTGCGCATCAAGGCACGATCTTTTTCAAAGTGCTTGCGATATTCTTCCCAGGTGGTTGATGCAATAATTTTTATTATGCCCTTGGTTAACATAGGCTTAAGCATATTGGCCATATCGTTGCTGGATTGACTAGATGCACCGGCACCTTGCATCATGTGAGCTTCGTCGATAAACAAGATGATCTTGCCTTTCTTTTCCAACGCAGTCAACACTGCCTTGATACGTTCTTCGAAGTCACCACGATACTTAGATCCAGCAAGCAATGCTGAGATATCAAGAGTGTATACACTGTGGTCTTGAATAAATTTAGGAACTTTCTTTTCGAATATCTTACGGGCCAGACCTTCGGCAATGGCAGTCTTGCCAACACCGGGATCACCTACCATTAGCACATTGCATTTGCTACGGCGAGCCAGTATCAATTGTATTTTTTCTAATTCTTCATCTCGACCAATAACTGGATCGATCTTGCGTTGTTTGGCGTGCAAACTTAAATTTGTACAGAATTGATTTAGTATTTTTTCTACTTGATTTACATTCACTACTTGATGCTCGCTTTCTTCTTCTTCTTGAATTATGTTTTCGTGAATGTATTTCACAAATTTTTCTTTGTGTATTCCGCCCTTATTAAAGAAATAAAACGCAAAACTATTTTTTTCACTTAGGATACTTGCAATAACATCAAATATTTCTATCTTTTGTCGGCCACTGAACAAGACCTGACTGAAACAACGATTGAGAACTCTTTCTACAGAATGAGTTTTTTTTGGTTTTTCAACGGCTGCATTTTTAATATCTTCAAGATTATTTTTGAGATAATGCTCTAGATTGGTTTTAATAAAATTAGCATCGGCACCGTATTGCTCTAAGAGTTTGAATGTTGATTCATCACTCATCATACCAAATGCTAGATGTTCAACAGTGATATATTCGTGTGTTAGCTGTTTGGCAACTCCTACAGAAAATTCAAAGATATTTTGCAGACTTTGGCTTGGTTCGATCATTAGTATTATTTCCTTAATTCAACAACTTATTTTAACAAATTACAGATCTATTGTCAAATAAATTTAGACTTTGTTTGTTCAACAGCATCTTTTTGTTCAGAGTTTAAATTCTTTGGGATTTCTATTTGTACTTTGATTAACAAATTGCCTCTGACCTTGGTTCGCATATTAGGTAGACCTTCTCCTCGACAGCTTAACATTGTGTCAGGTTGGGTACCTGCTGGAATACCTATTGTCAATGTTTTTTTGTCAATGGTTTCTATAGTTATTTCGGAGCCCAGTATAGCATCCCAGGGAGAAATAAATTTCTTTATCATCAACATGTCGCCCTGTCTTTGAAACACAGAATGTTGTTTGACCAATATGTTGACAATTAAATCGCCTGGCGCTACATCTTTTAAGGTATGTTCTCCCATGCCTCTATATCGTATCTGTTGTCCGCTTTCTATACCAGGCGGCACTTCAATGTTCACTAGCCGTTTACTGCCATTGGGTATGCCTATCTCTGCATCTATTATTCTGCCGTTGAGTATGTCTTCGAGAGCAACCTCAATGTTTACATTTAATGTTTTGTTTTTTCTTACTGCCCTGCCAGGACCAAATCCAAAATTACCAAAGACGTCTTCAAAGTTTCCGGAGTTGAAATGGAATTCAAACGGACTTCCTTGCCTATAACTGGTAGGTTGAGCATTGGGATCCACCCCCATATCGATCATCTGTTTCTTTTGAGGGTCACTGAGTGTTTCGTAGGCTTCAGTTACTTCTTTGAATTTCTTTTCATCTCCCCCGCGATCAGGATGATGTTTCATAGCCATCTTTCTGTAGGCAGTTTTGATCTCTGCTTCGGAAGCAGATTTTGATATACCAAGTGTGTTATAATAATCCATGTTGTCAAAATAAAATAGGGTCGCTTGCGACCCTATTATTTAAGCGAAATCTTTTAGTTACACAATTTTTATTAAAGCAGAAACTCCATACACCAACATGGTTTTAAATTGTATATCGTCTGCTTCGGATTCTAATATATCAGTTCGAATCAAATCTTGAAGTAGCTCATTATATTCTGACTGGCTAATTTGCCCCGCTTGAAACGCCTCTGTTATCTGCAGAGCATATTGAGCTCTTTGAGCTATCGGACCTTGTCCCTGTGCTAGCTGATATAATTCTTGACTCATTAGAATCTCCCTATAACAGTTTTAGCCACTGTAGAGCTTTGTGTAGTTAAAATCTTCTTCTTTATATCGCAGTAGATTTCTGTACCTTGTTTTTCTAAGCTACGTTTATAAAAGTCATCTACTGTAGTTTCTATAGGCTTAACAAGTGTTAGCACATCTTTGGTTCCCTTGCTATCACTGTATAAAATAAACCATTGTATGTTATCTTTAATAACTTTAACCTGTGGTGCATGCGGTTCTTTACAGTTTAATTTTTCAACACTTTGTCTAATATCAATCACGCTTCTACTTTGGTTGTCGTCCCAGAAACTGGGTATTTGATCTTTAATATCTTGAAAAGAAAAAGTTGCACATCCTTGTAGAAGTGCAACCAGGCCTATTACCAATAGCCGTTTCATTTTTTCTTACCGTCGGGTACTTCAGTAGCTTCATGCTTTTTGTGCTTTTTAACTTCTTTGCACTCTTGCTTGGGCTGGTTGGTCTTGGGATCAATAACGGGCTTGCCGTCTTTGCCCTGTAGGTCAACACAGATTTTTTTAGTTTCTGGTTTCTTTTCCTCAGCAGCCACACTAGTTACAACAAATACTGCTGATATTAATAATGCTAATATATTTTTCATTTTAATTTCCTTATAGTTCGGGCTGTTGAGGTTGCAGTGGCATTGGCTTACCAGTACTTGACATTGCTATTTGAGTTGACCCCCAACTTGGTGCTGGTGTAAAACTTGTGCTTGATGTCGGTGAACCAAACCCACCGCCAAAGCTGCTTGGTGCTGGTGAACCAAAGCCGCCGGATGAGCCGAAGCCTCCTGATTGAGGTTGGCCAAATGTTGAAGACCCGCTCGCAAATCCTGTTCCTGGTGTTTGTAGTCCGCCATTGTTTGCTCCTCCTAGTTTTTCTTGTGTGCGACCAAATGCCGCAATACCTAATACTGCACCCATGGCAATGTGGAATAGGCCAGCACCTTGCAATGTTAGTGGTGTCCATTGTGTAATAGGTACCTTGGCAAAAGTTTGTAATAGACTCCACATTACAGGAAATAATATAAAGTCGGCGGTACATACTAACATATACATCCAACCCATCATTGGACGCCATTTCGAATTCATCCAATCTTCTTTTTTCTTTTCACTTTCGCTTTTAACTTCTTCGCTCATTTCTCGCTCCTATTTGCCTTTTATTTCTTGGCTAACATTGTTTGAATCTTTTCTTGAATTGCCTTGGCCCAGAAAGGCTGCGGAAAATTCCAACCTACAAATGCTCCTACTGCTACCCATAATAAAATATCTAACATAATGTTCCCCTTAGAACCAAAGGTATAAGCCGTTTAGGCTTAATACAATTCCGAATCCTGCTACAACAAAACTACCCCAGAACATGGCCATGCTGACTGCTAAAATAGAAGCAGATAGTACAACAATGGCCAACTGATATGCTGTTGATGCATAACCGATCCATGGACTGGATTTTTTGGCTTCTTCACGAACAGCTTCCAGTTCTTTTGCTTTAACAGCAAGCTCTTTTTTGTCAGCATCCATACGCTCTTTTTCAGCTTGGAATTCTTCTTTTAATTTTGTATCAGTTGCGGTCTTGGCCGCAATCTCGTATGTAACACCACGACCTGCTTTGGCTTGGTATTGTGCCCAAGTATTATTGGCACCCAGTGTATTGTTTAACACTGTGCTGCCTAACTTGCCACCGTACCATGCATTAACAGCTAACAGCAAAGCAAACACACTAATAACCATACCTGCTCGGTCTTTGATTTTTGCTTCGCGCTCTGAACGTGATCCTACTGGAGGCTTTGGTGCGTTGAGATCTTTTGCTTGTTTTGTAACTAAGTTTAATACACTGTCAATTAATGCCATCTCTCGCCCCTACTTAATATACTATTATTTAACGCTTTCGAAGATTTTCTTCTGCTCTCGGTACCATTCTTGCCACATTCTCAATTTTTCTGCGTTTTCGTGGCAGGCACCGTAGTTTTCAACGACTCTGTCGAGGAGACGACTGGCTTCAACTCCACTGGGGGTTCCATCAGTTGCAGCGGCACGCTCGGGAACTTCATTACGACTGGCGCTGTCGTGGAGCACGACTGTAGACTTAGGCAAAGTACACTGAGCATCAAGCTGTTTGCCAGCAACTTCTTTGATGATTTCTCTGTTGACATAGACATTTTCCTTAACTATTTTGATTTTTTCAACTATTTTGGTTTCTATTACTGTGTTGACCTGCTGGCTTTTTTCTTCTGCTGCCTTGACTTTGGCTTCTAATTCTGCTACACGAGCCAGCCACACAGATTGTACGCCGTGGCCACCGTAAAAGTAAGCCCCTACAACTAGCAATACAACACCAACCAGTTCCACTGGCAGCTTGTATTGGCCCATCATGGGAATCCAGGTTACCAGTTTGCTAGCAATGTACAGCACAATGCCTGCTGACAGCATGATATAATATATCAAAATAAAAATACTATCAGGTACAAGGCTTAGGAACCAACCAAACATATCAAGCCCCAAATATGTGCAGTGCGTGTTCGTAATGCTTGATGCGATCTTCTAGGCCAATAGTGCCACCGTTAATGCGTTTGGTTAATGTCAGTATGTCTCCAGCGTCTGCCCACTGGTTTAGTTTGTTTTGTTCCCAGAAGAAACAGGCTGATTGAACAGCACCTTCAAATGTCTGTAGGTATTCACTGGCTTCTTCTACAGGAATATCTAATGAGCCTGCAAAGAATGTATAGTTGTTCTTGCCAGTCAACTGAATAAGACCACGACCGCAATAACGGAAACCATCACCACTAGCTTCGTCACCATTGCCCATACGGTTAGCGTACACTCGATTGGCAATCATTTCACCTTTGCCAGCATACCGAGCAGCCGTGACATCATCTGGAAAATACTTGGGAAACACTCTGCGTAGGCTAGCTGCCTTGTAGTTTAAGTTTTCTTTTAGGAAAACAAAACCACCGCTTTCGTGAGCGCACTGTGCTAGGAAAGCTGCCACACGCTGAGGAGTTGTGATTTCGTACTCGGGAAGTATTTCACTAATGGCTTCAAACCATTGATCCACATAGGCATTCTTGGGAATCATTTCTTTCAGTTGTTGTTTGGTAAAATCAAATGTAAAGCTCATTGTTCAATCCTTTGCAATAGCATTGCTTGACCCTTGTTGTCAAACATAAATTTGTCGCCTATCTTGTTGATGTTGTAGTCGCCTAACACTTTAGTTAGCCAAAATATTTCACTGGTGGCTGTATCATCCATTGCGATAGCGTCTACTACTCCTTCTAGAATAGAATCAGTAGCAGCTTCTTTGACCATACGCAGTTTGATCTGTTTGTTAAAAGGTTTATGAATGGTGATAACATCACCGTCTAGTGTTAGATCGTCCATTAGAGTTTTGCTAAAGAAACGTTTGATGCCTTCGGTTTGTAATTTATTTAGATTGCGATCGTATTTGTCAGGAGTAGGAGGAACAACTCGATCCAATGATTCCTGGGTCATATCATATTCATCGGTCATCTTGTGATATTTAAATTTCCAGTTATCTATTCCTGTGAGTTTCTCAACTCCGTGGGCAATTTCTTCAATTTGCTTAGAAATTTGGGGAGTACGATTTAGTTCCACAAATACAAAATATTCACCTTTGGCGTTTTCCCAGAGCTGACATCGGAATCTAGAACAAATTCAAATCCTTTTTCTATAAATTCCATGACATCTTTGGCAGGGTTTCGATCTTTGACCTTGAAAGTAATCACGCAAACATCTCGATCTTCTCCCATTTTGGATCTGTGACTGTCGATCTCGAATAGTGGATAGATCATTTCTTGTAGATCTAACGATCTCAATCCTTCGTTAAGCTGCTGGTTGTTCTGCATTTGCCATATCCTGTACTTGTGTTTCTGCTGCATCGGCCTGAATGTTGACAGCGCCTTGTTGATTCAGAATATCTTCAACTTTGTTTTTATCTAAATTACGATATCCGCGGTTTATATCGTTCATTAATTTTTTAGGCATAGTGATTTTAACCATCCACACATCTTCTTGATCAATTTTTCCCTTGCGTGTGCCCGGCCTAATATCATCTGGCTTTTTAATTTTTCTAACTTTGGCCAGTTTAGTTTCTGCAAACTGTACTTTGCAGCCATAGTCCAACAGGCGCTTGCCACCTTGCGGTTCGGGCATTTGTTCTTTAGGCCACATGAATGTACACTGCACCCAGTATCTACTTTCAATAGGACCTTGGACTAGTTCGCCTTCTATCCAATTATCGTAGACGTAGGTATCTAATTCATCAATAACTCTTTCAAAATCTTTTAAAAGATTGAGACTGTTGTTAGATCCGTATACGTTTTCTATGTTAGCTATAATGTCTTTGATGTCGGCCATAGTATCTCCCATTGTATTTATTCCAGTCGTTTCTTTAACACAACTTATAACTTTTAGAACTTGTTGTTAAATACTGTTGTGTTCGGCCACGGACACCAACGGTTTGAGGTCCGTGCCTAACACTTACAGGAGGGCTAACCTTATATGAAGAGAAGAAAAGCAGCACCGCTGAAAACAGCTAATGCTCATCATTACCAAGCGTCTAACGTCATTAACCTAGTAGATAATACATCTTACAAAAAACGTCCTAGAGTTCAAATATATCCCAAAAATCTCAGTCAAGAAGACTACCTGTTAAAGCTAAACGATCCAAACAAAATGATTGTGTTTGCTACAGGTCCTGCAGGCACGGGTAAAACCATGCTGGCTGTGCAATGGGCTATTGATCAACTCAAATACGGAGATGCTGCCAAGATAATAATCACAAGACCAGCTGTGTCAGTAGATGAAGACCACGGTTTTTTACCCGGGGATCTAAATGAAAAAATGGCCCCTTGGACAAGACCCATAATGGATGTGGTAGCTGAAAATTACAATTCCAAAGAAATCGAACATATGGTAGCGGAAGGAATCATTGAGACCAGTCCTCTAGCATATATGAGAGGTCGGACTTTTAAAAATTCAGTAATTATAGCAGACGAAATGCAAAACGCTACGCCTAGTCAAATGAAAATGCTGCTTACTAGGCTGGGTATTGGATCTAAGATGGTAGTCACTGGAGATTTGCAACAAGCAGATAGACCCTCTAATAACGGTCTTCTCGAGTTCCTAGGGTTGTATAACAACTTTGCAAATCACAGGTATGTAGATCTCTGCAAATTTACCACAGAGGACATTGAACGCCACGAGGCAGTAAAGGAGATCTTAACGATATATGGTGATGATTAATCTTTAGGGAGATGGGGGGTCAACTGATCCCCCAATACTCTTTTGTACATTTCTAACATATCATCAAATCCTGCTTCTTTATTGAGACTGTTTACCACACATTTCTTTTCTTTAAAGTCTAGAATAACCTTGGCACTTTGAATGTGCTTGGTTCTAATATTGTTTTTAAACTCTGTTAACTCGTCCCACTTGCCATTGGGCTTTAGAACATAAGTCACGATCATATATCTATTGTTCATTCTATTTCCATCCAGGTGTGATCACCCATGTATTTTACCTGGGCTTGATACTCGTAATCTTCTGGAGCACCAGTAGACCAATCATCGGGACCATGCAGTGTGAGCAAGGTGTGCTGCTTCCTTTTGTCCCAGACCAACCAATAATGATTGCCCATAACTATTTGAAATTGATAAACGGCTGCATGAACAGAATCTGTAATTTCTAATCTACGCTTGATGGCCCGAGCTTGTTTTTCCAACACACTGACCAACTCCATGATACGATCATATTCCTGCTGGGCATACATCCTAGCATGATTGATCATTAGATCCTTTTGTTTGGTAACAGGTACTAGATCAAATTTAACTCCGCCAGCCTCGGTAGGATACTCTGATACATTTCTGTTAAAGAAAGGAATAATAGATCCAGTGGATGTAGAATCATAGCTGGTCCTACCCTTAGCAGAATTTGGCTTATTGTCTTCAGGCATTTATTCTGGCAAGTTTGATTAGAACCGCGGCTAGATTTATTTCTGGATCAATAACCATGGAATGATCAACCAGTCCTTGTTTTAGTGTAAGTATGGCTTGATATTGTTCTTCATCGCCACCGAAGATCTCAACATTGTCATACAACCATCTATAAACTTCTTCAACTTCATCTGCTCGAAGTTTTGAACATAACAGTTTACGAGCATCGTGTATCTTTCCAGCTCGAAATAATGCCACCATCTCAAACTTCCACTCCAATGTTCCTGCATCTTCTTTGGTAGGCGGAAACAGTTTTTGATCTGTTACGTGTTGTTGTAGTAGGTTGAGACATTTTCTAAGATCAGGATAAGCAGTGCTTACATATAGATCCAGTGTTTCAAGATCAAATTCAACTGATTCTTCTACTAGAACAGTGGCTGCTCTTGCTGTGTATTCTGTAATATCAAGTTTTGTAAAATGAAATTGCTGGCAGCGACTGTGTAGCGCAGGCATTATTTTATTTGGACTATTACAGGTTAGAATAAATCGAGCAAACGAACTGTATTCTTCAATGATACCTTTTAGAGAATCTTGCGCATTGGGACTCAGTCGATCTGCTTCGTCAAGTAACACCACTTTGAAAGGACCCCAAGCAATAGTGGAAATAAACGGAACAATCTTATCTCTAATAAAATCAATGCCAGTTTCTCTACTGGCGTTTACTTCTAGAACGTCTGCATCTTCAATACCAATTTCATTCACCAGCATCTTGGCCATAGTGGTTTTTCCAATGCCCGGAGGCCCGCTCAACAACAGATGAGGAACGCTTTTGTCTTTGATCCAGGTCAAGACCTGTCTACGTTGTGCATCATCACGCCATACATAACCGTCAATGGTCTTGGGACGATATTTTTCTACCCATAGTTCTTTCATACAATTCTTCCTGTTCCCAACCAGATCAATTGATCTAATTCTTGTTGATAATCTTTATTCATTCTACGCTTTTCGTAGATGGCCTGCAGTATTTCTTTTCCATCTCCGTAGTCGGTAGCACCTGCGCCACGACTTTCTAATTCTTCGATGAGGTCATCAGTTTCAAAGTCGCTGAGATCAACATCAACTTCAACTTCTTTGTACATAGTTTTATACATTATACCATATCCTTTTATGTTATTATATAGGAAAAGAAAGGGTCTGTCTAGACCCTTTGAGTTATTTGCCCACAAACGGAGCCAACTCCGGAGGCATCCACCCTACGGGTTTCAATACCTTACCGTCTTCTCGTTTACGAACCTTGCCAGTTTCGTGATCAATTTTAGCAAAGTTTGTTTTCATAACTTCTTTCCAAGCGCCTTCTGCATCGGCACCCATACTATGTATAGCACCAATAGTGACAACTAAAATATCAATAAGTGCATCCAGTTGTTCTACTCTATCTTCTGCTAGAGTAGCCTCTAGAAATTCTTGATGCTCTTCGTCGATCAGTTTAATATACATTGAGAATTGTTTTTCATCAAACTTATCGACAGTTTGATCACAAGCTCGCATAAACTTCTCTTGGTCTCTAAAAGGATTAGACATTTTTTCTCCTATGTTTTTTGTTAATTGTTTCAACTCTATCTAACAGTTCAAAGTCTACGTTCTTGTCAATGGCTTCCATGATTATTGCAGCAACGTCTTTAGGAAAGCAACCGCCACCCCAACCGTATTGTGCATCCGGCCCAGGAACATCCATATGCGTATTACCAATTCGATTATCTGCTTTTGATAGATACTTTAAATTGTCCCAAGTAACTCCTTCTGCGTCTGCTAACATTTTAAAATCATTCATAAATGTTACTTTAGTTGCTAGGTAACAGTTCATCATATACTTGTACAATGAAGCAGTTTTTATATCTACTATGGTAAACTGGTCATGTACTAACGGAACACCTTGATGTATCACTGTTCTAGCTTTAACACACCAATCGTAGTCGCCACCAAGTACAAAGTAGTTTGAGTTAGCATAGTCTGCAACATTATTAGCCGCAGTTAAAAACTCCGGACAGTAGACCAAGTTGGGATATTGTTCCTGTAAACAAGCATAGACACTGGGAGGTGCAGTAACCTTGCTGATAACAGGAATTTGTTTATTGATGGTTACAAATGACAATTCTTTTAGAGTGTCTTCTAGAATAGCTGTATCACAATGACCGTCCTCAGTTGACGGACTTGGAACGCAGATAAAAATAGCATCGCAGTTTGCAAATTGATCTAGAGATGCAGAATCTACTAATTTCGGATCTCTAATAACTAATTCAGCCTTGGATTGATAACTCCATCCAATAGCTTGGCCCACAAAGCCAAACCCTATAATACCTATACGCATAACAATTCCTATTGTTTAAGTATTTTAATTATACGCTTTTTTTCTTGTTCTTGCAACCACTCCTGTTCTCCAGCAAATGTAGGAGAGCTTCGAATGGCCGCATCTATGACTTCTTTGATTTGATATAGATCTTGTTTGCAGTGCCATTGTGTGTATCCGTCATTATACGGACTAGAGATTTCTCTAGCAAGACTGTGTACTTGAGAAGTAATATCACCTACTTCCCAGTTCTTCTTAAACCCCATTAGCCAATTTTAGATAAGTTGCCGGGCATAAAGTCATCGGGTGAAATAGTCATACTACTGCCGTTACTGAATTCTTTACCAATATAAAAGTCATTGGGTCTTTCATCAGTCACTGCCATGATAGATTTGATTTCTACCTTTTGAAAGTCCTTGACACCTTCTCCGTCGTCGATGTTGATTTTTCTAGTCCAACGACCGTGTTCGATCAAAACCCACTGTCCGACTTTGACATCTATATCTACTTCACTACCGACTTTATAAACTTTTGCCCAACGGGGTTTTACTCCGTGAGCCTTACCATCGTCGCTTTGAATGACAATACCACTGGATGTGGTCATGTCACCCATGTCCATATCAACAACCAAAATGTCTTTGGCTAGGGCTCGAACTTTGATTTTTTTAGGTGCGAATGCAAATGTCATAGATTTTTTTTATTTTTTATTACCAGTGACACCAACTGTGTCTACTGAGCGTGGGTTGTTTTGGTAGTAGTCTGCTAGAATTTGTTCTCTAGTTTTAATAATCTTACCACCTGCCCCTAGTTCATCACCTCGAGCGTTCACTCTCATATTACCTACTGCTGGTGTATTTTCATTACGTAGGCTAAGTTTTTCAAAATCAACTTCACGTCCTCTCATTGTACGATATGCTTTAACCATTATTTTTCTCCTTTAAAGAATTCTTCTATTGGTAGATTGTATTTAACACTGTCTATCTTGTGTACACCTATGATGTGAAGCACATAACTGGCCACACTAGATCCTCGTCCTACACCCCAAATCACATTATTAGTTCTAAGTGTGTCCACAATATATTTCATGGTCTTTAGCATCAAAATCATATTGTGTTTTTTATACAGATCTATTTCCTGTATGATTCTTGGGTGATTTGATCCAGGACTATTTTCCAAAAGAAATGTTTCTATGTCCATCTCTTGATATGCTCTAGGAATAAACCAATTGTTGGGATTTATTGAGTCTGTGGGAACTGGATAGTCTAGATGTTCAGCAACAACAGTGTCAATGTATTTTGACAGATCTGCAGAACTTTGACACAGGTCAAGCACAGCTGGCCCGTGTCTAAGTACGCCTTTTACAAGTTCTTCTTGAGTATTATCTTCAGTCCACATTTATAAGTTGATTTAAATCTGTATCGTAGGTACCTTGAGTCTTAGCTACCAATCTCTTTGATAGCTCCTCTTTATATATTGTAACAAACGTAGACAGTTGTGTCAACATCTCATTTTTGCCCATTCTAGCGGCCAAAAAATATTTTCTAGTCAATTCCTGAAGTTTCAATTCAACTTCACTATCTTTGAGTAGACTGAGATCTTCCTCTAGAGGATGAAACATTAGGCAAATGCTCCTACGTAGTTTAGAAATATTGTTGCTGATTTGTATCTCCAAACTTCTATAATGACCGGATTAGT